>Ga0180435_10000626_pt1 | contig 37390 bp, 35 predicted proteins | sample SS_ome_3_FD_132467 | JGI IMG/M metagenome (GOLD analysis project Ga0180435, IMG submission 132467) | Hypersaline lake sediment archaeal communities from the Salton Sea, California, USA - SS_3_S_1 metaG | ecosystem: Environmental > Aquatic > Non-marine Saline and Alkaline > Hypersaline >... | reverse complement strand
GAGCTTTATGCTTCGCTGTCACTCAGGATCCTACAATTTTTGAGTATTCGCGTGGCACAGGTAATTCAAGCAGACGCTACGAGTCCCCCTGAGAAACTCGACAATCTTATTGCTGCCATGTACGAGGTCTACGAGTTTGACCCCATGGTGATTATTAATATGTTTCATTTGCAATCCAGCGAGACATTGCGCAATCTCTCACCGGCGCTTTTGCAGGAAATAAACACGTTATCGAAAAAAGCGCTCGATCATATGGCCAGTATATTTAGAGATGGGATGGAACAGGGATATTTTATTGCGTGTCACCCGATTGCACTGGCCGATATCTTCTGGTCTTTATTTTCGGGGGTTATTTTATGGGAGGCCAGTAAAAAAGTGATCGACCCGGACAAAGATCATTTAAAATCGACGCTTGCCACGGCGTTTGAGCTGTTTTGCAGGGGGATAAGGAAATAGAAATAAAATCGTATCCCACGATTTTATGATACCGCGTACCTTTCGCCGCAGGGCGAAAGGCATCGCCAGTGGGGCCAAAGGCCGTCGCTCCTCTGCGGTCAAGGCCAAAAATGATTTTGGTGGCTTATGATTGCCAAAATTACCACCCCTGCTGCAGGATATTCCTATCACCATATTTCCACCTGATTGGCAAATCACCACGAAAGTTCGAACCACACTAAAGTCTTGACGCACCTTTATCTGTTTTCTATAGTGCCGCAATATTATTTCCAAACTAAGGTGATAGTGTTGCCGTGAAAATATTAATTAGAATCGCTGATTTGATCGATGCGCTGAACGAATGGATCGGCCGGGGTGTCGCCTGGGTTACACTGGGTCTGGTTCTTGTCGTTTTTGTAGACGTGGTCATGCGATACCTCTTAAATATCAGTTTTGTCTTTACCCAGGAACTTGAATGGCATTTGTTTGCATTTATTTTCCTCATCGGAGCCGGCTATACACTACTATACGATGGCCATGTTCGGGTGGATATTATCTATCAGCGACTTGGGTTTAAGGGCAAAGCGTGGGTGAACCTAATTGGTGTCATTCTATTTCTTATCCCCGGATGCATCATGGTTATTTCTACGTCTTTCAAATTTGCATATAACTCTTTTTCGATCTTAGAGGGGTCACCTGATCCAGGCGGCATTCCTTTTCGTTTCGTTCTCAAAGGCTGCATCACGGTCGGATTTGTTTTATTGCTGCTGCAAGGCATATCTTTGGGCGTTCACAGTCTATTGCAGATTATGGGCATTGAAAAGCCGACGGAGAACACGTGATGGAGTATTTAGCGGCTTGGATGTTTCTAGCTTTAACGATTCTGCTGATGGCGGGGTTCCCGGTGACTTTCACCCTGTTGGGCACGGCACTGACATTCGGTCTGATCGGTTTCGGGTGGGACTTTTTCAACCTGTTGCCCCTCCGTATTTGGGGGCGTATGACCAATGTAACCCTGGCCGCCGTACCGTTGTTTGTTTTCATGGGCGTCATGCTGGAACGTTCCGGTTTGGCCGAAGATCTGCTTGACACCATGGGGCTACTCTTTGGCCGCCTCAAAGGTGGTTTGGCCATATCGGTTGTGGTCGTTGGCGCCCTTCTCGGGGCCTCCACCGGAATTGTCGGCGCTACTGTGGTCACGATGGGGTTGCTCGCTGTCCCCACGATGCTAAAAAGGGGCTATCAAAAAGAACTGGCCACCGGGACGGTATCGGCATCGGGTACGTTAGGGCAGATCATTCCACCGAGTATCGTGTTGGTACTTATCGGTGATATTGTCGGCGTTTCGGTCGGTGAGCTCTTTGTCGGTGCCGTCATTCCAGGTCTCCTATTGGTGGGATTGTTTGTCATATATATTCTCATTGCCGCCTATGTTCGACCGGATGTTGCACCGGCTATATCCAGTGAGGAATTGGCCCAAATCTCGCGTAAAGAGTTGGCGGTTCGGATGGGAAAAGCACTGTTTCCACCGCTATTTTTGATTGTAGCTGTATTAGGCTCCATTTTTAAGGGCATCGCTTCACCAACGGAAGCTGCAGCCGTCGGGGCTGTGGGTGCATCCGTTTTGACCATTTTTAATCGAAAATTCAGTCTTAAAATTCTCAGGGAAGTCATGCTGTCCACCACCAAGCTAACCTGCATGGTATTTATCATACTGTGCGGTGCGGCCGCATTCGGACTGGTTTTTCGAGGCTTAGGGGGGGATCAGATTGTTCGTGATTTCCTGGGAGGCATTGCCCATCGATATAGCCATGCAGCGGTTCTGGCAATCGTAATGGCCTTAATATTTTTTATCGGCTTTTTCCTCGACTTTATCGAAATTACTTTCATCCACGTACCGGTTCTGGCACCGATAATGATTGAATTCGGTTATGATCCGATATGGTTTTGCATCCTCCTGGCGGTTAACTTGCAAACATCCTTTTTGACCCCACCGTTTGGGTTTTCTTTATTTTATCTGAAGGCGGTCACGCCACCGGAGGTGAAAACCGGTCATATATATCGGGGTATAATACCGTTTGTCTTGTTTCAGATCATCGGATTGGCGCTGGTCGTGTTGTTTCCCAAATTAGCCACCTGGCTGCCAGCAGTGGTTTATGGGCCTTGACGTTGGGCAAGTTATGTATAATCATATTAAATTGTAGTACTCTATATAAACTCAGAGTTTGAATTTCTTAAAGCTTACATTACAAAAATTGATCTTCCTAATTTTTTGTTAATGGACAAAATTCTTAGGGACCTTAAAAACTATCAAAGCAAGGAGGTTATGAATGAAAAGACGAGATTTCTTAAAGAAAGCTGGTATCGGCGCTGCTGCCGTAGCCGCTGCGACGGTGAATGCACCGGCTGTGATGGCCCAACAGTCCTATCGTTGGAAAATGGTTACAACTTGGCCACCGGGGTTGGATGTGCTTCAAGAGGGCTGTGAGCGTTTGGCCAAAAGAATCGGTGAAATTTCAAACGGAAGAATCAAAATTCAGGTTTTTGCTGCGGGTGAACTTGTGCCGGCCTTGGAAAGTTTTCAAGCCGTGTCCGACGGTACCGTAGAAGTCGGCAGCGGGGCTTCTTACTATTGGGCTGGAAAGGAGCCCGCAACCCAGTGGTTTGCGGCCGTGCCGTTTGGCATGAATGCCCAGGGCATGTCGGCCTGGTTTCACGGTGGCGACGGGTTGAAGCTGTGGGAAGAGGTCTATGCGCCTTTTAACCTGGTGCCCAGGCCCGGCGGTTCCACCGGTGTGCAGATGGGCGGTTGGTTTAACAAGAAAATTAATTCTCTGGATGATTTTAAAGGTCTTAAAATGCGGATTCCCGGTTTGGGTGGCAAGGTTGTGGCCAAAGCCGGTGGTACCGTGGTACTGCTTCCGGGCGGCGAGATTTTTACCTCCCTGGAAAGGGGCGTCATCGACGCCACCGAGTGGGTTGGCCCTTTACATGGCCTGAGGTTTGGTTTTTATCAGGCCGCCAAGTATTACTACTATCCGGGCTGGCATGAACCCGGAACCTATCTGGAATATTTTTTCAACAAGAAGGCATATGATTCATTGCCACAGGATTTGAAGCACATCGTGGATGCCGCCTGTGTGGAAAACGAACACTGGGTCTTGGCGCAGTTTGATGCCCGCAATGGCGCGGCCCTGCAAACCTTGATCAACACGCACAAGGTGCCGGTGCTGCCGTTCCCGCAAAAGATGCTCAGGGACATGCTGCCCCTGGCCGAGCAGGTCATTGAAGAAGAGGCAGCCAAAAGCCCCATGGCGACCAAAGTCAATGCGTCTTTTAAGAAGTTTCAAAAGGCTGTGGGTACCTGGGGTACGATTTCCGAGAAGGCCTATTACAATGGGATTCTGCCGGAGTTTTCTCTGAAGGGATAACCCGATAAAGATTGTATCACGCATGAAATCAAAAAGCCCCCTGGTTCTATGAACCAGGGGGCTTTCTTGTGTTTTTTATACGCGACGCAGTCGCGACGATTAAAATTGCGGTAGCGATTTTAATCCCTGGGATGACATTCGTTACAGCTACTGGGCCCGCTGCTTTGAATCGCTTCCGATGTTGAGCGGTAAGAATTTTCAATGGCCCGGTTTTGCTTTTTGATTTCTTTGTGGCAGCCGATGCACGCGGAGTGGTAGGCTTCTTTATAGTATCGAATTCCCAGATCAGGTTTGGCGGCCCGTTCCGCTCTGGTCGGGTTTTGGGTTAAATCATGACAGCCCGAGGCCATACAGGATAGAACCGGTGACTCCCCATCCCATGTGTGGTGACAGGTCTTGCAGGTGTAATCGAAATGGATCGCATGGGGAAATTCAACGGCAGACCGTTTTGAATCGACTTCTTCCGGTGGCTCCAGAAGAATTATCCCCAAGGGGATACACAAATCTTCCCCGTATTCATCCGCAATGACCAGACCGAGACTAAAAAACGCCAATAGGGCAACTCCAACCATCAATTTGTAATATTTTGACATTCACATCCCCCTTGGATATCAAAAAAAATCTCGTCTGCTATAATACGTCTTTCCGGAACTTTCAATAACAAATTTTAATTCATCCCGTGCTTGAGGCATAGGATGAAAATAAATGGGGCCGTCTAAAATCGAAAACGATTTTAGACGGCTATATAGGTTGACATCAACACGAGTTTGGCATAAAAATTCAGATCTTTATTGGGGCGTTTGCCCTATATTTTGGAAGCAGTAGTTTGCAGGTATAATGAGATGGACAACATGACCGGGAGCTTATCCAAAGTGATCCGTCTGGTAGGCCTTGTTTTGACCGTTAGTGCGGGCTTGCTTCTGATGGTGGCTTGCAATGAACCCGTCAACCAAAAGCCATCTGTCTCTGATGCAGCGGTCATGACCGAGCATTCGGATGACGATCGCGTTATGCATCTTTACTTTGCAAACAATGACCAAAACGTACTCATGGCTGAGCAGAGATCCATGCCGGAGGGAATTCAACCTGAGAAAGCCGGCGTTCGGATCATGCAAGCCTTGTTGGCGGGGCCAAAACAAAGGCTTGAAAGGACGATTCCTGCGGAAACCCGTTTGCGGGGCTTCTATATATTGGATAATCGTACCGCTTACGTTGACTTGTCAAACGAGATTCGCGAACATCATCCAGGCGGCGCCCGTTCGGAGTTGCTGACGATCTTTTCCATCGTGAACTCATTGACAATGAATTTAACTGATGTCGAAACCGTAAAAATTCTAATTGAAGGCCAGGAAATGACCACCCTGACAGGGCACATGGACCTGCGATTTCCAATGCGGGCGAATCTGCTATACGTAAGATGACGAAAAAGAATAAAATAGATAAGATCCGGAATATTGGCATTATCGCCCATATCGATGCCGGTAAAACGACTGTGACTGAACGGATTTTGTATTACACGGGTCGGTCACATAAAATGGGAGAGGTTCATGATGGTGAGGCCACCATGGACTGGATGGCCGATGAGCAAGAACGCGGCATCACCATCACATCCGCCGTGACGACTTGCCATTGGCACGGTATTGAAATTGGCCTCATCGATACGCCCGGTCATGTGGATTTTACCATTGAAGTCGAACGTTCTTTGCGGGTTTTGGATGGAGCTGTTGGTGTTTTTTGTGCAGTGGGGGGCGTCGAGCCACAATCCGAGACTGTCTGGCGTCAAGCTGATAAATACTTCGTACCCAAAATTGCCTTTATCAATAAGCTTGACCGGGTTGGTGCAGATTTTTTTGGTGCCGTCGAGATGGTGCGTGAACGCCTGGAAGCTAACCCTTTGATGGTTCAGATTCCCATCGGATCCGAGGATACGTTCTCAGGCATTATCGACCTGATTCAAATGAAACAGATAATATGGGATGATGATTCTTTGGGCGCCAGTTTCAATTATGAGCCCATATCATCCGACCTGATGGTGATGGCTCAGGAATATCACGAAAAGCTGGTCGAAACGCTGGCCGAAGTCGATGATGATATCATGGAGGCGTATCTTTCCGAAACGACCATCGATGAGGTTGCCATAAAAAAGGCCATTCGAAGTGCGACCATCGATTTGAAACTTGTACCGGTTCTTTGTGGGGCGGCACTTAAAAATAAAGGAATTCAGCCGCTTATTGATGCAATTGTCGACTATTTGCCCAGCCCCGTGGATATTCCATCCATTCAGGGAACCGATCCTGAAACCGGCGAAGTTCAAGAATATCGCGCTCTGGATTCGGAACCACTCGTGGCCCTAATTTTTAAGGTTGCGATGATGGAGCGGCGCAAACTATCTTTTGTGCGGGTATATAGCGGCAAACTGGCTGTGGGGGAGTCGGTTTACAATTCGAATCGCAAAATATCCGAAAAGTTGAGCAGAATTTTACAAATGCATGCCAACAAACGTGAACGCGTGGATAGGGCTGGAGCCGGGAGCATTGTTGGTGTCGTCGGTCTGAAGGATAGTACCACCGGGGAAACATTGTGTGATCCAAAGCGGCCGGTTGTTCTGGAGCGAATCGAGTTTTACGAACCGGTAATCTCCGTGGCGGTTGAACCCAAAACACACGCGGATCAAGAAAAATTGGAAGAGGTCCTTAAAAAGTTTGTGGCCGAGGATCCCACCCTGACGGTCAAGGAGGATCCAGATACCGGCCAGACTATTTTATCCGGTATGGGCGAACTGCATCTGGAAATTATCATCAGTCGCATGTTGCGGGAATTCAAGACCAGCGTGCGGGTTGGAAAACCCCAAGTCGTTTATCGGGAAACCATTGAGGGAACGGCCGAAGGCACTGCCGTTTTTGACAAGGAGGTGGCTGGGCAGCGGCATTTCGGCGAAGTTCAATTGCGCATCAACCCCTTACCCCGTGGCACAGGAAATAAATTTGTTACCGACCTCCGGCAGCAAGAGATACCCGAATCCTTCATTCCGGCAGTGGAGAAAGGCGTAATGGAGTCGCTGGAAAGTGGGGTTCAAATGGGTTATCCCGTGGTTGATGTGGAAGTTGTGCTTATCGGCGGCGCATTCAAAGATTCAATTGGGTCGGAACTGGCGTTTAAAGTTAGCGCCTCAATGGCATGCAAATCGGCCTTATCACTCGGGAACCCATTTTTGCTGGATCCAATTATGAAGGTGGAAGCATTTGTGCCCGAGGCTTTTATGGGCGATGTGATTGGTGATCTGAATGCTCGCGGCGGTAAGATTGAATCAATTACAGCCAAAACCGGGTTGCAATTGATCAAAGCCGTGGTACCCTTGGCCCAAATGTTTGGATATTCAACTTCTTTGAGATCAGCGACACAAGGTCGGGGCACGTTTAGTATGCAGTTCTCGCATTTTGATCGCAGCGAAAATAAATAAAATTGCGAAGCAATTTTATTTATTTTCTTTCCCCCGCACTTCATGATTGGATGATTTTTTAACCTGTTCCAGCATGGTTTCGATTTCTTCTTTTTGGGTCGGATCGCTTATAAAGGGCAAGGCCTTTTGGAGATGAATCCTCGCGGTTTTCCAGCGGCCTTTCATCTGGTTGTATTTCCCCAAATGGTAGTGGGCCATCCCTAAATTTTCCTGCATGCCATATGTACTACCAAGTAAGCTATGCGCTTCAGGATCTTTAGGATTCTTTTCTATATAAGCGTTGAGCTCCTCAACGGCCTGTGTCAAATTGCCTAAGGCCATGTTGGTACGAGCAAGATAATAAAGGCTTTCAGTATCTTGGGGTGCCAGCCGATAGGATCCTCCCAGGGTTTGAAGTGCCTGGGAATAATTTCCCTGAAGAAAATATATGCGCCCCATTTCCCTCAGGAGTGTTGGATTAAAGGCGTCTCGCTCCAGCGCCTTTCGCAATTGCAGGATCGCGTCGGTATATTCTTCCTGCTGAGCTAACGCCAGAGCTTTACCAAAAAGGGATATGGTGTCCTGCGGATCGGACCGTAAACGTGCATCAAAGCTGGCCAGGGCAATTTGCACATCACCATGCTTGCCTGAAATGGCTGCCTGTACAAAGCGGAATTCATCCGGATCGATTGTAAGGCGTTTTTCTTCGGGAAGTGGGTTTGCAGACAGATAGGTGTCGATGTAAGCCATGCGTTCTTCGGATGCCGGGTGGGTCATGAGATAATCGGGTATCTGCTCCGTACTGATCCACTGCATGCTTCTTAATTTTTGCATGGAACCCAATAGGCCCTGGCCACCATACCCGGCCTGATAAAGATATTCCAAGGCCAACTGGTCCGCCTGTATTTCATCTTCCCGGCTAAAGGCTAAGGTGGCCGATTGCCGCGCTGCCATGGAACCGGCGACAACAGCATTGCCAAGCGCTCCGGCCCCACCAGCGCCAATAAATATTCCGGCGGCAATTCCGGCCAGGGTCGCCAGTCCTAATTTAGGCGAGCGGTCAATGTTCTGAGAGATATGCCGACTGACCACATGGGCAATTTCATGGGCCAAAATACCGGCAAATTCTTCTTCATTCTCAAGGGCTGCCAATAAACCGCTATTGATAAAAATATGGCCGGCCGGCGTGGCAAATGCATTAGGGACATGCTGTTTGACGACATAAAATCGATAGGTAAACGGCTGCTGAGGCATATTTTCCAAAATATTACTACCGATTTTATTCACATAGCCGACCACAAGCGGATCTTTGATGAGTTGCAATTTTCTTTCGAAAAACTGAAGTAGTTCCTTGGATAATTCCTCTTCCTCCTGAATGGTAATACCGAATGCAGTGGGTAGGAAAAACACGTAAAAAAGAAACAGGGAAAGCGTGCCAACTGTAATTGTTTTGCGATAATAATTCATGATTGGAATTTTAACAGAAAACGATTTTATTTTCAAAGCCTGGTTTTTATGATAGACGCACTGACATGATGCAAACCTTATGTATTGTAAATCAGAAAGGTGGTGTCGGCAAGACGACAACGGCTGTCAATTTGGCAGCATCCCTGGCTCTGGCGGAAAAAACAACCTTGCTGGTGGATTGCGATCCCCAGGCCAATGCCACAACCGGAATGGGGGTTGATAAAAATGAATTGGCACAGACCCTTTACCATGGATTAATCGGCGATATTGGTGTTAACCGTATTGTGATTGATAGCGAAATCGAGAAACTCAAGATAATACCGTCGCGGGTGGAACTGATCGGCTTTGATATTGAAATGCTGACGGCTGATAACCGTGAAATGGCTTTAAAGAATTTGTTGCATCAGCTAAATTGCTGTTTTGACTACATTATCATCGACTGTCCGCCTTCGCTAAGTCTGTTGACTGTCAATGCTATGGCCGCTGCGGATGCGCTTTTGATTCCGTTGCAGTGTGAGTTTTATGCTTTGGAAGGACTGAGCCAACTTCTTCAGACCATCAAGCACATCAAGCATAGTTTGAATCCCGACCTGCGCATAGCAGGAATCTTGCTGACCATGTTTGACCAGCGAACCAACTTGTCACATCAGGTGGCGGAGAATGCAATTAAATATTTCAAGGACCTTGTATTTCATACAACCATACCAAGAAATGTAAGACTGGGCGAATCTCCCAGCTTTGGTAAACCGATCGCACTTTATGATGCCGCTTCAACCGGAGCTGAAAGCTACCGGGAACTTGCCCGGGAGGTAATGGCAGTGCGGCTTTCATCTGGGCCGAGGCCCTAGCAACGAATTTAACCGAGACTAGAGACCAGCAGATGTCCATAGACCAGAAGAAAAAAACCAAAAAGGTGGCCCTGGGTAGGGGATTGGGGGCGCTGATCCCGGATATCCGTACAGATGGGGAAACGCCCAAAGATTTTTTTTATTGCCGGATCAGTCAAATTCGTCCCAACCGGTATCAACCCCGGAAGCAATTTCAGGAGAGCGAGCTGGCAGCCCTGAGTGCTTCCATCAAAGAACAGGGCATTATCCAACCTTTAATTATACGCAGAACTGAAGATGGATATGAGCTTGTGGCCGGCGAACGAAGGTTGCGGGCTGCCAAACTGGCAGGCTATGAGGAGGTTCCTTGCCTGGTCAAAAACCTCAACGAAGCGCAACTGCTTGAAATGTCGCTGGTGGAGAATATCCAACGGGAAAACCTAAATCCCATGGAAGAAGCCGACGCCTATCATCGCCTCATGGTCGAATTTTCCATGACGCAGGAAGCAGTGGCGGCTCGGGTTGGAAAAAGCCGACCGGCCGTGGCCAATTTTTTGCGATTAAGGCAGCTGCCGCAATCTATTAAGAAGCATATCATGGATGGTGTGTTGAGTATGGGGCATGCCCGCGCCCTGTTGGGTGCCAACACGAAGGCCCAACAATTGGCTGCTTGGCGTACTGTTGTGGCCAGAGGCCTTTCGGTGCGTGAGACTGAGTCGCTGGTCAAGCGACTCAATCAAAAAATCGGACCCAAAAAGAAAGCCAAGAAAGATTCCGAGGACACTTATCTCACCCATGTTGCTGAAGATCTTTCCAGAAGCTTTGGCACCAAAGTGCAAATTCGGCGCAGGGGGCAAAAGGGCAAGGTTGAAATTGAGTTTTACAGCAACGATGATTTGGATCGGCTTCTGCAATTATTGAACCGCTAATAAGCGTACATCTTTAATCTGAACTTTTTTCGGAACCGTAAAACGAAAAATGTCGCTGCATGTTATTATCGACGGCTATAACGTCATTCGCCGATCAAATCAATTGAGTATCCTCGATCTGCAGGATATCCAGGACGGACGGGAGGGGCTGCAAGATATGATGGCAGCCTATCGCCAGACACGGGGCCATCGAATCACCATTGTATTTGATGGTCAGCATGCTTCTCATCTGGGGGTGCAGCGGCATCGGGTTCACGGTATGCAGGTCTTATTCTCAGGCACAGGAGAGACTGCCGATGACGTTATAAAACGGATGGTGGCAAAAGAAGGGGAGCGAGCACTGATTGTTAGTTCGGATCGGGATATCATCAGTTTTGCAGCATCAAGGGGTGCCGCAACCATTGGTGCACGGGAATTTGAACAAAAGGTAAGCGCGGCGCTCTATTCAAACACAAGCGCCCGTAAGGGGGATCAGGGTGATTATGGCTGGCGGCCGACGACACGTAAAAAGGGCCCGAGCCGGCGATTGCCCAAGCGCAAACGTCGCAATAATCGAAAACTAGTTAAGCTGTAAGCTTTGAGCCATAAGCACTGAGCAGCTTATAGTTTACAACTGATGACTTATAGCTCGAGGATTATAGGGGTTGCCATGCAAAAAATTTGTGTTATCGATGGCCAAGGCGGCGGTATCGGCAGCACCATTATCAAGCACCTCAAGACTTCATATGGTGAGCGTTACGAGATACTTGCCTTGGGCACCAATGCCATTGCGACTGCCAATATGTTGAAAGCCGGTGCAAATCGAGGTGCGTCCGGTCAAAATGCCATTGTTCGTACGGCCTGTCAGGTTGATGTGATTATTGGACCCATCAGTATTGTTTTGGCTAATGCCATGCTCGGCGAATTAACACCAGCCATGGCCGAAGCGGTTGCATCCAGCCCGGCCAGGAAGATTCTGTTACCGATTTCTCAAGAAAATGTAACCGTGGTGGGGGCTGACTCTGCCCCCCTTCCCAGACTCATCGAAACCATGCTGGCTGACAGATTATTGGGGGGATAAGCGGATTAATTAGATCGCGAAACCCCAAGCCATAAAAACCATCAAAACTGTTTTAAAAGGATAAAGAACATGTGTGAAGCCAATGCCTACCTAATCAATGAGGATGAACCTGAACTCCTAATGGAAGCCGTGGATCTAGTCGAACCGGAGGGGGACGGCATCAAACTGGTCAGCATTTTTGGGGACCAGAAATTCATAAACGCCCGAATTCATTCGCTTTCATTGGTTGATCATAAGATATTCCTCCAGAAAGTATGAATTAAAATCGTTACACGATTTTATTCTTGTGAAAATACTTATCGCCAAAACAGCCGGCTTTTGCATGGGGGTGCGCAGAGCGGTTGAAATTGTTCTTGATACAGCGCACAAACAAAAAGGCCCTGTGCGAACGTTTGGCCCGCTAATCCATAATCCACAAGTACTTAATATATTTGAAGAAAAAGGAATAGCAACTGAGAACAGCATCCCTAAAAACGGATCAGGATCCATCCTCATTCGCGCCCACGGGGTGCCCCCGGACATTAAAGCGTCCCTCAAAAATGCCGGCTTTTCGGTAATTGATGCCACCTGCCCCCGCGTCATCAAGGTGCAAACCATCATTCGAAAACATGCTCAAAAAGGCTATGCAGTTATCATTATTGGCGATAAAGATCATCCCGAGGTGGTTGGCCTCCTGGGATATGCGGACAAACACGGTTATGTGGCCGACAGTCTGGGTCAGCTAAACCAGTTACCCATTTTTGAAAAAGCCATAATTGTGGCTCAGACGACTCAAAATGTCGATTTATTCCATGCCGTCAAAGAATGGGCTCAGGAAAAATTTCCCCAATACCTGATTTTTAATACAATCTGTGATTCAACTGGGCGGAGACAAGCCGAGGTCCAGCGAATTGCCAATCTTGTGGATGCGATCATCGTCGTCGGTGGTCGTAACAGCGGTAATACCCAACGATTATCAGAGATCGCCGCCCAGGTGGGCAAGCCTGTCTATCACATCGAAACCGAGTCCGAACTCGATCTGGATGCCCTTTCATCAGCAGAGTGTATCGGTATTACTGCAGGTGCCAGCACTCCCAATTGGATTATAAAACGGGTGTATCGAAGACTTGAAACTATTTCGGCCCGGGGCGCACTGAGTTGGCGCAAAGCAATCTATTTTTTACAGCGATCGCTTTTATTGACCAATATTGTTGTCGGCATCGGCGCCGGATCACTCTGTTTTGCCTGTGCCAAGTTACAAGGAGCGACTTCGGTTTTGCCCCAAATGCTCATCGCTTCCTTTTATGTCTTATCCATGCATATTTTGAACCATTTGATGGGCAGTCAATCGGATCGTTATAATGATCCCGAACGCGCCGCATTTTATCGCCGATACCGTGTTCTGCTTTCGGTCCTGGCCTTTCTTGCCGGCGGACTGGGGCTTTTTACGGCTTTTCGACTGGGAGCGGTCGCTTTTAGCATGCTTTTGGTCATGAGTGTCCTTGGTTTTTCCTATAATTTTAAGATCATTCCTAGTTGGTTGGCGCTGCCGCTGAAATATCGACGCATCAAAGATATTCCGGGTTCAAAAACCATTCTGATTGCTCTGGCATGGGGTGTTGTGACAGCTATCTTTCCCGCCCTTGAACGCAGCATTGGCCTGGATTCTGCAATGATACTGACATTTGCCTGGGCAACCCTCTTGGTTTTTGTTAGAACCGCATTTTTCGATGTGCTCGATATGCAGGGTGATCGGATAGTCGGCAAGGAAACCCTCCCGATTCTAATGGGTGAAAGGAGAACCTTGCGGATTTTAAAAATCCTGCTCTTGCTTGCAACCGTAATTTTAATTGGGGGCAGTGCTACCAGTATCCTGGCACCCATCGGCTTTATTTTGGCTATTTGTCCGCTGCTCATGCTGTCGACATTACTGGCCAGTGAACGGGAACATATGCTGCCGGGCATTCATCTGGAATTCTTGATTGAGTTTTATTTTGTTTTGGCGGGCATGATTGCGCTAGTGTGGACTATTTTGGCCTAGCCAAAAAGCAATCAGCGATCAGGTATGAGCTACAAGCAGCAAACAGCTGATTGCTTACGGCTTGGGGCCCCAAATCGGGGGTTCCTTGCCTTGGATTAGACGCACAATGTTTTGTCTGTGGCGATGGACGATTAATAGGGCTATCAATGCGCTAAAAAGAGCTCCCGGAAGCGATGCGTCAATGAATCCAACCGTTGGCGGCAGCGCCAAGGCTGCCGTCAGTGATGCTAGTGAAACTCTTTTGAATACCAAAACGACCAGGGCAAACACAAGTAGTACCAGCAAGCCGCTAAGCGGAGATAGCACCAGAAAACATCCCCAAGCGGTGGCCACGCCTTTGCCGCCGTTGCGCAGGCCAAAATAGATCGGAAAGAGATGGCCGAGAAAGGCACAAAGGGCCACGATAAACGGGTAAACGGCAATGTGTAGTTGATTGGTGGGTAGGAATGCAATAGCCAGATAAACAGGAAGCGCACCTTTGGATATATCCAGAACGAGTGTCAACAATCCCAGTCTGATGCCAGCGCAGCGCAGCACATTGGTTGCACCAATGTTACCGCTCCCTTGGGTGCGGAGATCAATGTCGGATAACAGACGGGTTATCACTACACCAAATGGTATCGCTCCAAGCATGTAAGCAACCAATGCCAGACTAACAAATATTAGAATATCCATGATGGAGCCCATTCGACTTCCCATAGAAGACGTTTTGGATCTGCATACTTTTTTGCCAAAAGAGATTCCAGATCTATTGGATGATTATCTGGAGGCATGCGTCGCCAAAGGTTTTTCATCAGTCCGCATCATCCATGGAAAGGGGCAGGGCGTCCTCAGAGAACGCGTAAGAAAACATCTGAAAAGCCATTCCCTGGTTCGGTCCATAAAAAACGCCCCACCTGAGGCAGGGGGATGGGGAGCCACCCTGGTGGAATTGTCGCACGCGGGTGGCTAAAAGAAGGTCTCTCCATTATTGGACCAAGAAAAGAATGCTTTCCAGGGCATTGCCGTCCTCGGTCACGACCTCCACCATCCAATCGCCGGTTTCACCCGGGGTGATTTTTTTTGAGCTCCAGGTTCGCCAGGAGGCCGATCTGACCGGTAGTGTCACCGAAGCTTTCAATTTGCCGTTTAGATACCAATGATGAATAATGGTGGTATCCGTGGTGGCACCCACGACTTTCGTGAAACAGTATAATTGACCGACACTATCGGAAAAAACCGAAGCGCTGGCAATCGGTGCCCGGTCCTCAATGGACCGACATATGACGGCCTGTTCCAATTGGATACTCGAATCGGTGTTTTCCTGGGCGGTCAAATTCAATGGAATCAAAGCAAGCATTATCAGCATACTGGTGAGAAGAAAGAATCTGGGTTTGATCGGTTTCATATTCACCTCCCATGACTAAAGAATTTATTGCAGACTTCTTAATACCGTTGCGGCTGTTTTCTTGCTCATACGGAGCAATACATAGTAGTAGTTCGGTTGACCATAATCTCCACATTGATCGTACCAACGTTCGATAATTTCGGTGTAATTGAGTTCGGTATCCGACAAGATGTCGATAAGCTGACTCGTATATTGGCCCCGGGACGTGCTGATGATCATGTCTTGGCTGGAAACATGCGAGAAAATGATACGACCCAGTTCAGCTCTACCCCGGTTGCCTGCTTGAACCCAGGCATCATTGACATTGCGTGTGCGCCCGGAAATACCCACCGCGTAAAAATATTTGTCGTCATGGGGCGTGGAGATCAGCCATTTGGGGACGTCTTGTGATTTGCATTTGGGCGTTGATGCGCATCCGCTTAATAGAAAAATTACCAGCAAACAACAGCCGATTTCAACGATCCATTTCTTCCGAACCATAATGCCTTCCCTGCAGATTAATACTGCTTTTAGATTAGTTGGTTTTAAATTTGAATACCCGGCCACGACCCGATCTGAGGCCATCGATTAAGCCGCAGACTCCGACGAGAAGTTTTGTAATGCCGGATGAATTCAAATTGTAAGATAAAATCGTGCAACGATTTTATTGAGAGGATGCCTAAGACCATAGCCAAACCGGATAATTTTAACAATACGTCTTTTACTAAAAATTTTCAAGCGCAAGCATCACCAAATACGCATTCACTTTGACACGCGAGGGAAATAATCTTAATGTACAATAGTATGTTTTAAAAAGTGATGTAGTCGGTTGCGTAGCCTTTGCTTTTAATGCAACATTCGAAGGCAGAGAGGAAAAAAAGCAAAATTAGGGCCTCATAGAAGGCCTTTACCTGGAGATATGGCATGCCTTTTATCATCCTGCCCAACAACGATGGTAAGTTCTATGTTCCTGAACATGATGCGACATCGCCTCGTAAGCATCATTGTGAGAACTGTTTTTCCTGTCAGGTTTGCAGCGATGATCGCTGCCGTCTTTGTTTAAACGTGGACACATGTGACTTCAATGACACAGGTCATCCGTGTGGGGGCCCTGGCTGCAGCTAGCAGGTGTCCGTCCAAAAACGTACTTAATAATCATCCCAGCTTCTTTTGGGGACGATGACTTTAAAACATCTTAAAATATAAAAAGAATGACTTGTTATGGCAGAGCAGGCAGACCATATACATTACGAATTGAATCATGAAATCACGGCCATTGGCGGCCGTTTCACTTTTCTAAAAGAATGCACCATGCCTTATTACGGTCAGACCGTTCTGTACTATGTCGGCTGTGCCGTGATGGACAGCACCTGTTGTGGTGTGGGCGGGATTGCATTTGTACGAGTGGCCGGATATATTCACGATTTCAAATACAAAACCGACCATGGCGGTGTTCCCATTTCCCGCATCGAACCGGTTCTTGACGCGGATTCCCAAAGCCATATCAGCACCGTTCTACGAGAGACCGAATCCATAACCCAGGTCGATTTCTAAAATCCTTTGCATTCACAAAAACATTTTTCAGCTTGAGTCTTACGGGTCTATGCGTTAAGGATAGATCAAATTCCAATAACGCATCAACGTTCCGAAAACATTCAGGTTACGAGCTTCAATGCAAATCAAGCGACGCCTTGCCTACATCCTATTTGCAATTTTCTGTGTGATCTGGGCCGGTAGTTTTGGGTACTATTTCATCTTTCAGATGGAACACAGTTTTATGCGATGTCTGTATATGACCGTTATTTCCCTGACCTCGGTCGGTTATGGCGAGGTTATCCAAGTAACCGGCAACCTTCCAGCCGAAATTTTCACCATGGTGCTGATAACCTTTGGCATGGGGATTATCTTATATGGCATCAGTACCTTGACGGCCGTTATTGTTGAAGGCGAACTTTCCGGTATATTGAGGAAAAAAAGAATGGAGAAGAGAATTCAAAAGCTGAAAGACCATTACATCGTCTGCGGCGGTGGGCAGACCGGCCGCCCCGTATTGGCGGAATTGATCATCAATCGGGAGCCTGTGGTCCTGATTGAACAAGACGAGGAAACCATCGAGCGCTGCACAACTCAGTGGGAGGGACTGCTATATATCAAGGGAGATGCCGCCGACGATGCCAATTTAAAGGCGGCGGGTATTGAGAGGGCAAAAGGTGTGATTGTCAGCCTGGCATCCGATAAAGACAATCTGTTCACCACCATGAGTGCGCGCATGCTCAATAGCCGAATCCGAATTGTCAGCCGGGTTATTGATAAAGCCCTTGAGGCCAAAATGAGACGCGCCGGCGCCAATTCCATAGTGTCGCCCAACTATATCGGTGCGCTGCGGATGGCCTCCGAAATGATTCGCCCGGCCGCGGTGGATTTTTTAGACAGCATGCTGCGCAGCAGCCGCGGGAATCTGCGCATTCATGAAATCAGTATTGCGGATGACTCCTCCTTGGTAGATAAAAATATCATTGATGCCGGACTCAAGCAGAAATATGAATTGCTGGTTCTGGGAATACGCAACAATAATCGCGAAATTGAGTTCAATCCCCCGCCCACAAGGGCGCTGGTTTCCGGCGAAACCCTCATTGTAATGGGAGAAGTGGAGAATATCACGCGGGTTCGCCACAAATTCTAATGGCAGAAAAAGACCTGATACTGGCCATTGATAATGGCACCCAGAGCTTGAAGGCCATCATATTCAATGGCAGTGGCGATCAAATTGCCAAAGAACAGATCGGGTTCAATCCCTATTTTTCCCCGCAACCCGGATGGGCCGAACAGGATCCGGAAGTCTTCTGGAATACCCTGAGTCAAGCATGCCAGTCCCTGTGGAAGCAGCATCCAGGACTTAAAGACCGGTTGCGCGGCGTGACCCTCACTACCCAGCGCGCCACGGTCATCAATGTCGATCAACAGGGTACGCCCCTGAGGCCCGCTATTTTATGGCTGGATCAACGCAAAACCCACGGCTTGCCGTTTATCGGTGGCCCCTGGGGCTTTCTTTTCAGAATGATCCGGCTGGACGACACTATTGCCTATTTTCAGTCGGAGGCAGAGGCCAACTGGATCCATACCTATCAGCCCGATATCTGGAAGAACACATATAAATACCTCCTGCTTTCGGGTTTTTTGACCCACCGGCTCATCGGCAAGTTTGTCGATTCCATCGGGTGTCAGGTGGGCTATGTACCCCTGGACTACCGGCACATGCGGTGGGCATCATCCTGGAATTGGAAGTGGCGTTGTCTACCGGTTAAACCGGAAATGCTTCCGGACCTGGTACCACCAGGCCAAGTATTAGGCTCTATTACACAAGCGGCTTCGTTGGCAACCGGCATTCCCAGAGGCCTGCCGTTGATTGCTGCCGCCGCCGACAAAGCCTGTGAAGTCATCGGGTCCGGCAGTCTGGATCCTTCTATCGGGTGTCTCAGCTACGGGACCACCGCCACCATCAATGTGACCCACAAAAGATATATCGAGCCGATTCCGTTGCTGCCGGCCTACCCTTCGGCTGTACCCGGGTATTATACCGTGGAGGTTCAGGTCTACCGGGGATACTGGATGGTTAACTGGTTCAAGGAAGAATTTGGACATCCCGAACGGGATGAAGCGCGAAAAAATGGCCTGAAACCCGAAACCCTTTTCGAAAATCTTCTAGCCGATATCCCGGCATGCTCCATGGGTTTGGTGCTCCAACCGTATTGGACACCGGGCCTCAAAAATCCCGGCCCAGAAGCAAAAGGCGCCATCATCGGTTTTGGCGACATTCACACCCGGGCGCATCTTTATCGATCCATCATCGAGGGACTGGCTTACGCCATGCGCGAGGGCAAGGAGCGCATCGAGAAACGCAGTCGAACCCGTATTACTAGTTTACGTGTTTCCGGTGGCGGTTCCCAAAGTCGCAATGCTCTGCAGCTGACAGCGGATGTATTTGGTTTGCCCACGGGTAAACCGCACACCTATGAAACCTCAGGCCTGGGGGCTGCCATCGATGCGGCTGTGGGTTTGGGAATACATGCCAATTTTGAACATGCGGTCAAAGCCATGACGCGCGTGGGCGAGGTTTACGAGCCTCATTTGAAAACACATGAAATGTATGATGCCCTCTATCATCAGGTCTATCGAAAAATGTACAAAACTTTAAAACCTCTATATGAGCGAATTCAACAAATTACAGGTTATCCGGCCTGAATGGCCTTAAGTCCCCTTTGTCAGCAACATGAAGTGGTTTTCTCAAATGTATTTGATTTTTCATAATTTCTTTTCTATATTAAAATTTGATCAATCCTCACGAATATAATGACATTCAATCCTATATTAGGTGAAAAAATGAAAGCAGCCTGTCCCAGATCGGCCTATTCATGTTTTCGTCGTTTAATCATGCTCTGCATATCATTTTGTATAGCGATGACGATGGTTTGTTGTGGTGGTTCAAAAACCATTCAGAAGACGCCCAAATTTAGCTATGGTGGGACCACGCTTTCCAAAGGTGTCAAAAGTCGCGGTCACCTCGATATGCCCACCATGGTAACAAACCAGTTCGAAGCTGATGACACAGCTGTTTACGCGCATCTGAATCTTGTCAATATTTCCGGAGAACACAAAGTTCGCTGGGATTGGTATAGCCCGGATGGTAAGTTGTATTATACGACGGGTAATACCCGCATTAAAGCCAGTCGCGGAAACTATATCCCTAAAAGCACCCCTTGGCACAGCTTGACCATAAAGGGTGACAAGGCTCAAGAGATGCCGGGAGAGTGGCGTCTAAAAGTGTTTTTTGACAATGAAATCCTGGAGAGCAAAACTTTTTCAATCAAAGCGATCAAAAAAGTTGTTCCTGTTTCTCGTCCAGCAACTGTAACCAGGCGAATATTTCCTGACGACTGGGGTCTAATTATCGGTGTTGAAGACTATGCTCACCTGCCCAAAGTCGACTATGCTCGCAAAGATGCGCTTGTTATTAAAGAGTATTTCAACCAAATTCTGGGCGTCCCCGAACAAAATATTATAACCTTGATTGACAGTGATGCCACCAAAGCCAGGATAAGTGGCTACCTCAAGCGCTATATTCCGAATAATGTCAGCAGACAAACTACACTGTACGTTTATTTTGCAGGTCATGGGGCTCCGGATATGCAAAAAGGGGAACCGTACCTGGTACCCTATGATGGTGACACTTTGTTTATTGAAGAGACAGGCTACAAATTAAAAGATTTTTATAAGGCGATTTATGATTTGAATATCAATCAAGCCTATGTATTTTTAGATTCTTGTTTTAGTGGTGTGGCATCTAGAGCCGCCGAGATGCTCACCAAGGGTTCGCGGCCAGCGCTTTTGAAGGTGGAGGATGTGGGTTTGGCCACCCAAGAGGTGATCGCTATCAGTGCTGCAGCCAACGATCAAGTCAGCAATCCCCTCCCCAAGGAGGGGCATGGGCTATTCACATTCTATTTGCTGAGAGCCTTAAAAGGCAGGGCTGATGAAAATGAAGACCGCTTCATAACCATCAAGGAAATATATGATTACGTGAATCGTCAGGTAACCCGGGTTGCGCGCCGTATGGGCAAGGAGCAGACGCCGACCATTTCACCTGCATTTGAAGATCTCAAAGATGTTTCCGTCTCTAGAGTGGTGAGATAATCAAAATAATTGGACTGGTAGTTGGATGAGATGACGAAGCTTATATTTGCATGGGCATTTATGGTGATACTTGCTGGTTTCCTCGCAGGGACGGTGTTTGCCCAGGAGTCTACCTGGGTTACGGTTGAAGGCTATGCACCCATTGAAAATGTGACCAAAAATGAGGCTCGCAAACTGGCCATCGACAGCGCGCGCCGTGAGGCTGTTGAGAAAGTCGTTGGGGTTAATCTACTAGCAGAAACCATGGTGATCAATTATAACGTATCCAGCGATGTGATTCGGGCCATTCCCCATGGCAAGGTCATCGGGATTGAGATTCTAAACGAAGATATCGAATTGATCCCGGCCGAAAAAAAGGGTGACGTACCTTTTTTGGCGTATAAAGTTAAAATCAGAGCACATGTGGCCAAAGAAATCGGGCGTTCAGACGCCTTTTTTCGGCTGGAGGCCAAGGCAAACCGAACGGTCTACAGGGAAGGCGATCAGATCGAACTTCAGGTTACACCGAGCAAGGACTGCTATGTGACCATTTTTAATGTTTTAGAAGATGAAACCGTGATTGTTCTTTTCCCCAATCGCTTCAATCCAAACAATTTTGTTAAAGCAAACACACGTTTTATTTTTCCGGGTGACAATGATCGCAAAAAAGGTATTACTCTGGAAGCGTTTTTAAAGGAAGGTCAGCAAAAAACTAATGAGATGTTTCATATTTTGGCTTTAAAAGAACCTTTGTTTTTTAATTCCGCCAAATTTAAGGAAGGCATATTTGGCATCTATGACGGCCAATCCGCTCTGGTAGGTGATTTGGTCAAGACCATCGTCGATATACCCCTGTCCCACCGAGCGGAAAAATTTATTCAATATCGCATAACAAAATAATGCGGTATTGCATTTTAATGGCAATGAAACCGCGCATGACAAGATATTATGAGCCAATTAAAAGGGAGACATACTATGATTCAATGGAGACGTTGGTTTATTTTGTTTCTCAGCTTGAGTGTTCTCAATCTTTTTCTATCAGGGACCGTGTTCAGCCAGGAAAACTGGTATGCCAAGGCTGACATAACCAAAAACAAACCCGTAATTCGGTCTTTGCCTGAAGAAAAAATCCCCGTGGAAACAGTTCAAGCGGCCCAGTCCGAGGGCGGTGGTGGTAAGTGGTTATGGGCGATTCTTGGCGTGGCGTTAGTCGGTGGCATCGCCGCCGCCGCAGGCGGTGGCGGCGGTGGCGGCGGTGGCGGCGGTGGCGGTGGGGATGACGATGACGGTGATGATGGTGACGTGCTTATTTCATGGTAGCTGAACTGACGCGATTTCCAATGACCGTTTGTATTATCACCGCAATAAAGGATGCTTGCTGGGAATTCATATACACCAGGGAAATATTTTGGGTTTTCTCAAGGCGAGGGGTAAGATGAAAGCACTGCGTATGCAACCATTTGTATATAAACTAATTTTTAAAGGGATCATATTGGCCATAGTCTTGGGTCTGCTAAGCTGTGAGAGCACGACGGAACCGATAGAGACACAAACGGATCTTGAAAGCGGATCCATATCTTTCGATGTAGCCTGGAACCAGAATTCAGATGTCGGTTCCGATTATCAGATTAAGGCGGTTGTATGCGGTATCGAGTCAAATGAGGTTGCCACCGTCAGTGCCTATATTGGCAACACCGGCTCGGATTTCGGAAAATTTGGTGGGCCCTGGGAATGCAGCGCAGGATCCGGTATAATTTCCGGTGTGCCTGTTGGAACAGGATACACTCTGCTACTTTACGGGCACAATGACATGGATCGAACCACATACAGCGGCGTCCAACTGGATATAACAATCAATAAAGGAAATAACGATATTGGTACAGTCACCACCAATCAATTCTTTGCAGAACTCAGTGCACCCTTGGACGGAACTGCTGATATCGATCCTGATTCTGCCAGCTTCAGTTGGCTCTATTCCTCGGGTGCCGCTGAATATCAACTATGGATTTCCGAATCAGATGATCTTTCAGATCATATGGAATTTGAAACCAGCGAGCTTTTTTTTACTGTATCCGATGGTAGTTTGGATTCGGATACAACCTACTATTGGACCGTATTTCCAATTGACCCATATGGGAACCGAAGCTGGTTTTATAGTGCCATATATAGCTTCACAACAGCCGGGGTTACAGCTTTAGACGATAACTATGAGGAAAACGACACGCAGACAATGGCATACGACTTGTCCTCATATAGCGGGGTCAATTTAAGCGACATAGCGGGCTATGGCAACGCAGTTCTCGATGATTACGACTATTATGGCATCTATGTGGGCTGGTCCAGTGCAACCATCTCCATTGATTGTAACTTCTTACATACCTTCGGGGATATCGATATCGAGCTGCTGGATGAATTTGGAAATGTTATAGATGAGAGTTCTTCAGAAAGTGATGATGAATTCATTTCATATGACCACACTGGGGGGCCGGCGACCTATTATATCAAGGTGTATCTCTTTGATGATGAATTTGGTGATTCAAATCTATATAACCTGATGTGGTCAGCTTTCTGATCCTGAATTGGCATTATTATCCTGTAATTGCTGAAACGGTGATCATTCTGGGCCATAAAAAAGGAAAAAAGGGGACGGTCATACATTTTAACTTTTCATAGCCAAGGATTCACGCCAAAAACTGCTTATGCCAAGAAAAGCACGCATTGACGCACCCGGTGCATTGCATCACATAATCTGTAGGGGAATTGAGCGTCGGAATATTTACAAGGACGGCAGAGACCGCAAAAATTTTCTCAATAGGTTGGGTTCTATTCTTGTGGAAACCGGTACGCCATGTCTTGCCTGGAGCTTGCTACCGAATCATTTTCATTTGTTGTTGCGAACCGGCAACACGCCGATATCGACAATTATGAGGCGTCTGCTGACCGGCTATGCTGTAACTTTCAATATGCGGTACAATCGATCCGGCCGTTTGTTTCAGAATCGTTACAAATCAATTTTATGTCAGGAAGATCGGTATTTATTGGAGCTCGTAAGATATATCCACCTCAATCCACTTCGTGCAAAAATGGTCGTGGATATAAATGGGCTCGACCGTTACCCGTATTGCGGCAACAGTCGGATAATGGGATATTTCACGAGTCCTTGGCAAAATATTAATGAGGTACTGTCTTTTTTTGGTAAACAGCGATCAGCTGCAAGAAAAAAATACCATCAGTTTCTGGAAAAGGGTATCAGCCAGGGCAAAAGAACCGACTTGACAGGCGGAGGACTTATCAGGAGTTTAGGTGGGTGGGAAAAGTTAAAATCACAACGTCGAATGCAGGGTCATTTAAAAGGTGATGAACGAATTTTAGGTGACAGCGACTTTGTTCAGGCGATTTTAAAATCGGCAGATGAGAGCATGCAAGAACAATATCGACTTAAGGCGAAAGGATACGATTTCGAGAGAGTAATTCAACGGGTTAGCTCCATATTCAAAACGGATATCAAAGACCTTTTACGTCCCAGCAAGCAACCTAAGAACGTAAAAGCGCGTAGCTTGATATGCTACTGGGCTGTTAAAAAAGTCGGCATCAGTAGTTTGCACGTAGCGTCAAAGCTCGGTATTAAGCAACCGTCTGTGAGTCGGGCAGCGCTTAGGGGGGAAAGGATCGCTTTAGAAGAGGGATTTTATCTCGAAAAGTAAAGAAAAGTTAAAATGTATGACCGTCCCCATATTTTTTTTATTTGGAATTTGCAAACAGATCCTCGATAACAGAATATAACGAACTGGCTATTTTTTATCTTGGTCCGAAATGGCCTTGACTATTTTGGAGTATGCGATATCTGGCCGCTGCCATATTAAAGGATCTAAAAAAAAGATGGTTTTCGTTGGAGGCCCACGCCAGGTGGGGAAAACCACGCTCGCCAAGTATATTCTAGAAAAATCTAATACACGGGGTCGATACTTTAACTGGGACTATGATGAAGATCGGCGTGATATCATCCAAAAGAGGTGGCAGGATCAGGACAATTTGCTCGTGTTTGATGAACTGCATAAATATCCGTATTGGAAAAATTGGATCAAGGGTATTTATGACGTGTCTTCCGGACGTTTGAACCCGAGGCATGCGACCCAGATTGTTGCCAATCTACGCAACCCGTTCAATAAAGGTCAGATATCGGTCACCGATCCCTTTTCATATTTTGTGAATAAAGCACCTTAAGATAGTATCCATAATAAGACGCTTTACAATAATAGGATTATACATTAAATTTTTCTTCATGCTGCAGGAACTCGCCATTCGTCAGTTTGCCATTATTGATGATATTCGTATCACATTTCAGGACGGCCTGACCATCATGAGCGGTGAAACCGGGGCCGGCAAATCCATCATTATCAATGCCGTCAACCTCCTTTTAGGCAGCCGGGCATCCGAAAAAATGATCCGCACCGGAGCGACGGCAGCTGAAGTCGAAGCCCTGTTTCAGGTGGAATCCGACAGTCCTGTGGCCAAAACCATGCAAAACCATGGTTTTTCGCCATCAGATGATCTGCTGATCCGACGCGTCATTTCCCGCAACAGCCGCCATCGGGTGTATATCAATGAACGCCTTTCCACCATGCAGGTACTTAGGTCCATCGTCCGACATATGGCCAGCATATCCGGCCAGCACGCCCACCAGGGATTGCTATTGGCGGATCAACAACTGTTGATTCTGGATCAGAGTGGCGGGCTGCTGCCTCTGCGTAAAAAAGTTCATCAAACCTATCATCAGTTGATGGAATCGATCCAACAGCATCATCGGCTCCTGTCCAGACAGAGCCGACAGCAGGAACATATGGCGCTGTTGCGGTTCCAGCTGCAGGAGATTCAGGCGGCCAACATCGCTGAAAATGAAGATGCGGAATTGGAGCAGGAGATCTCCCGACTGAAAAATGCCGAGCAGCTTTATGCAACGGTCCACGCCAGCATCGACGAGCTTTACAATGCGTCGGGAGCGGTTATGGAACGCATCCTGGCCGTGGCTAAGAACTTGGAAAAGGTTTCCCAAATCGATGCAGCCCTGTCTGCATCGTCCCAAAGCCTGTCGGAAAATGCTTATGGAATTGAAGATGTGGTCAACGATTTGCGGGCCTACTTGGGCAAGATTCAGATGGATGATCAGCGGCTGGAAGCGGCCGAGGAGCGTCTGTATGGTTTAAACACGCTGAAACGTAAATATGGGGGTTCGCTGACTGCGGTTATTGAAAAAGAAGCTGCAATCGCGCAGGAAATAGCCCAGAGTGAACATCTAAACGAAGATATTGCTGAGACCTACAACACCCTAATGAAGCGGCAGAAAAAGGCAATCGCATTAAGTGATCGTCTATCCCAAAAACGACAGGCTGCTGCACAGAAACTGGCCCGGACCGTGGAAGCTGAGCTGGCGACCTTGAGGATGAATCAGACCCGCTTTGAGGTTAGCCTGCTGCCGCTGGAAATCGGTATGGATCCAGAACCGTTTTTGCAAAACGGGGATAAGGTTTTAAGCGATGCCGGCCAGGAAGCGGTTCAATTTATGATTGCGCCCAATGTGGGTGAAGACTTAAAACCCATGTCCGAGATTGCTTCCGGCGGAGAGCTTTCCAGAATCGTTCTGGCTCTCAAGGCCATTCTGGCCCATGGCGATGCAGTGGAAACCGTCATATTTGACGAAGTGGATGCCGGTATCGGCGGAACAGTTGCCGAGGTGGTGGGCAAGAAACTGGCCCAGCTATCCCGCCATCATCAGGTTATCTGCATTACGCACCTGCCCCAAATTGCCCGCTTTGGCGATTACCAAATGAAAATTACCAAAGCGGTTAAAAACAATCGCACCGAAACCGCTATACACGCACTCAATCCTGATGAACGTATCCAAGAGATCGCCCGCATGCTGGCCGGCGAAAATGTGACCAAAAAGACATTGGCCCATGCAGCCGAAATGATGGAAAGCTCATCCCACAATTAGGGTCACTGTCACAAATATATTCCGAAAAATATACCTGAACCGCTTTTCACACAGAACGGAACTTTATTTTGACCCCAATCATAAGCCACCGACAAGGTCGGTGGTCGTTGACAGCAGCTTCAATACTTAAAATTAATCCGTATATACTACGATTTTTATCCGGATTGACCTCGCCTTAGTTTCACCTGATAATTCTTAAAAATTTCATATTAAGCTTGCGACGATGCCTTTCGCCTGAGGCGAAAGGGCCGCATCCAAAAAAGAAATTACTTGGATTGCAAAATATTTTTTCCATAGGTTTCGTTTCGTCGCAAAATTTGTGGCTTTGTCCACGTAATTTCTTTTTTAGGTGAACCCATGACAATTTACGGAATTCCACCTCTAATTTCTTTGGTTGGTTTTGCTTTTTTGGCTCTGGTAGTTTTGATCCGCAAAGAAATGACACGTGTCAATTCACTGTTTTTCATGCTGTGCATTAATGGCACCTTTTTGCAGACCACGATGCTGATTTTGTTTACAACCCAAAATCCTCGGATCGCACTTTGGGCAAGTCGCATCGATCATATCTTTATCATTTATTCAATTCCTTTGTTTATGCATTTCTTCCACGCTTATCTGGATGTCAATCGGCGCAGATGGTTGATACAGGGTGCTTATGCCGGTGCGTTCGCAATCATGTGGTTTGTTTGGACGCCCTTAATCATCGAAGGTGTGAATCAATACAGTTTCGGGTATTTTGGCAGGGGCGGCAGTCTCTACCCCATTGTCGGTATCGGGGTTGGCCTGGCATGTCTCTACAGTGTCGGTTTGATCTGGGTGAGTATTTATCGCGCCAAAGCCAGCATTCAGAGAAACAAATTGAAATATATCCTGTTGGGATTCGGCATCTTGGGATTGTTGAACGGACTGGGCGTACTGCCTATACTCGGATATGCTTTTTACCCGCCCGGCACCTTCAGTTTTATACCCTTGATTGTTTTTGCGGTGGGGTTGTTTCGATATGATTTGTTGGATTTGGGGTTTATAATTCAGAAAGGCCTTTTTTATACAATTCTGACCCTCGTACTCACCTGCTTGTACGCCGGTGTGGTTATCATTTTCAATCAGATATTGCATACAAATCTGTTTGCAGAGGGGTTTTATGTGACGGCATTTTTCTTTTTATTGGTGGTGATTGTTTTTGGGCCCCTCCAATCCCGTCTTCAGGCCGTCATGATGCATTATTTCCACCGTGAGACAAGTGCCCTGAAAAAGGGTATGACAGATGTCAGCCGACAATTGTCCACCGCCCTGGATGACACGAAAATTGCTCACATATTACTGCGAGCACTGGTGGAAGATCTCAACGTCAGCCATGCGACGCTATATCTACGTGATGTTTCTAATGCAGGTTTTCGTCGCTTAAAATCTCAAAGTCTGATACCGCAGACCTTTCCCCAATCATATATACCCGACGGTGGCCCTTTGATGACGTTGTTACGTCAAAACAAAGGTCCATTGGACCAAAAAAAAATTGGGGACACCTCGGATACGAACAATCAGAGGCAATATAAATATGATATGGAAAAATTGTGGGCCAGTGTAGTGTTCCCCATGAGAATGAAAAACAGCCTGATCGGTTTCCTGGTGCTGGGCGAAAAGACTTCGCGCAACCTTATTAATCGGGAAGAGCGCGATCTGATCATGACCCTCGTGAACCAGGCAGCGTTGGCCATGGATAACGCCCGCGCTTATTCACGCTTGGGCAAGCTGAATAAATCGCTCGAGCTGCGGGTACACAAGCGAACCCGGGCCTTGGAAAAGGCCTTGGACCAGATCAAGCAGTCTCAAGAGCATTTGATACGCTCGGAAAGTTTGGCCGCCATCGGCCAGCTGGTGGCCGGTGTGGCCCATGAATTGAACAATCCGATTTCCGCTGCCATGAGCTTGATGCAGTCTACTCAGGCAGAACTGGAATCTGGGACACTATCCATCAGTGAATCCATACGCGGTGATATGGCCTATGTAATCAAAGCTCTGGGCCGCATGAAGCAAATTGTGTCCAGTTTGTTGTGCTTGTCCCATCAAACCGATTCCTACACCGAACCTGTGGATGTCAATGCGGTTGTTCAGGATGCTTTGCGCATTCTTGACGGCCAGATAAAAAATTTGGACATTCAGGTGGCCTCGGATTACCAATGGCCGTTGCCCACCATTCAGGGGAATTTTGCTCATTTGGGCCAGGTGGCTATCAACATTATTCAGAATGCCTGCCAATCCATGTCCAACCAAGCCGGCACTGTCTCGCTCTCAACCCGGTATTGTTCGGCCGCCCAAGAGGTGGTTTTCGCTTGCCAGGATGAGGGCCCTGGGATCAATCCGAATATAAGACAAGACATATTTAAGCCTTTTTTCACAACCAAGCCGGTCGGGAAAGGAACCGGCCTGGGACTTTACATCAGTCATGAAATTGTTCGCAAGCATCACGGTAAAATTTGCCAGCAAAATGGTCCTGATGGCGGCAGCCTGTTTGAGGTGGTCTTGCCGGTTGACGATTAAAGGGTTCCAGGGTTCCAGGATCCAAGGATTGAAGTGGTGGCTGTATGCTTTTGGTTGTTAGATTTTTATGGAAAAAAGCTAACGGCAAGTGAGTGTCCAAATCTGAGTTCGGGTCGTGTGAGGAAGTTTGGCTTGCAGTCTATCAGGCGATAAAGCAATGGTCTTCGCCGCGACGAGTCCTGGTGTCGTCGAAATCGGTATCGAAATCGAAATCGGAATCGCAAAGCCAAAATCTTTAGCCTTGATATGTTCATCCGTCCCATCTGAAATTTGGGCCATAAACCAGCCATGTAAACGCGTCATAATCTTCAAAACTAGCATCCATAAACTTTCCAAATTAAGTCATTTCTTGACATTTTTCATTGAATGGTAGTAAAATTGCTATTTTGCTCAGGCTAGCTAAACTGGGCTAAAAAGCGGATAGCTGATTAAATTGTAACGAATAAAACAGGAAAAGCATTATGCCGATATACGAGTTTAAGTGCCTAAAATGTGAAGCGTTTTTTGAAATTTTGATTATGAACAAGAATGAAAATGTAGAGATGAAATGCCCCGAATGCGACTCCGAGGATTTCGAACGCGTCATGAGTACCACCAGCCATGCAATCAATGGGGCACCAAGTGGTCAACAGGGTGCCACCAGCCAAACGCGAACTTGTTCCAGCGGTTCCTGTACAACCTACACGATCCCGGGTCCTAACGGTTAATGATTACACTTAGACGCGATCGCGATCAAACCGCGCAGCCCATCCACGCGCAGGAAAAGGAGCAGTTTAAACGGCTCTTTGAGCAGGAGAATATCGATCATCTGGAAGAACGCATGCTGGTCGTGGAAACATTTTTGCAGACCGAAAAGCACATATCCGAGCAAGAACTGTACGACATCATAACAAATAAAGATCATGGTTTGAGCCAAGACCTGATTGCGGATACCTTGGATCTCATGTGCCTTTATGGCTTTGCCCACAAGCACCATTTTGACAACGGTGTCCTGCGATATGAGCACAGGCATATCGGCCAGCATCACGACCACATGATTTGTACCAAATGCAATCAAATCATCGAGTTCCAAAATAATCAGATTGAAAACCTTCAGCTGCAGGTAGCCGCGCAGCACGGTTTTCATATGTTGCAGCACAAGATGGAAATCTATGGTATCTGTTCAAATTGTCTGCAAAATCGTTTGGCCGTTATACCCCTGGCGGCAGCCAAGAAGGGGGAAAGGCTTCAAATCAAGCAATTTACCGGCGGGGCTAAATCCAGAATGCGCCTGATGAGCATGGGATTACGCGTTGGAGACCGAATCGACGTGATTTCAAGTCTGAACCAGGGCCAACTGGTGGTTGCTTTGGATTTTAAGAGACTGGTGCTGGGAAGGGGGCTGGCGCAGAAGATTACGGTGCAGTCCATGGACCCCAAAAAGGTGTGACATGAAAAAATATTTTCAAGGGCTTATCATCGTCATCATTGTTGGCTTGAGCTGCGGTGCAGCTATGGCCGAAAGGCTTTCGGTTTCGGCACGCATCGCCAATATTCGGTCCGGTCCGGGTACGAACTATGAAATTCTTTGGAAGGTCGAGCAATACCATCCCATTGAGGTGATTAAGAAACAGGGACCCTGGTATCATTTTCGGGATTTTGAGGGCGACGAAGGCTGGATACATAAATCGCTGGTGAAAAAAAATGCAACTGTAATTACAACCAAGGACAAATGCAATGTCCGCGAAGGACCGGGAACGAATCACGCCATCGTTTTCCAAATTGAGAAAGGGATTCCTTTTTTAATCCTGAAGCGACAAAAAAGCTGGCTCCGCATCAAGCATGCCGATGGCGACGGCGGTTGGATCCACAAATCATTGGTCTGGTGAAACCATGAAGCGTTTTAAATTGGATGATAATCGAGATGTAATTGCCGGTATCGGCAATGCCCTGGTGGACATCCTCTTGCATGAAGATGACGTATTTGTTGCCCAGACCGGGTATGCCAAAGGCGGTATGAACTATGTGCCCGGCGACTTCGCCGATAAAATGTTGGCGATTTCTTCAAATAGGCCGGAGGTGGTACCGGGCGGAAGTGCCTGCAATACCATCGTGGGTATCGGTAAGCTGGGCGGAAGTGCTCGGTTTGTGGGTAAGTGCGGAAACGACAGAATGGGTGAGCTATTTGAACGGGAACTGCGGCATAGTGATGTGGATCCCTACCTCTTGGCATCCCGCCAGCCCACCGGGCGCGCTTTATCCATCGTGACACCTGATGCCCAACGTTCCATGTTTACGTTTTTGGGGGCGGCCGCTGAGATGACTGCGGATGAAATTGCCAAATGTCGTTTCGATGATGCGGCGATTGTCCATATCGAAGGCTATCTATTATTTAACCATGATCTGATTGTATCGGCATTAAAGCGAGCCCAGGCGGATGGTGCCAGAATCAGCCTGGATCTGGCCAGCTTTACCGTGGTGGAGTCGTCCAAATCCGAGCTTGACACCCTGGTGGATGAGTATGTTGACATCCTGATTGCAAATGAGGATGAGGCAGCTGCATTTACGGGTTATAAAGCGGAGTCAAAGGCCCTGGAAGCGCTTGCAGAAAGAGCCGGCATTGCCGTGCTGAAAGTCGGCCAACGGGGCAGCTATATTGCCCATGACAAGACCATCATCGCAATTAAACCAGCCGGAAATGGGCCCGTATTGGATACGACGGGGGCTGGAGATTTATGGGCCTCGGGCTTTCTATATGGCCTCGTTCAGGGTTACGCAATGGAAAAGTGCGGCCGACTTGCATCGGCCTGTGGTTACGAGGTATGTCAAGTTCTAGGGGCATCCATACCCGATGCGGGCTGGTCCAGGGTAAAACAAATTATGGAGGAATAATGGCAAAACCGAAGCGGGTAACGCGCAAGCAGTTACTTAAAGAACCAGATGAATTTATCACGACAACTGGCCGAATCATCCAATGGGGCCAACAACATGCCCGGCAGTTGACCGTTGCCGGCGGTATTATTGCCATCCTGCTTGTGCTTGTCACTGCCTATCGGTATTATGACAACTGGGTTGAGAACAAAGCCTTTCTGTTGCTCGATGAGCTTGTGCTTAAATATGAAACCGAAAAGTCGTCATCGGACGCGATGCTGGCTTACCAAAGCACGCAGGAAGATTTTGAGAATCTGATTAGAAAGTATGACAAGACCGACGGCGGTCGGATAGCTATGTTTGTATTTGCCGGGATTAGTAATGATGTCGGCGATGCTGATCGGGCTATTGAGCACTATGAAGCGAGTTTGAAATTCTTTGAATCTGACCCGACATATCGGAATTTTATTTTGAGTGGTCTGGGTTATGCCTATGAAAAAAACAAAGATGTCAGCAAGGCCGTAAGTTATTTCCGACAGATTGCTGACGGATCAGATCCAGCAGTCATAGACTTGGCTTTGTTTAATCTCGGTCGTTTGTATCAGCAAATGGGGGATACTGAAAAAAGTGTGGCGGCATATACGCGTTTGACCACTGACTACGCTGACTCGATCTACTATGAGGTCGCCAAGGAAAAAGTGAGCGGATAAAAAAGAAATGGTTAATCCGCACCATGCGGATTAACCATTAAGGAGGAGAATGATGAAAAAGATGTTGGCAAACGATGTTTTAGTGATGCAATATGTTTGCCAAAAATCAAAACACATCGTTTTTTAATTCGATTTTTTTATTGTTATATTTTCAATAGGTTATAAGGATGACAAGCCAGGGCTGATCTGCTCTTCCGATCATAAAACGACGGCATTGTTTCCATGTGGAAACAATGCCGTTTCCATATGGAAATTGATTCACTATTCTTTGGTAAAAACGGTAAAAAATTTCCCAATTTAGATAGCGACGCTAGTCTATAAGAATGCCGTGCTTTTTCAATTTCTTATTGAATCCACTTCGGCCGATTCCAAGCATTTGGGCGGCATCGGACTGAACGTTGCGGCAGTGTTTCAGAGCCCGTAGGATCATCTTTTTCTCAATGGAAGCTAACGTTTGGAATAGCTGTGCCTCCAAAGGAATATTTTCAAGCTGATTTTCGTCGGAATAACTATCTTTGAAATCTTCGGGCAAATCCGAAACCCGGATGGTATCGTCTGGACATAAGACCATGGCGCGTTCAATTGCATTTTCAAGTTCACGAACGTTCCCGGGCCAATTGTGACGGTAGAAGATCTGTTCTACTTCTCTTTCGATACCTTTTACGGGTATATTGGTTCTGCGTTCATCGGCATATTTGCCAATAAAATGATCCACAAGCAGCCGAAGGTCTTCCTTACGCTGGCGCAACGGGGGTATATCAATGTGAACCACATTCAGTCGGTAGTATAGATCCTCCCGGAAACGCCCTTTCTGAACCTCTTCTTTCAGCTTTTTATTTGTGGCTGTGATCAATCGAAAATTAACGGCGACTTGGCGTAGCCCACCGACCCGTTCAAATACTTTTTCCTGCAGGACACGCAGAAGTTTTACCTGCAGGGAGGGCGACAATTCTCCAATTTCATCCAGAAAGAGGGTGCCGTCATCGGCGAGCTCAAAACGACCTTTTTTGGTGGTAACAGCACCGGTAAAGGCACCTTTTTCATGGCCAAAAAGCTCGCTTTCCAACAAGGTTTCGGCCAGCGCCGAGCAATTAACGGCAATAAAGGGGCGATCTCGGCGCGGACTATTGTAATGGATTGATTTGGCTACCAGATCTTTTCCCGTACCGCTTTCACCTTCAATCAATATGGAGGCGGTGGCCGGGGCAACTTTATAGATCGTGTCGAAAACATCCTGCATTTGACGACTTTTACCGATAATATTTCCGAAACTGTACTGGGATTCGACGGTTCTACGCAGGCGCCGGTTTTCCTTAATGACCCGATACATCTGGATGGCTTTATTGACATAGATAACCAACTGTTCATTCTCAAAGGGTTTGAGAATGTAATTATAAGCGCCTTTTTGCATGGCTTCTACGGCTTTTTCGACAGTACCATGGGCGGTCATCATGATGACCGGTAGTTCGGATTCATTTTTCTTTATTCTTTCCAACAGTTCGATACCATCCATGCCAGACATTTTCATATCGGTCAGCACCAAATCGACATCGGCATGATTCAATATATCCAGTGCTTCCTGACCGCTATATGCCGTCAGAGCTTCAAAGCCCTCATCTTCAAGAACCGCACTGAGAATGGGAGGATAATTTTTTTCATCATCGACGATGAGTACCGTTTCCATTAGGTTTTCCTTGTATACAGGGGGAGTGCCACGGTTACGGTGACACCTTTGGTTGAACGGTTTTCAATATAGATAGCGCCGTAGTGGGATTCAACAATATTTTTTACGATTCCCAGTCCAAGGCCCGTTCCTTTCTCCTTGGTCGTAAAAAAGGGGTCCCATATTTTTTCAGAAATTTCCGGGTCAATTCCCAGGCCTTCGTCCATAAATTGTATTTGGATATTATCTTGGGCCAGGAGTACTCGGATTGTAATGGGGCCGCCCTCAGGCATGGATTGCATGGCATTGATCAAAATATTCAGAAAGGCCTGGTAGAGCATATCGTCATCGGCCAAGACGTCCGGTAGATCGGGATCGTATTGGGTGCTGAGCGTGTAGCCCTTTTCTTGTGCATCCGGGCCAATAAACTGTAATATTTTTTCCAGGATGGTTTCAATTTTACAGGCAATTAAATCAGGCTGGCGTGGACGGGCAAAATTCAAGAAATCAGTAATGATGCTGTTAAGGCGTTCGCCTTCCTCCATAATGATATCCGGAATAGTGCTGGTCGGATCGTAGGAAGCCATTTTCTTTTTTAGCAATTCGGCCGAACTGCTGATAATGCCCAGAGGGTTTCGAATTTCGTGGGATATTCCGGCGACCATTTCTCCAATGGAGGAAAGGTGTTCGGCCCGATTCAATTGTTCCTTGAGCCGCAATTGTTCTTGAGCGCGCTGTTCAACAATGGCTTCTCCACGCTTCACCACATATATAAGAATAAAGAAGAGCAGACTCATCACAATCATAATTGTAAAGATGACCAGAAGTTGAAAATCGAAAATAGTACGATAATCCTCGGTGATATCCTGAGTAATTTCAATGACCCCAATAATGGGACCGGTTATGGATGCAAGGGATGCCTCAGCCCGAAGCGGGGCAAAGGTTATTACCTTTATTTCCTTGGGGATACCCAGGGCTATTTCCCAGAAGTCGCCACTTTGCTCAATTTCGGAATTAGAAGCACCCAAGGCCGCTGTTTGAAAAGCGTGACCACCGATATCCTTGATACCCATGAGTTCCTGATCGAAACTATAAACGATGATATTGTCCAGGTCGTATAGATTCACCATTTCGATGTTGTAGCCGTGCAGCGTGCCGCGCACAATCGTGTCCATGCGGTTATATTGTTTTTTGTCTTTGAGATGCACGAATCCATATCGAACCGATACTGGAAGTATAAACTGCCGAAATATTTGGTGATTCAGGTTGGACACCATGAGTTGGGCGTATTCCTCATTTTTTTGCAGCTGCATTTCGCGTGCCCAATGGGTGTTGAGATAAGCGAGCACAATGGTGCCCAGAAATATAAAAATGATGCTGGTTATAGAAAAATAGCGATAGAGCTTAAACGGTTTTAATTTTTTAGGCGGATTTGTTTGCATAACCAGAACTTATAGGTAAAGGGTTGATTAAAGTCAAGAATGGCGGCTTGCATAAATCATGACCCGGGCGGGGCAAAAATTATAGTTCGGTATCTAAAGATTGGATTGCCTGCGATTTAAATCCAACCCATGTGGGGACATAAATGGGCTTAACACCATATATAGTAATTTTATTTAAGGAGGCACAATATATGCCAATTGAGCAAAATTATATATAATTTATATATAATTTTGCTTGACATTAGTCTGATTTTATTCGATTATACATGCACATTTTAAAGGCAAAATAAGATTTTGCCTTTACGAATTCAGTTCAATTCTTCAAATTCCTTAAATAAAGCGTAAATCTATGGCCAAAAACTCATTGAAAAAAATCAGAGAATCGCTTTTAATGAGCAAATCAGAACTAGCTCGTGAGGCCAACGTCTCTCCGATTACGATTACGCGTATCGAACAGGGTATGCCGTGCCGTATGGAAACCAAGCGCAAGATTTTGTTGGCGCTCGGTTTTAAGCTGTCTGATAAAAACAAAATATTCGGTGATTAAGAGCTTATTATGGTTTTTAGACGAAAAGACCATCTCGTGGGCTTGGATATCGGTTCCAGGACAATTAAGGCTTGCGAGATAATCGAAACAAAAAAGGGCCGGAATCTAGAAAAATTCGGGATGATCGATATCGAATCTGGATTGATCGAAGATGGATCCATTAAAAATCCTGAAGTAGCTGCCGGAGCCATTCGGCAGCTCTACCAGACTCATAAGATACGGGAACACAATGTTGCTATTTCCATCGGTGGTTATTCGGTTATTGTTAAGAAGATCAATGTTCAAACCATGTCCGAGGATCAGCTTCATGAGAGTATCCATTTCGAAGCTGAGCAATATATCCCGTTCGACATTAGTGATGTGAATCTCGATTTTCAGATTTTAGGAGAGAACGAAGCCAATCCCAACCAGATGAGCGTGTTGTTGGTGGCAGCCAAAAAGGATATGATCAACGATTATCTAAATCTATCCCAATTGGCCGGTTTAAATCCCTGCATTATTGATGTCGATGCCTTTGCGCTACAGAATATTTTTGAGGTGAATTACGAATCAAATGAGGAAAACGTTGCCCTAATCGATATCGGGGCCAGCAAGACATCTTTAAATATTCTGAAAGATAATACCTCCGTGTTCATGCGCGATGTTTCTTTAGGGTGCGGACAGATCAACCAGCGTATTGCCTCCATCACGGACTGCACTCTGGAAGAAGCCGAGCAATTAAAATTTGGGGATCAGGAAGACAAGATTTCCAAGGAAGATCTGGCTGATATCGTTTCGGCCGTGGTGACCGACTGGTGTACTGAAATTCGCCGCGCGCTTGATTTCTTCTATTCCACCTATCCCGATGAGCAAATCAAGAAGATCGTATTAAGCGGCGGCGGTGGAAGCATTAAAGAATTTAGGCAGCTACTGGCAGTGGAGACTTCCGCAGAAGTCCAGACGATTAATCCGTTTGAGAATATTCAGGTCGATGAGGGTCGTTTTGAAACGTCCTATATCGAAAG
>Ga0180435_10000624_pt1 | contig 37394 bp, 49 predicted proteins | sample SS_ome_3_FD_132467 | JGI IMG/M metagenome (GOLD analysis project Ga0180435, IMG submission 132467) | Hypersaline lake sediment archaeal communities from the Salton Sea, California, USA - SS_3_S_1 metaG | ecosystem: Environmental > Aquatic > Non-marine Saline and Alkaline > Hypersaline >... | reverse complement strand
TGACACAAGATAAAGTCGAAGGTAGCGTCGTGTTTAAATAAAGTGTGACTTTCTGTAAGCCACGCTAGGTGTGGATATGGTTCCTCAATATTGACGATTTTTCCCATTAAAGTTTGCAATCCCTCTTTTACACAGTGGTACGAAGTTTGTGTCAATTCCGCAAAAGTGTCATCATATACACCATTATATGGGAGTGCTAAAATAGATATGTCGTCGTGGCGAACCACTTGTCTGACTATATTTTTAATGAATTTGGTCATAGGTATTGTTTCATTAATTGGGCAATATTATTGTATGAATATTGTTCTGCGACAATATCGCCGCGCAACAAACGTTCTTTTGAAGTTAGATTATTTCGATTGTTATAGGCTTCTCTCATAGCAACCTGTAAGGATATAACATCAATTTCTTGCCATGTTTCATGGGCGGTGTATAATGTATCTAATGGTGCATCTGGTGCATATGCCGGTGTCTCATGGCTTGATACTGTATATCCAAACTGGCGTCCAATATCACTCATGCCGGTATTATCAGTGACAATGATATCATTACCAAAATATGCCGCATCCATCACAGGTCTAGATAATGATTCACCCCTTGATGCAGAGACGAAACAATTACATCGTTTGTGTAAGGAAGATAGTTCTTCCATTGACAGGTGTTTGGTGATAGTAAATTCTGGCTTGTAACCCTTTACAGTCTTGTATAGTCGCAGGTTTTTCTTAAACGCCCCTATGGTTTCTTGTATTAAATCGCGCACGGCGTCTGGGGCAACATTGCTCTTATTAAGTTTTAACAAAAGGTGCGCATTTTCTGTAGTATAAAACTCCCTATTGAACGCCATTACGAGGGCCATTATATTCTTACGAGAAACATATTCTCCTATAAAGTAGAAGATAAAGTCGTTATCATTACACGGGAGTTGAAATGGGTCTACATCTCTGTCTAACTCTTTGGTGTTTATTGGCATCGGTATTACGCGAATGGGTATCGTAACGCCGCATTGAACTAAAATATCTCTTTCCTTATTGGATGCCACCCATGCTTCATCTAATAGATTAATCTGTGTTATCCAACCAGTGTGTTGCAGGTGATTGGTTTCTATGTAAAATAGACCAATGTTGTGCATATTGGGTTGATAATCCAACAGGTGCGGTAATACATTTTGTATGATTACATCTGGTGGACTATCTAGTTGTTTGGCGGTTAGCTCTGAAAATTCTAAGGTATGTTTCCGATTAGCCGACATTGTGACAGGGCGCGCAACTATATTGTGTTCGGTAAGTTGTAAGGCTCTGAGATAATCTTTCGCTGCCTCACCCCATCCATCATATTGATGATATGGCCCAAGAAATAAAATGTTTTTCATAATCCCGCTTCTTTTTTATGTGCATATTGAATGAAGTCTGATAGCTCTGTTGGTATCATACCACTACGTACTTGCTCGGCCATAATTTTATTCATGGCAGCAATCTTGAATCTCTCATATGCATCTTGCTGCTCAAACTTCTTAAAATCATTATCTACAAATGTAGCACCATAGTTTAGGTCTTTAATAGTATCTAGAGCTAATAGACTAAATTCTTTGTTTGGTTCATTTAATACCTTAGTACATAACCATCTAACAAATTCTGGTGTTGATAACTCAGGGGTGGGAATGTTGTCTGGTATTTGATGTAGATTGACAGGGGCATCCCACTGTCCTTGCCTATCGCATAGTTCTACACTGTCAAAATAGTCCGACCAAATTTGGGTTGTACGGTCCCAATTATATATGTCGAGAATAGCTTGACGAGCTTTATCACTGTATTTAGCACGAGCTTCATCGCTCATGGTAAAGAATTTTTCGATTGTTTTAGCAAAGTATTCATTATCTGGATATGCCCTGTCTGCGCCTGTTTCAAACTCTCGAAACATACGTTCTACCTTAAGTGGAAATCCGCCGGTTTTACGTACTACGTCCGACATGGCGCTATAATCAACTGCCATGACTGGTACCCCACATGCAGCAGCTTCTACCTGAGGCATACCAAAGCCTTCACAGATAGAATATTGCACATACACATCAAATAGGTTGTAGATTTCAGATAGTTCTTCTGGTTCCAAGCCAACAGACACACTGGGTAGTACGCCTGTTATACCTTGGCTGTATGGAGAATAGGTTTTAGCATCTTGGAAAAAACTACAAAAGTATTTACCAGTTGCGCGACAATGATAGGTGAATAACACTTTGTGTCCAATCCCAAATTCATTTATTAAGGCCGGAAGATTCCACCCCCTATCAGGAAAACTGGTGTGAACATACAAGAATGTTTTTTTAGCTAACTCTGGGTCAGCATTGTCTAAGAACATACGAAAAGCCTTAAACAAATCTGGATACAACTTACGTTTTTGATTGCGCATAATTGTACCAATAATAAAGGCGTCTTCCGCAAAGCCCATTTGCTTTCTATGTTCTGCTTTGTTTTCTACTGGTTTGAAAACTTCTGGGTCTACTCCCGGCGGGGCAGACTGTTGTAGTTTAATGCGTCCATCACTTTGTTTGCGTAAAACCTCTAGACCCCAATCTGAATAAGTGAATACACCATCAGCATCTAAGAAAACCTCAATCCAATCATTTTTTTGTGGTGCAGAGTCAACAGTTGGCATAATTGCCCAATGGTAGTATGGTCTTAGTGGAGATGTGTGTTCAAATGCCAACATCCAAAAGTCACGAATGTCACATACTATATCAGGCTGAAAGTCTAATAATACCTGTTCAAATCTCCATGCTCCAAATTGATTGGTGATTTGTTTGTTATATTCTTCATATCGTGGGTCGTCTTTGTGTACCGCATTAGGGTAGTATCTCCAATTGACATGTTTGTCCTTTGGGTCATCGACAACCGCATAAGATGCAAATTCGGCAACATGATATTTGTCCATGTTAATCAGGCGGGTTAGCAATTCTTTACCATAAGTACCGTATCCTGATAATGCATGAGTGGTTTCTCCAACCCATAGTATCTTTTTCTTATTCATTAGCTTCTCTGATTTTATCCGTTGCTGATTTGCATAATTTATTGGCCCATCCGCGTGTGTATCCACCTAGTCGTTGACCAACTTCTTCAAAGGTGCAGCCTTGTAGGCGCAGTAAAATGGTTTGACGTTCTTTGTCAGACAGGGTGGGTGGTAATAACTCCCATATCACAGATTGTGACTTTTGTTCCATTACATCATAAGGTAGTTGAGAGTGTGAGTGCTTCTGCATGAAACTAATATGCTTCATAATAGCCCAGCGAATATGCTTCCAAGCCCATGTGCTTAGTTTACATCCTTTTGCTGGGTCAAAGTCACGTATAGCACCCAATAGACCTATAGACCCCACATGAATAAATTCATCTAGTTCTTCTGGACCGGAGGGCTTAAAAGATTTAGCGAGAAGCACAACTAGACCCATATTATCGTGGATTAGCTGTGCTTCCCGCTGCTTATCAATCTTTTTTGTCATTTAGAAAGGGATGTCTTCCCCTGGCTTGGTAACTTCAGCATCGGCTTCTACTGGGGCGTCATCACTTGGGATGTCGCTATCCGCATCTTCACCGTCTTCACGCTTTGGGGCACGATATAGTTTATCAAAGTTAGATACACGCACTTTCATACGTGAATGCTTCGTACCATCCTTTTCCCAGGATTCCATCTTCAAAGAACCCTCAAGCAAAATTGGGTCGCCCTTCTTTAAGAGCTTCTCGATAGACTTAGCACCTGTGTCCCATGCTTCACATGGAATAAAAACAGTGTCTCTATCACTAGTACCATCAGCGCGCTTAAAGAAACGCGATACTGCTACTGTAAAGTTGGCCACTTGTGTTTCGCGACCAGCGCCAGTTGTAATAGTGCGTAGTTCAGGGTCACGCGCCAAATTACCTTTCAGAATTGTCTTATTCATTGCAATCTCCGTTGTTAAAACTAAAAATCAAATACTTGTCTCTACAAGTAATATACATCTAAACGCCGCTGTGTCAAGGTTTTGGCTCAAATTTGCCAAACTTTTTGAATCACCAACGAATCTTTTTCTTTACCACGCTTACCGCTAAGCATAACGGTATTTCTTTCTGTTAAAACAGACTTATGTTCTTTCCACTGTTGTGGAAAAGCAACTACTGAATCCAACATCCCAGAACTATCACTGACAGTTAAAAATGCCATATGCTTACCTGGAGCTTTACCCTTTTTGGTTTGGATTTCTTTAATAGCATCAATCTGGCACGCTAAAATTACCACACCTTGTTGTCCATTTGTACCTTTAATAAAGTCTCTACATGTGCAATTTGCAGCCATAGTGTTGCAGGAATCAACAGAAGTACAAGTTAGTGGTATACCTAATAGGTTTTCCTCTATACTTGTTATCCACTCTGGCATATCTTCCATACTGTGAGGTGGTTCACGTAGTGCATTTAATAGGCCGGCAACCTTGTCTCGGCGCTTAGCTGTAGCACATGCCCCGTTACGACCAGCATCGGACATAACCATTAATTCTAAGATGTCCTCCAGGTTATTAGGAGATGTTAACCCGTCTGGGTCAGTATTATTATGGTCTAAGTATAAGTTCTCTACCCACTTTTGCTCTCGCCCACTTAACTTGGAGTATATCTCATACTCATATAACATCTTAGTACGGCTAACGCCCATATAGTTGAGTGCGCCCGCCGAGATTGTAGCGCGGATAGCAGTACTGGTGGCATACTGAGAGAGGAAGATTAGAAACTGTAGCCAACTCCAGTCAGCCCGCCCCTTATTTAGTTTCTTCTCTGCTTCACCACAACGTTTAATCATCTTATCAAATACAGATTCGCCAATACCTTTAATGTCAGAGAAACCAAAGAAGATTTGTCTGTCGAATAGGCGAAAGTATTTGTTTAAGTGAATGAAGTTAGGTGGATAGATGTCAATATCCATCATGCGTGCATTCTGTGCTAGTTCATAAACCTCATCCTGTGGTCTTTGTTTTTCTTGTGAGTACCTTAGATACGAAGTAAAAAATACTCGTGGAAAATGTGCCTTGGCATATGCGGATAAGTAACCGTTAATAGCATAGCTTACTGAGTGAGACTTGTTAAATGAGTATCTCTGAGATTTCTCAATCCACCCAAAGATTTCTTCTGCTTCTTCCTTTGTGACTATGCCGGTCTTCTCACAACCTTCTAAAAACTCTACTTTAACCTTAGCCATAATTTCAGGCTTCTTTTTACCAATAGCTTTTCTTAGGATGTCAGCTTGTTGTAGATTGAAACCAGCAATATCTCGGGCGATTTGCATAGCCTGTTCTTGATAAACCATTTCCCCATAGGTGGCGCTTAATGCGTTTTCTAAGGAGGGATGGAAGTATTCAACAGGTTCTACCCCATTCTTTCGGTCAATGTAATGCTCAGTAACAGACTTTCCTTCTCGAATAGCTTCCAAACAATTATGGACTACTACGTTACCTGCAATAAAATTGTGGTTGGGTCCATCCATAACAATGTCAAATACTCGTTCTTTTTTTACAAATTCTTTACCTTGATATTCCGCCCATTCTATATCTGGATATTGTTGTAGCGCATATTGTGCGCGTGCGTTTCTAGTTTCTTGTTCTGTAAGTTTATGTTCAGTATACATCCGATGGTGGTTTGGACACATAAAACATAGATTATCAGGGCTGTTATCTATAGAGCGATTTCCGTTAAGGTGATTAACATCTAAAGAACCATCTTGCCAATCACAAAAAACACAATGATAGTTGTAGTGTTGAAAACATGTTTCTCTAAAATATCTGTTACCATTAGAGGTTTTAGGTTTACCCCGGTGTCTTAAAACTGCAAAACGCTCTCCTATATTTAGCTCTCTCAGTTCTTTCCAACCTGTAGGCGTCAATAACCTGTGGTCGTCAGTACATTTAAGGTCATAATACTCATTATGATTGTGGTCGTTACGACATGTTTTACGTAGTTTGATACGATACACATTCTTTTGACCATTATCAATTACTTTTTTCATATTATTGTGGAACAACTCACCAGTGTTTTCATCTACTGATACAATAGTAGGATATTTTTCTTGTGATGTATATAGTTCTCCAATAGTTATACGTTTGTAGTTTGGATTACCATTAGAACGCGTATATATCTTGACTATAATCTTAGTATCAATAGAGATACATCCTGGGCGCATTATTGCCACGAGAGCAGATAGGTGTTCAATATTGCGTGGCTTAAGTTTCTTAGCCAGCATTTGTCCCAGGCGGCTCTCTAATTGAAAGACACCCTTGGTGTTGCCCTCAGAAATTAAGTCCCAGGTAGCTGTACAATCCAATGGTATGTTTTCTAGATTGGGGTCAAACTTTACTTGCGGACTGCCGTCTTCTTGTGTTCCAACAACAGGAAATTTACATCCACAAGGAAACTCAAAATGTTTACTCATTTAAATGCACCTTTAAATTTAACATTCTTAGAGGTTTTACGCAATAGTTTCATAAAGCGTATGATAATTTCTGCTTCATCCTGTACATCCACTAGGGCGTCGTGAGAACCACGCTCTTTCATACCGAAATACTCACGTAGTGTGTCCATACGGTAGTTTTTGGGCGCATCCTCTACATCTTCTAACCAGTAGAAGAACAGGTCTAGTAAATCAACCTTATCGCGTAACCAAAACATGGTTTTGATACCATGTATGTTGTTGAGTCTATTAGTTATAGTGAGGTCGAAGTCGCGTATATTCATTCCACAAGCTATGGGAGCAGAGAACATCTGTCCCTTCCAATTGAACTTGTTAATATGTTGGGAGAATCTTTCCCAAACAAACTTCTGGTCGGGTGCATTTGCCCACGACTCTATGACTTCTTCCTTAGTTTTCTTAAGTGTCTTAGCGTGCCACGCTATACACTCTTCCACCGTATCCGAATCTTTGTAGCCTGTGACTGTCTCAAGGTATTCTGGTAAATTCTCAATTCCTGGTGGTTTCACCATCATATTAAACTCAGAACCCTTTACAATCTTGAGGGTTTTTGAGTTTACTGCCAATGCCGCTATCTGTACTGGATTACACAATTCTGGATTTTTACCGTCAGTTTCAAAGTCGAATACGATAAATGTCCTGGGTGTTGCCATTTACTCATTGTCCTCATTAGGTCCAAAACTACCACCACCTACAAAACCACCACGTACTATTGGCACATTATGTTGTGGGTCTATGTCATCTTCGACTGGTTCATCTACAATTGCTGGCAAGCCATCTTCCTCAATAATCGCTGGCGGGCCAACAACATCGACTTCCTGCTCTAATAGCGTTGGATTAAACGGTAAAGCATACATGTAGCCTTGTCCGCTGTCACGTTCCGCTTTGGATTCTCTAGTTCTTGTCCAGATGTTGCCTTCAAACTCAAAGTCTTGGCCGATTTCTAAGTCTTTAATTTTCATTTTGTTCCTCATAATCTACGAGTTTCATTGGAGCATAATATGTGATTTCTCCTGTGTCTTTGCGCTTCATATTAGCTATTGCGACACAACAGTTACCATTATCATACTCTGTTGGAATCTTAATGTATACTACGCCATTGAGAAGAAATTCTGCTCCGATGGGTAGACTTTTCAGTGTTCGTTTCATTAGTGTAAACTAGCTAGCAGTTTTTTATTATCGCAGATAAAATACTCGGTGCCCTGATGTCTAATCATACTACCCTCAAATGGATTAATGATAACTACATCACCCTGGTTTACATCTGCTACTTCCTTACCAACTGATACAACCGTACCCATGTGAGGGTCTTTGGTACTTGGTAGTGCAATACCACCCTCAGTAACCGTTTGTTCATTGGTAAGTTTTACTATTACTTTTGTGTTAAGTGCGTTGAGTTGTTTCATTTTGTTCTCCAAATATATCTATTCCTCGTTTTGCGAACTCGTCGCGTAAGTATTGTTCGATTTTGTCGAATGGTATGGTGTAGGGAACTTCTATTAGTTTGTCTCCCAGTGTGTCTCTGAGTAGTTGGTCGCGTTTTTGCTGTGCTATAAACCTTTCTTGTCCACCGAAGCGTGTCACTGATTCATAGTGTTGGATACCATGATATTCAATATAATATGGTCCTATACGAAAATCTGGTACAACATAATTACCATTCGGTAAATCTATTTTATAGTATTGATGCTTGAACGGAATTTGATATAACATCAACAAGTTTTTAATTGTGGTTTCGCCGCTACTTTTTATACACCCACACGATTGAGTACGACCGGACAAAAGATTGTCATTTGAACATACAGTGATAGTACCACATTCACACACACATTGGGAATGATATGGTTTAATATCTGGTACGGTCACCGTTAATCTTCCAAATTTTTGACCAGACTGGGTAAAGTTTTTTCTCCTGGCTTTGTTACGTTCTATGGTTTTTTCTAATTTGAAGCAACCACATGATTTGTTATTACCACTCAACAGTTGGTGTGCTTTTACTGTTACAATGTTACCGCATTCGCATTTACATTTACAATATAAGGTGTTTGTCTCATATGTATCTAGAACCGTCAATTTGTAGAAGGTTTTATTTAGAAAGTCTGACCGTTTGAATTTTTGTATTTTCCCTGCGCATAAGCCTAGCCTTTCTATACGGTGTGATACACTACATTTAGAGCGACCGAGATATATACCTATTTCTTTATGTGTTTTTACACCAGTGTTTACCTGTAAATATTCATCTTCCCATTCTTCCCAAGCTTTTCTAGGCATTATGCGCCACACCCTTTCCTGATAATACCCTCAATCTTATCAATATTCCAATATGGAATTTCCACCAGTTTGGGTCCAAGATGTTTTTGAACCGTTTTATCACGCCTCTTCTGTTCCCTCAATCTCCGCTTGGCTTCTTGTTCACTTTTAACCCCAAAAACCCCAACCGCCATCGGTTCATAGTGTTGTTTACCATGACACTCAATGTATAAATCATATTGGGGCAGGTAAAAATCAATCATATATCGTTTGTCATCAACAACTATTTTATGTTGATGTTGATATTCTATGTTGAGTTTTTCCAGGGTGGCGATGGTAAATTTTTCTAAGTGACTTATATTACATCGTGGACACCCTGTTTCGTCTTTGGTTCTAGTTAAAATCATAGCTTTCCATTCGTGGCCACACCTACCACATTGCCACCAAACCTTTTGGTTGCTTCTTAGTGAATATTTTTGAGGTGGTTGGTTGTTTTGCTGTCCCCACTCGGTTACTAAATCTGGTCTTTGAATGGCTAGGTTATTTCTAAGTGCCGCCTGCTCTTGTTGAGTTTTAGCCATATCCTTTTTGGCGCATTTTGGACACTTAGTTAAATTGGTTAGTCTACTAGCTATTGATGCTTTCCATTTGGTTTGACATGTTAAACACACCCACCACACGCTTTTATTTGAACTGGCTGCATATAGGTCGGGTTTACCGTTTTTTGATATGTCCCATTCTTTATATAGTGTTTGCCAGTTAGAGTGGTCGACAAGGTTGTTGTTTTGTAGAGCTTGTTGCTTAGTTGCTATACAACCTAATTTAGCATTTGCCGGTCTTGATATATCGTACAAACACCCACACGATTTGGTATTACCACTGGTTAATGAATGACCAACTACGTTTACTTTATTTCCACATTCACACTCGCACTCGAAAATGTAGTGACCATGTTTATCTTTATCTACTTGTTGCAAAACGGTTAGTTGTCCGTAGGTTTTTCCCAAGTGGGATTTAATAGCATCTTTTCTTAGCTCGAATTTTTTACATTTTAAGCTAATGTTTGCTTCTGAGCAGTCAAGTTTCTTTGCGATTTCTCGTTGCGTAAGCCCAGAATCAAGCATTTCTTTGAGTTTTTCTCGTGTAATCATATGTTTTGTCTCCATTGAGTAAAGTTTGACATATATATTATACACGAAAAATTACATAATGTCTCCTGTTTCTAGGATTTTTTGTATACCTTCCAGCCGGTCCAACATTAAAATTCCCAAAACATCGAACTTGAGCATACCAATACTCTCAAGGTCGTTCATTTCAAGACCAGCAATCATAACCTTGTTGTTAGTATCCTGAACCATAGGACACATTTGATGCAACGGTTGGGGTGCAATCACAATCCCCGCCGCATGTTTACTTGGTGCTGATTTGACACCTTCAAGCCTTATTGCTTGAGCAAAACGGTCAGCCATTGGGCCGATTAGTTTACCATCATCAGTAAGTTGACACCACTCTGCCAACTTAGATGCTCGGTTCTCCAGCGCCCATCTAATAATTGAGCGGTCGGCCTCATCCATTTGTTTGAGTTCACCAGCAATTTTCGCCTCTTCTGGAAAGTGCTTAGTAATGCGGTTAATCTCTTCAAAGGATATGCCACCATAAGCCCTACATACATCCTTGAGCGCGCCTCTTCCTTTGATAGTTTGGAAGGTTATCATCTGAGAAACGCGGTCTTCGCCGTATTGTAGCTTGATATAGTTGATAACTTCATCACGGTGTTTTACTGGTACGTCCATATCAATATCAGGCATGGACACTCTACCACCTGTATTTCTTCCTGCATTATAGAATCTCTCAAACAAGAGGTCGTAGGGCATTGGGTCAATACTTGTGATACCAGTTAAGTATGACACAAGGCAACCAGCAGCAGAACCACGACCAGGACCGGGCAGCCAACCTTTCTGTCTAATGAAGTTGATAATGTCAGCACAGATAAGGAAGTATCCACAAATCTTGGCTTCGGAGAATACCTTCAGTTCATGCTGAACTTCCTCACCATACTTTGTATGTTCACTCTTATCGACACGACCTTCAACCAGTCGCTTCCAACCTTCGCGACACAGTTGTCGCAAATAACCTTCTTCATCCATACCATCAGGACATGGGAATTTAGGAGGAATTGGCTCACGAGTAATCTCAGTGTATGTTTCAACTTGAGCGGCTACATCTATTGTGGCTTTTAGTTCTTCTTCTGTATGCCCATACTGCAACATTTCCTCACCAGATGGAATATGGAAGTTGTTGGTTTGGAAAAACCCACGCAAACCAAAGTCAGGTGCCCTCGCTTCATTTAAGCTCACACCCATATTGCGGCAGAGAAGAATGTGTTGGTCTTCTGCCTGTTCCTGAGTAGCATAGTGGGCGTCGGGCGTAGCAATACATGGTATGCCGGTTTTCTGGGAAATATGACGTATCATTTCGCCAATGGAAAACTGCTTAGCTTCTACATCAATCATCATTAGTTGGATTTCTAAGTAGAAGTTTTCCTTTCCAAAGATGTCGCGGAGTTGCTGGGCCATTTTAAGACCGCGCTTTTCCCAATCCGCATGTGGTTTATTTACAGTGTCGTCCCATACCGCCTTTGCCATATGAGAACCCATATGCCCACTAAAACCAATGATAGACCCATCGGTAAAAGTTGCCAGTTGATTTAGTGATAGGCGAGGCTTATGATAAAAGTTGCGCGGTTGCCACGACTCACTCGTTAGCTTAATAAGCTGTACCCATCCGCGATTGTTTTTAGCCAGTACCGGCAAGTGGGTCAGACTACGATTTTCCACGCCTTGGATAGATGCGTGACCTTCACAGGTATAAAGTTCGCACCCTATGATGGGTTTTAGTCCTGCTTTATTCATCTTGTTGAGAAACTCTACTGAACCGGAAATTCCCCCGTGGTCAGTAATAGCACTTCCTGCTAGTTCTAAATCTCCTACGCGTTTAGCAATTTGTTCAGGCTTACTGAGACCATCAAGTAAACTGTAGTGACTATGTACGTGGAGTGGAAAATATTTAGTCACGTTCTTTTACTCCATCTGCTACGCCATTGGCGTATTCTTCTCTTAGTTTACCAGCATATACACAGTAGTCGTCTATAATTTCTTTGACGGATTCTTCTGTGTAGTTATAACAACCGTCTTCATAACCTTCTTCATATGCTCTTTCTAGAGGCATCACTAGAAGGTAGTAAGACCAATCAAAACCAAAGTTGCCACCAACCATACTAACCATTTTGGTAATAAAGTCGTTGTCTTCACACAGAACTTCTATGTCTTCAACATCAAAGTCAAAACTTACCTCAGAATGTTTGCCGGCTACTTCACCTAAGTAAACCTTATTACCATTTAGTTGACACAGACTTTCCCATTGTTCGTCATTGACTACGAATACCCCGGAAATATCTGAGGAACGACTCATACACAATTCAAATCTCAATAGTTTCATTCTGTACTCCCTGGCGCTTTATAGTTAGCGCAGTTAAAACCTTCTTTACTCATATTAGTAATCACAGAGGTAATTGTTCTGTGTTGTAGAGTATAGTTAATTTGCTCACACTTACACATTATAGAACCCTTGGGTGTGACTTGTCCCCAACGTGTTTCAACAAGGGGTTTTACATTGGTCTTCTCAAATGTACTCATACCTTGATGACAAAATTTATTACATTTCCAACCCTTTTGTGTACCACGAATCATTTCGGGATGGTCGGTATTACTCATAGCTTCGTATTTACGACGAAGCATATCAAGAGTATCTGGAATGTCTTCACGATAAAAGTCTACAGTGTATGGACCACCGTCATTAATGTAGAAGATAGTAAATAGTATCTGGTCTACATCAGGGTACAAACACTGAATAGCGTAGTGATACATCCTGAGTTGAGCATCACCCCTTAACTTATCATGTGTCTTTTCTTCACCAGTTGCCCAGTTAATACGACGACCGGTTTTCCAGTCTACTACTTCTAGTACTCCTGGACTTAGTTCAGTCACTAGGTCAATTGTGCCTTTAATACTTAGTTGACCACTAATGGTTTTACCCATGTAGTCATACTCATACTTTGCCCAGTCATCCTTTAGTTCTAAATCGAATGGGGCTTCTGGGGCTACAATAGTTCGTTTACGTGGGTCGAAAGCACCGTTCTTAAAGTGTAAAGCCTTCCACGTCCACAGTCTTACATCTTTCAGGTCTTTGGTTTGCCAATTGTGTTGGGTAAACGCCTGAGAATAGTGTTCGTATACTCGTTCAATAATGTTGTCTACGTCCAGGGTATCAACGTCACTACTTAATTCTCCAAAAAATTCTTCATCAACATATGTTTTCTGGCCTTGTTGCTGTGCAAGTTTGGCGCAGGCTAATAATTCCAATGCTTTGTGGGTCATGGTACCTTTGTCGGCTTTTAGATTACCTGGGCCTGACCAGCCCAATGTGTATTCTCCAAAAGCCTTCATTTGGCACATGTCGTGACAACCATATGAACTACTACGAATGTAGGTCACAGGTATCATAATGTTTTTTCATATTCCTCTTGAGTTAATTCGTAAATAGACGGGCACCATTCAATAGGTTGTAGTGCCTTATATGTAAGTTCGCACTGACCTTCTACGGTGTCACTGGCATTATCAATAATCCAGTCAAACTGGTCCCAGTCAAAGTTTTCTTTGTCGAGCGCAGTTTCGCTTTCATGCGCATCCTGGTCGCCAAATGGATTGCGAGTTAAGCGCATTACTTTACCACCGGCGTTTTTGATAGCCATTACTTCATTGGGGAATCGCAGGTCACAAATAATAGCCATTTCAGATTGGTCCTGTTGGATACGGCGAACCGTAGCATCTGCCCATACGTCCGAATACATCTTGCGAAAGATGTCGGTACCAACATATTGCATGACTTCACGACCACTCATATGGCCGGGTTCATGGTAGTGCATCTTAAAACCAATATCTTGTAAGTCTTCTTCCATTTCTGGGCCGAGACACCGTTCATAAATAGCATCAAACAACTTTTTGTTGGTTATCATACCGGGCATGTCTTCCCATTTCAGGTGGGTGGGTTCGTTCTTTTCGTCGTCAGTACCATAACATTGTTCGTACTGAAGACCTAAGACATCCATACACACCCCTTGTTTTAAGAGGTCTGCAAAGCTATATAGCTTAATGTATGGGTCTAGACGCTCAGCGCAGAAATCCCTCATTGTTGGGGTATTACGCTGAACATCAAAAATACCCTCATAATCTGTATCACCCCATAAGTCGGTGATATGCAACTGACCCTTTTTGGTAATTCTAAACTTACCATGTATGAGGCCGATGCCGTTCATAGTGAGTCCGATAAGAAAGTTGGCAGTTGTGTTCTTACCACTTTGCTTGCGTCCACTTATTCCTAAAATCTTTTGTGTCATAGTCTTCCACCGTTTTTATGTAATTCTTTCAATCGCTCAGCCAACGTCGTAAATGGGTTATAGTGAGCATCGTATTGTGCCCTCTTTAATGCAACCACCATAGACTGTGCTGCCGGCGCATTTAATGAGTGTACTATAATAGTGCGAATAGGTGGGTTGTTTGCCACTATCCATCTAACGACTTCCATTCCGCAGTCTTCGCGTGCGCTGTTAACATATACTTCACCACCTAAATCATGGTCTAAGAATAGTATACTAATATCATCAGTCTCTTGTATCGCTTTTATGCAGTCTTGTGCAGTATGCACAATAGTACTCGGACACCCCGCAAATCTTTTGAAAGCCCTGCACCTCTGTTTGTCGTCATCTAGGAAAATAATCATAATTCCATCCTATACTTGTCAAAAATAGGGTCTAATATCTCTCTTACCTGCATCACTGTTAAATCGCCAATGTCTCTATTGTTTGGTAACTCAGGTATTATCACATTATATTGTTGTTCACAAAGTTTTCGGATGTTCTCTGCTGCCATTATACCTGCGTCGTCGGGGTCTGTCAAGACAACGAGCGTAAAAGCACCGGAAGAATCCAGCCAAATTTTTTGTCCATCAGACAGTTTAGCCCCAAAAGTGCCTACGCTATTGTGAAAACCTGCCTCTTCTAATCTCAAGACATTTCCTGGGCTTTCTACAATTAACGCTATGCCTGATTCAGCAACGAATGGTTTAGCTTTCCACATGTTGTATAGAAAAAACTCACTGTTGAAGTTGCTGCTATGTCTCCATTTGGAGTATTGCCACTTCCACTTAGGGTCTGGGCAACAATTACGTGGGTCGTGCCACAGATTACATTTGTTACACTTAGGCCACATAGACCTACCAGTACAACCAATCATCCATTTGTGTGTGTCGTCGTAAATAGGAAATACGATTCGCTGGTACATAGGTTTATTGGGTGTGTTACATAATCCCACGTCATACTTTTCCAAAATATCCAACGTGTACCCACGATTATAATAGAATGATGCGGGTATTTCTAATGACGCTATAACCTCTTCTCTAGTTATTGTCTTGGTAATTTCCGGCGCTTGCTTGCCCCAGATTGAGTTGACATGGGAAGTAAACCTTCCTAAGTCACTTCCTTCGTAATTAACATTTAAGTCGCCAATGTCTTTACCAAGGAATTTTAAGCTCCATACCACAGCCTCAAAAAAGCTGGCCGTAGTATCGCCCTGACTATCCCAATTATGTTTTCGTCGAGATAATAAACCACGAATAAACCCAATTGGAGACGACACAAAAACTGACTCACATTGGTGAGTATTACAATACCAATTGCCGCTATGTGTATGACCACTATGGTAGAAGTTTAACGAATCCTGGTTATCTCCACCATGAATAGGACAACACCCTATATACATACGGGGTGTTTTTCTTATGTCTAATTCAAACTCGTCAATGATATCATCAAATCTTTCCACCAATTCTTCTGAGATTGTCTGTAGTTCTGCTTGTGTCCAATTCTTATTCAAATGGGATGTCGCTACCATTAGCTTCGTCCTCAACTACAAAGCCTTCGTTGTCTTTAGCTTGTTCTTGTTTCACCTTGGACTTGCGCTGTCCTTCCTCAATTTTAGCACAGTAACCTTTCATGTTGCAATTAATATAGTCTCCCATAGTAAATTCTTCGCCGTGCCTCATGGCTACTGGAACCAACTTGCGGTTACCATATTGTTGTCCGTCCTCTGCCATTTCTTCATCAGATTTACGCTTAAAGATTGTAAAGTTAGAGCAGAGCCAAATAATTCTATCAGAACCACTAGCGGTGTCTGTGGATTCTTTAGTAATACCATCGCGGTTTAACTGCATAAACGTTAGAAATGGTACTTGATACCTCATAGCAAAATTATGAAGGGCGGTTAGCATAAAGCCAAGCATCTGATATTCTTTCATATCGCTGCTCAAACCATCTGCTGTCATTAACTTGAGATAATCATACACAATTACACAGGGTTTAGCATGTCCATCATCATCCAATCCAACATTTTTTACCAGCCAACGTCGCATAATAGCTAGTTGTTCCTCAAACGGCATACCAGCAATACTTAGGTGATAGTATGGAATTTTTTCGTCTTCCAGCTTTCTTGCAGCCGCGAGAACCTTTTCTTTTGTGCCCATCTTCTGATAATACTGACCGGTTTCAATATCATAGATGTACGATTCTGTCATCATTGCTAGTGTGCGATGCTGATGGTCTTCCTTGCGCATTTCAGTATCCATGTTTAAGACTGGAAAACCCAATTGGTCTGCAACCCAATAACCCATGTTATCGCTTAAAAGGGTTTTACCGGTCTTAGGTCTGGCACCAATTACATTGACTGTACCAGGGCGTAAGCCACCACCAATAGCAGCGTCCCACTCATGGAATCCGGTTTGAATACCAATGTTCTCTACGGGATTTTCACCTAAGTAAGTAACATAGTCTACCAGACCGTCGCCTAAAAGGGTGGGTTCATTCTCAGAAGAGTCGTGTAGCAGAGAAGTGAAGTCAAAGATTGAGTCCTCAGCCAAACCCAAGATATGGGTAATGGTTTCATCGCCGCTTAACTCCAGCAGTTTGTCTTGGGCACCTTCTAATTGCCCATGTAATAAACGTGCTACTTCTAGTTTGCGAATCTTGGCCGCAAATCTGCGCATGTTTTTTTGGTTGGTTGGAAAATTCAAGATGGCTTGCAAATGTTGTGCCTGACTCTTCTTTTCCATCATATGTGATACACCTACTTCGCGGGCAGCAGAGTATATCATAGGTACGTCAATAACAGAGCTATCATCTCTGTCTAAAATATGCTTAACACAATCAAAAATCGCTTGGTTGGCCGCTACGGTAAAAGTTGTAGAGTTAACAATGTCAACTATATCTAAGTACGCATCTTTACCGTATCGACACACACCTGCCAATACCGCCCTCTCTGCTGGAGGGTCCGCTAACACTTTCTCTATCACTATCTACCTCGTATACAATCAGGACAAACAAATATTGTTCCTTCGTCGTCATGTGCTATAAGCGATTCTGGGGCCTCCCACCAGTGACCACAATGATTACATTCCACTTCCCTATACACTACAGGATTTCGTCTCAGTGTTGGCCTATTATCACCAGCTAATAGCTTATCTTGTTCTTGTTCTTTTTTACTTCTATGTAAATCAGAATAACCTTCAGTAATAAATCTACTGCCGTCTTGCCCTTTTTCTACTGGTTGTCCTACAGCAGGAATACGTCCAGTACCACCTTCTCCGCCACCTCGCCTTCCAGGGCGTCTGCGTGAGCGTGCGTTGGCTGGTTTATCAATTCGGCGCATAACACCGCCGCTTTTTGGGCGTTTAACTGGACGCGCCTGTGGGGCTTGTTCTGCCTGTTGTTTCGGCTTACGACGTTGTTTTCTTTTCCCCTTTTGTTGTGGGGATTGCTTAGCCTCAGCCTTTTTTTGAATCAAATTTAAGACCTCTTGTAGGTCTTCTGGGTCTAATGATTCTAAATCAGTAATTATCTTGCCCATAGTTTTTCCTATCTGATACCTTAGCGATTTGTAGGTTTTTTAATGTATCTGCTAAGTAACGAATACTACTAGCTAGCTCTTCTAATCTTTGAGTACGTTCCTTAGCATATGCAGCCATATCGTATATCTTCTTAGCTGCCTCGTTTTCTTTACATATTAACGCAACTTTGTATTCAGCCTTAGCTATTACCTTATCATAGTTGATTAGTGCCGGGGCTATAGTTTCGTGAAGTACCCTTTCTGCCCACGAATGTCGGGCTCGCTCACGATTCCACAATCGCTGTACATAAGTAGCAAATTGCGCCAACCTTACTCCGATAGTAGCACACTCGGTTGGACCCAATTTTTCTAGTGTATCTCGTCCCATTGTGAGGTATTCTTGTAACTCAGCCTCAATTCCAGGAGGTATATTGACTGGTACACTTGCCCGACCTTCATATTCGTCCAACGCCCTTTCTACGACGTTCATTCGTTCAACGAGTTTATCCTGTTTAGCCATTGTTCGTTCGTTTCATCAAAGGGTAGTTCTATTATGGTTATGTTGTTATTTTCACACCACTCTTTTTTCTCTGCATCACGTCTTCTGTGTCTCGCCCAATTCATTCTACTACCATGAAAGTGTTGAACGAATTTATAGTGTTGTTCACCGTGAGCCTCCACGGCTAAGTTGAGCAGAGGAGAAAAGAAGTCTAAGTATAGTGTTTGGCCGCGTCTAACTGGAATACCCACTTCTTCAATAAAGGCTACAGTGGGATATGCAGAATGTAGAAATTCTCTAACGTTAGCATGAAGCTGACTAGTTTGCTGTCGCTTGCGTGCGTGTGGTTTCCAGTTGACCTCTTTGCCATTTAGGTCAATAGTAATCATGCTGTATCTGTAATACCTAGTAGTTCGCGAAATTGTGTTAACATATCTTCGTATATTTTGGGGTTATCACGTAGATATTGGGCGGCTTTGTCTTTGCCTTGTACCTTAGTTCCGTTTGGAAATGCAAGCCAGCTACCTGAAACCTCAAGCAAACCAATGTCTTTACCATAGTTGATAAGTTCCCAGGCTTTGTCTAGACCGCTTCCATATCTGAGTAGTGAATCACATTTACCATGTGGTGGTCCTAAGGCGGAAGATGTACACTTCCAGTGTACGATTTGTCCTGTAACGTCATCTTCATTTGGGTGTAACGTAAAGTGTGTTGCCCATAATTTTACGTCAGCTTGGTATTGAATCTTCTTACCAGATGCTTCCATACTAGCTTTACGAGTCGCAGGGTTCTGGTCGGCAATAATATGCGTAATAGCCATAACTACGCAGTTGTTTACCGGTAGAATGTTTGCCACTCGTTTTGTCATATCAGCCAACATAAGTGGTACATCGTCTCTAAACCTTTTACCAACCTTGTTGGTTGAGCGAGCCTCAGAACACAGTTGCGAGATAGAGTCTATAATATGAATAGACCCAGGTTTTGTTTGAACGTATGCCTGAAAGATTTCTAAGTAATCTTCTGCATGTAAGATGCGTCCCGGTTTAGATTCTATAACGTTAAATCTTGGTTCATTGGTCTGTAAACCTGGGATACCTTTTAAGTCCCTGGCTTTTAAGCGACCCTCAACATTGTAGAAATAAACATCGCGGGGCTTATCGGTAATATCACACTTGCAATCTTCTTGTTGTGCGTTGGCTGCAAATGTCAGGCACATGGTAGTCTTACCAACCTTTTCTGGTCCAGTAATAACACAAAAACTACCTTCTGGAATACCGCCTGTAATCATATCTAATGCTGGAGAGATTGATATGACAGTTTTTGGTTTTTCAATAATAGAGTCGCCACTTACAAATATGTCGTCCCCAAATTGTTTCTTCAGTAATTGGTCAACATTGTCTGCGGTGTAAACTGGACCCTTACTAGCATCTTCTTTCTTCTTCGCCATCTATTGTATCCTCAACATCATCAAGTTCTCTGAGAGTGCCCAATAAGCTACGTCGCTTCTGTTTTTCTCTAGGCTTTGTAGGTACTGTACTCACTATTGATGGTGTTTGTATAGTTGTCTTTTCCATTTTTTTCCGTGCCACAATTTTTTGATGATAGTCGTTAACTATCTTTGCGGCCCACGGTGCCAACAGTCCTTTTAGAGAAAATGTCCTAGCCAATCTCTTGTCGTCTCTCAGCGCTTGAATAATTGCCTGAGCGTGATATTTCTCAAGTAGTTGATGGGCAACTTTAATCTGAGCAAGAAAAAACTGCCTCCACTCTGGTAGGTTCCAGAAGTGGGTGGGCAGTTCATCCTTGTCCATTTTTGCTCGTCGTTCACACACCAACTCAGTAATATACTGAGCAGCGGTAACATACTTATCAGGTGCATATCTCGACGGATATCGACTTTTATCAGTTTGTTTATTAGCCATCTGCCATCTGGTTGTCTTTAGGTCTAAAGATTCTTCCTCTTACACCGCGTCCTGGTTGACGTGGTCTATTTTTGCTTTCATCACCACGTTCAGAAGCAGCCTTGGTCATCATAGCAACACCCTTGCGTCCACCTGCTGACCGAGTTACCATAACATCTTTAGCATTTAGATTACGCAGACAATAGCCGTACATTTCATCTGCCGTAGCAGGTTCCCCTAGCAGCTTGCGTACTGTGCGGTCGAGGATTTCTCTTGCGTCACCAAGTTCCATACCGGCGTTTCTGAGTTTATACAATGTGTCGTTATACATTTGTTCTGAAAGTACTACAACATCATCGTGTTCATCAACATCTAATACTTCTGTAGTTTCTGACTGTGGTATATCCGTAGATTGAAGTTGAGCTGTCGCAATATTTGAGGTTAATTCACTCAATTCGCCATCAATATACTTTTGGATAGTTGGTGTTTTGCGACCTAGTTGAGATGCGATTTCTGACACATCTATACCCTGGTTTACCATCCCTTGGATGGCATATTTTTCCGTAAGTGATAGTCGTCCGCTTGCCATTAGATTAGCTCCCGTTGTGCTTGCGTAAGATAGGCTTGGTTTCTAGTTCTAAGAAAATTTAGATAGAGTTGAAATGCCTTGGGTTTTACACGTTGAAATTCCCAGGTGTTCAAACCATGAGTACGCTTTTTAGTGTTAGTATTAAGAAGTCCTAGAGGGTTAAACATTGCACCCTGTGGACCCATAAGAATGTAATAGTATGGAACACCGTCGAGAATCTCAACCTTGGCATATGCTTCAGACTTGTCTTCTGCTTGGTTTACATTACCATTACTGAATTGTGAATCTAAAAGAATAGGAAAGCCATTAGTGTCTGGATTTCCAAGTGCATCAATACGTTCATCTTCTTGACCGATTATTGTATACACAATTGTTTGTTGTTCTGGTGGTCTAAACCCGTTGCTATTTACTTGATTTTGGTTTGGGTTTGGTCGATAAACTGCCTCCCCCAAATCAGCATCACGAATACGCATAGGATTAGGTATATCATTATGTGGTCTTGTCATCGTTTAATAATCCTTGTACTTTTTTAAGAAGTTTGTCGGTTTTACCGTTACACTCAGCTAGAGTCTCACCGGTTACTGTAAATACTTTACCTGTTACAACACCTTTATCAGCTACGACTGCGCTCATTTGTCCTTCGTGCGTGCGCTCACAGGTTTCAAAATGTATACTGACGGTAACCACAGTTTGGTGAGGAGCATCTGGATTCGTTTTAGCCATGTAATTTTCTTCTTTTGTTTTGGTTCTGATTTTACCGCCAAATTCGCTCTCACCCTTTCTGATATTGGTGTTTTACGATAATCTTCTGCGGTTTTTACTTCAATAGGTTCCTTGAATAACAACAGCATATTGCCAGCTCTAACAGGTTTATAGCCCGGTTCTACCTTAATGGTGCGTTCTGGCATATCATTGGCCTGTTTAATAGTATCCCACAATTCTCCTAAAGTAAAAGTTTCTCTATACTTAGGGTCGTGCGGTTTAATGTTATGTCGATTAACAGGGATTTGTGGGTTGTTGTGTACTACGGCTTCCATACATTTGTGTATACATTTATCCATTGTACTATTTCTTTCTCGGGTCTTTGGTGTGAGTTTTAGTGGAGGGAATACGCTTACCATCGGCATCTCTAGGTACAAGACTACCATCTTTAGGCATTGGGCCTGTATAAGGTTTATCTCGGTAAGCATTTAACTTTTTATGGATGTGGTGTTTCTCGTCAGTGCTTAAACGAGAAGTATTACGTTCAGCCAGGGCGGCTACAGTGGTGGGTGAAGCATCTACGAATGATTTGTCTTCTGCGCAAAAATCCCTTGCAACAGACTTAATCTTCCTACATTCTGGACAACGTGGTTTTAGACCTTTAACATCTGACATATGAGCCTCTACCTCAAAGGTGTGCCCGCAACCACCGTCTTCTTCATAACACGTAAAAACGTAAGTTATCATCCTCTATTCCTTATATACACCAAAAACTAGAGAAAATGGGCTAGTTTTTTACGCCAGCCCATTTTTTTCCCTATTTTTTATCATTTGTTTGTAAATAGGAGTTAGGTATATCTCCCATTCTTGTGGAACCTTACTCCACGGTGTTAATCCTAAGATGAATTGTCGTGGATTTGGTTCTTGCACCTCGCGTAGTAACGGCATACCAGCTTGTTCTGGTGTTTTGTCTGCCTTTTTTCTGTTACAGTCGATGCAGCAAGTAACAATGTTCTTCCAGTGCGTAGGAGTACCTTCGTATCCCTTCTTCTTCCACACTGACCTTGGAATAACATGGTCGTATGTTAACAAGTCCGTAGTACCATCACAGTAACCACAGTACTGACATGTCATTTGGTCGCGAATAAAAACATTCTTACGACTGAATGGTACCTTGCGACGATGTTGTCTAACGTACTTAGGAACTGCCACTACCGCAGGCACAGGATGTCTCCTACCATGACCACTAGTAATGTAGTCATCTTTGTAGTAGTCAACAACCACAACACCATCTTCTGGATTGTCCTGATTTAATATCGACAATACAATAGCACGTCTCCATGAGACTAAACCTAATGGGGTATAGTCAGCATTTAGTACCAACACTCTCTTGTGGTTCGTCATTATAACCTCCCAATCTTTGAATAATACGCTCAACCAATTTGTCTCTAACACTATCAATGTGTTGCAGTGTAGAAACAGTAATATCCTCAACATTAACCAATTTATCCATAAAGTGTTTAAAAGCACCCCTTTGTCTGTGTGGTAAGTCAGACTGTGAAGCATCGCCAGTTAATACCATCTTAGAATTTTCACCTATACGGGTGAGTATCATAAGCAATTGACTGTGGGTGGCGTTCTGACATTCATCAGCTACGATAAAGGCGTTCTTAAAAGTTCGCCCACGCATATGGGCAAACGTAACAACTTCAATAGACTCGTTTTGTAAGCAGGCGCGCAAATCAGTATGACTTAAATACACCCGCATTTCATCAAATATAGGTCTTAGAAATGGAGAGGCTTTTCCGCCAATACTTCCACCTCTAACGGAGAGTATCTCTCCTGGTAGGTATCCCATTTCTTCTTCTGCACAAACCATTGGACGTGCAATAATAATCTTCTCAACTTTTTTTCTAGACAATGCTAATACAGCAGATGCTACAGCTATATGTGTTTTACCAGTACCCGCAGGTCCAGAGCAAAAGACCAATCTGTTATTATCTACTGCTTGTATATATTTCTTTTGGTTAGGAGTTTTTGCTGTTAAAAACGTTTTTTTGAGAACTAAGGTTTGTTCTGCTTTTTCTTTCTTTTTTCTTGATGTCAACGGAGTGTCTCTCAGTTTGTATTATACCACGAAATTGCGATTTGTCAAGTCTAAATTTTAGATTAAACAGGCTCCACCTGCACAAGCAATTTCGCCTTCAAGATTAGTATTGTCTTCATCCTCAAACATAACGGTGTAATCTACCGATTTGAACGATTGATTTAAATCATAGTATCGTTTCCAATTGAAGACATCCTTCATGCAGTAGGTTAATCTCTTTATGTCGCCATCAAAATAACTATCTGCGAATCTCTTTATTTTTCTACGAAACGCAGCTTGTTTGGCTAAGGCACTATAGAATCTCTCTACTTCTGCACCATATAATCCTGTGGGTGTTGCGGCCGGTTGCTGTAAATCGGCCATTGGGTCAAGCGCATTGTCACACGCAGTCCATAAATTATTAAACGCATCCAGACCAATCTCAATTAGCCCCGAAGTCCACAGGGCCGCATCACCATACTCCCTGACGATTTCTCGCGGAGTATATACGGCAGTAAATGGTACTTGTGCATAGTCTTTGTCTCCACTATGCGGCACTAATGTAATACCGCAAAAATGTTTGCGGTTGTTGTAAATATATTTCGTTACAGCATCCCATTCATCAGGCATCACTGTAATTGTGTTTGATACATTATGACTTAACCAGGGTTGTGTACAACGGGATTTAACCTTTCCTGGTTTTACCCAATTCTGTTGAGTGCTTTTAACAATTTTCAATAGTTCTAGGGCCGGTAGTTGGTTTTTAGTTTTGGCACCGTCTGGTACTTCAATGGGAAACATGAGTACATCGTCGGTTTTATGAGGACTCCATACTGATTCTTCACAAGCTGTTGGATTAGTCTTACGAAAATGTTGGTATGGTTCTTCCTGCTTGTTGGTTTGTAAGAACCTTAAGTACCTCTTAGAATGGTGAGGGTGTAAACTTGATGAAGTTCCTAGTAAACATGAAGATGTTCCTTCTGGTTTCAGACATGTAGTACGTGCCGCAGGATTAATACCTATCTTCTTTGCCATCTGCAAGTTGGTTTTAATAATAACCTTTGCGACATGGCGCTGATTTTCTGGATTGAGAACAATCTCATAGTTCTCCATCATGCCAGTCATGCTTACGCCGAGTAGCGCCTCACGCTGAAAAATAGAGATAGACGTATCTGTAAGATAGTGGAGTTCTGTAAATCCGGCTTGCAGGGTTCCAATAATAGCTGCCGCCTTCCCCGCTTCCTCAAATTCCTCAAGTGTTCTAACTGATGAGGCATTAATGGTTGACAGGTTACACCCTTGCCATCCTGATTCCAAGCCCATTTTGGACAGGTCGCATTTATATCCAGTACCATCATATGTCTCCATATACTTGTCAAACTTAGCCTGATTGATGATGCGATAGCACCACATACCAACTTCTGCACATGGGTTCATTAGGAACTCAAGGTCGTCTACCCATAAGAATCCAGGTTCGCCATGCTCTCTAGTACATTTGATAAGTTCTTGGAACTGTTTCAAACCTGTAGAGTTACGCAGGAGAATGGCTGAGTTGTTTGAACGTCCTCGTTGTGGGTTGTAATCTTTCCAGTTTCCAACCTTAGCCATAGCCATGTCCAGGTCGTCGGGTGAAAACACACAGATACATGCTGAACGGCGCACACCACCGCTGAGTACCGCGTCGGCCTCATGCATAATGATGTCGTAACAATCAATGGGTGCTAAACGCTCTTGCTTGTCTATTATTACTTCGTCTAGCAGTTCTCTAACACTATCTAATGATGCATGTAATCCATCTGGTCCAGGTGCTTTTCCCGAACTAGAACTTAACGGCGCACCCTTTGGTCTAATTGCGGAGTAATCAAAGATAACGTCATAGCCCACCCATTCTTCAAACTCTGGACTTGCTGCCACATCCCAATAAGTGGTAAGCAGTATACCAAATGCATCCGCCCACCCCTCAATCGTATCAGGTATGATAAATGTTTTTTGCTTACGTTTTTTACCCGCCAATCTATCCTTAGATAGTGGAGGCAGTTTTGCTACGTGGTGTTTTTGTACTGAAAATCCAGTACCACAACCACACAATAGTAGCCATATACACTCTTGAAAGAATCTAGGTCTATCTACCGGAGAAGACACGCAATTATAAATGCGGGCGTGCTTCTTTAATGCTGGCGCCCCACCAAATTGTAGTGCGCGCTGAGAACCCAACACTTTCTTTTTGAGCATGAAGTTATATGCCCACTCAATGTCATCGTTAATGCCTTTATCTTGGTAATAGTCAAGCATCATATGCTTAACTCTATCAACTGCTTCTCTCCAAGTTTCTCTTCTATTTTTTTCTGGTAGCCACCTAGCATATTTAGAAACGAAGGTATATTCCTTCAATTCAGATAATGCTGACATTAGCTTTCCTTATTGTCTCTCTTTTGTTGCTTACTCTTGGCATACTGCCCAGCTTCCTTGGCGAGCTTGTCAGCTTCTTTTCCCTTGGGTAGCGCACCTTCTTTACGTCGTTTACGTTTAGGCTTACCGTGCATACGATGCCAGAAGTTAGAGATTTTATCTGGGTAATCACTACTAAATGATTTAGTTTTACCAGTTGGATTACCTTGTGCATCTCTTATCTGCACCACTATTTCATAAGTATACTTAGGCTGTGCCTTGTCCCCGAATGTTAATTCTTGTTGTGACATATCCTCTTGTCCTATGTAAAAGAAAAGACCCGTTAAGTACAAACAAAACGGGTCTTGTGATTTTCAAAGCGACACATTTGGTTTGATAGACTGGGGTGTGTCGCTTTAACTCTGTCAGTATGGTCATCATTGTAAAAGTAACCTTTGACATGCTCTTTAAGCCCAGTCCAATATATTATACACCACACGGAGTGGCGTGTAAACTAGTCAGTTGAATTTTTCGGATAATCAACGTGTCGGATAGTTAAATCTTTCATGAGATACGCTAAAATCTCTGTACGTATAGCCCTATCATCATCAGTAGTTTGCATATGGGTAGGATTATGGCCATAGATGACTTCCTTAATACCCGCTTGCCATATATATTGTAAGCACATATCACAAGGGTGTCCAGTCACATACATCTTACAGTTAAGAGTGGCCATGCCGCGTCTAGCGCAAGAAAGAATAGCGTTATGTTCAGCGTGAACTATGAAGGGATATTTATCAGGACGTAAGTTAGGTAGGATGTCATCCCTAATATCTCGTATATGACCATTGTAACCAGTGGCCATAATCTCATTGTACGGTGAGACTATAACGGCACCACATTTGGTTTGAGCGTCTTTACTTCTTTCTCTTACATCGAAGGCGATTTTGAGAAAGTATTCATCCCAGTGTGGCACAGTGGTATCTTCACGTTGAAATTCAGCCCAGTGTAGAATTTGCAATAGGGCCTTTTCGCTTAGCCCCGAATCGCGCATAGATGCTGGGTCATGTAGAATATTGTTCATGTTATGTCCTCTATATCTCATCCTAAAACAAGTGGGCAAGGTGGGACTCGAACCCACACACCTTTTGGGTACTGGTTCCTAAGACCAGCGCGTCTGCCATTCCGCCACATGCCCGTTGAGGTATCCTTACCTCTTAGTTGTCTTCTTCCATTTCTATGTCTATGAGAACTTTTCTAACTGTCTTGCGGTCCATAGTACGACCAGACTTAAACAAAGACTCACACACTTGCTTACCTTCCCACCAGTATTTCCACCAGCCCATTTTGCGTCTCACGATACGCTTCATAGTACGTTTGTCAGCGGCAGATGGGCGATTTACTACATAAGTAATAGCGCTTACATCACTGGTGAAACGGTTTGGATTATCGTTTTCTTCTCGACACTTTTGAATAGCACCGATAACACCTTTGATAATTGTAATCACCAATAGAATGGTGGCTGGGTCTATCTGATAAACATCAGGGTATGCATCGCTCGCAATTTGCCCAGCAAGATTTTTAATTGTCATCTTCTACCTCCATTATACCTCGTGAAGCCTTTTTTGTCAAGGTTCCAGCGTAAATAAATAGCTTAATCTCGTCGATTCTGCGATTTGACCCGGCTCAGTCCAACTGTCGCCGCGATTGTGAATTAAGTCATAACCATTGGCGTTAAAAGAATATGCAACAGCAGTGCTGCATACAGGATAAATTACATCTCCGACTTCATCGTGCATTAAATGCTTTGTGCTAAATAACAGTCTTAGTCCTGCCAACTTGTGTTTAGCTATCCACCAAAGTCTTCTCCATCCATAAGGTAGACCTGTTAAATGACGCATAGTATGTGTGACTGCGCGCCCATCAAAACTTCTATGTATGAGAACAGCGTTTTGATTTTTACTATCAAACTCCCAATGGGACCATCTTGGTATTGGTCGGTAAACATCTATAATAGATGGATACTTTTGGACTTGACGTTCAAGATTACTAGAACGACCACCGCCGCCCTCTCTAAACTCAATACACTCTAGAATATCTTGACCGTTACGCACCCAAGAAGCTAATCCAACATGAGAATATGCCGTCTCTCCTGCTCTACCAATGAAGAATGAAATCCAACTACGTCCACGAAAAAGCAATACATCACCTTCGCGGATTAGTGGTTCAGCATCTTTATACGATAGGCGAGTTTTCTTATTCATTACGGTGAACTCTTGCGCTTGAGGTCATCTATATCACGGCGCATGGCTTGTATTTCAGCACCGTTTTGTACTACTTTACTTTCCAAGTTATCAACTGAGTCTTGTAGGTCGTCAACCATGTCTTTGAACCACTTTGGTGGTGCTTCTTTTGGTATAGTAGCTATTTCTTGCTTAATAGAAGATATTTCTTTCCATACCGCTAGACCGTCCGCAGCAGTGAACCTATTACCTTTGGTTTCCGCCATGAACTCACGCAGGATTTGTATTTGAGCGCGGTCATTCCGAATTTGTGCTAGTTCATTTTGAATGAAGTAAGCATTAATTCCTAGTAGGACTAGGAAAGCAGCTTGTACCAGTTGTATGACTATACCAACCCAGAAGAACGCACCTTTCTCTTTGAAAAAAGGAGACATGTTGTTTTCTCTCTGTAGTAAGAAAACGTTTGGGGCAGGGCTTACCATACCCCAAATCGTTTCTATTGGGTTAATTAGCCAGTCTTAGCTGGATAGTCGGCCTGAGTTGGTAGAGGCTTACCAGTACGGTAAACTAGCTCACCAGGAATTGGGCGGTTAATTGGTGTACCAGTTGCGTTAGGTACAGCATGGTCTAGACCCCAACTTTCATCCGCAATATCTTCGGATTGGGTTGGAACAGTTGACCATTGACCAGAATAGTTATTCCAGTATCCGGCAACAATAGCTGTGGCTACTTTGTAAGTACGTACAGTTTCACGTTGGTGAATTAGACGTAGGTTAGCTGGAGCCAAAGCACCTGAACGTAGGAAGGTGTTAGAAGCACCGCGAACGGTGTCAGTGACACGCTTCATAATCCACTGAGTAGGTGTTTGCTGACGCTTTAGAGTACCATCAGACAGCTTGTAGGTTGTTGTACCTGTTAGCGCAGAAGTAATTTCAGCAGCCGTAACATTCATATCTGTTACGAATACGTCGTCACTAGTAATAGATATAATTCTAGCAACACCATCAATAGCCTTTTTGGTATCCAACACATTGATGATATCTCCGACAGACCTGCCGTGAGAAGTCTTCGTTAGTGTTAGGTTACCATAGGTTCCACGGGAAGGTGTTACGCTAGTAACCTCACTACCCCATGCTAGTGTACCGGCACCACTTTGGGCACCACCAACAACTTGTGAACCATGAACACCCACCTGGATACTGTGAGCGATGTTATTTAGAAGTGAACGGTTACTGTATAGACCTTTGGCTACACCAGTATTAATAGTAGGTTGCACACCAGGATTCTTAGAATCACTGAAATCAGTTTGTGCATCATAAGCAGTACCGTCAACCTCAAAGTAAACGTCTCCAGCATCAGGGTTCACGATTCTGTAATCAGAATGTAGACCGAAATGTGACATTGTTTAACTCCTTAGTTAAACGTAAATATTATTTTCCTATGTTCCTACTATTAAAATCCCGTCAAGTAAGTATACACCAAATTATAGGTCTTCTCGAAGTTTTCCTATACTTTCACTGTCTTCATCACCCAAAATGGCGTCCATAAAGCCTCTATCTACGGCTTCCCGCGCCGTCATATAAAACTCTTGTTTCATACGCATATTGGTATCTAACCACTTTTTTATAGCCTGTTTATCCATACTATCACGTTTGAAAATATGCCCTTCTTTACAGCGTTCTGCATAAATATCTACCATAATATCGTCCATTCTGGCACTCCACTGTGCTTCTGCCATAGCGGAGGTTTGATTGCCCGCAAATGACCAGGAGCCAAAGTGGATAAGAAAATCAGCACTTGGCATAATTACTCTCCAAGAAGCTGCCTGGGGAATAATTGACGACATGCTGCGTGCATGTGCGTAGGAAAGTGTTACAATATTAGATAGGTTTTCATCTTCACAACTATTTTTAATGGCATCATAAATGGCCATGCCATAATTCCAATCACCGCCACACGACATAATGTGAACCAGGATTGGGTCCGTACCCTGACTATTGAGTACTTGCAGATTGCGCATGAATTGATGCGCCGTTTGCCATGAAATCATAGCATCATCTTCGCCATGTTCTAGAGAAGAACCGGGACTAATAAACAACTCCCTTGTATCCATTAAAATCCCAAACGTGTGAACATCATACAACATTTCACTGCGTTGTGATATAGTCCTACGTTTAGGTTGTGTCATCTGATTCTCTCCAAGTGTTTCTTAACCACCACCCCAATACTCATAGCTACATTTTGTGGAATAAACATTTTACCAACGCCCATGCGCATTCTGTATGGAGTATATATATCTAAACTTTCTACACCGGGAACTTTAGATATAATCTTAGTTAGAGCAGCAGTAAGTTTAAAGTTAGTATGTCCAATCCATAGATTGAAGTTCTTTTCTGGGGAAATAGGCGACAAAAGTGGCACCATACCTCTAGGTGTCATTACCATTTTGCGAACACTGGTTGGCTCCAATTCTTCATCATCGTCGTCATCGTCGTCATCAGTGTCAGCAAAAGCATTGCGGGTCCAGGCGTCGTCTTCATTATCCTTGGGGCGCGAACCTTTCCATTTTTCCCAAGCAATTTTTGCATTTGCTGTCATATAGCTACCTCTAGTTTAATAGTTGAGTGCGGATTGTAATCTAAAAATTGTACGTCTTGATGAGTCCACTCAAATAAATTAAATGAGTCTGAATCCTGTGATATCTGCAAACTGGGCAGGCTACGAGGTTCTCTCGCTAATTGTTCTTTAGCTCCGTCTATATGGTTTTCGTATATATGGCAGTTGCACAACATACCAGACAGATTGCCGGGTTTTAAACCAGCATGGTGGCATAGTAAGCACATCAACATACCGTAACTAGCGATATTAAATGGCACTCCCAACATCAGGTCACAACTTCGCTGTGTCCAGTGTAGGCTCAACGTGTCGTTAATCACTGTGACTACGAAACATAAGTGACATGGCGGCAAAGCCATTCTGTCTAAGTCCTTTGGATTCCATGCTGAACAAACTAACCGTCTATCATTAGGATTTGTTTTCAGCATTTTGATTAGTCTAGCAAGCTGGTCAGAAGAATCCTTGATTAATGGTTCCAACTTAGTATTAATTGGATTACCATCTTCGTAATAAGCACCAAACCGCCGCCATTGAAATCCGTATATAGGTCCAAGGTCTTGGGTTGCTGCCTGTACTTCTTTTTTACCTGCTTCATCATTGACCAAATAGCCTAAGCGCATCATATTGGTGAATGTTTCCAAAGGATTTGCCCATTCATTCCATATTTTACACCCTTGAGCTTGATACCACTTTTTATCTGTGATTCCGCCAATAAATCCCTCAAGTTCGATAGATAGTGCTTTTGTAGCTATTTTCTTGGTAGTTAAAAGTGGAAAGTTGTGACAAACATTGCCTTCTTTGGTCCCAAAATTATGTGAAAAGTGGGCATTTGGAATCGCCAAAGCATCTATACCTGTTCTATTGGGTACTTTTTGACCATTATCTAGAACATCTTGCACAATATCTAAATACTTTTTCATTAGCTTTCTCCTTCTATTTGACTAGTAGCACCAAACACGCTAAGAGGATTAACCAGTGGATTGTGTTCATCGGAGTATTTCATATCATCCCATGAATTTAGAGCAGCCTTTACCGTAGGTTGTGAGTCGGTATGATTCAATGCATAATCTGTTAAGATTTGTCGCACTTGTTCGTTGAAGTGCCCCTCGCTTACATGCCACAAAAACTCACCTAGTATATTTCCGTTATGGACACCTTCTTCTTTCCATTCACATCGTATATTAATGTCTCCGTTTGGCATTAATCTAAAAACTAGTTCTGCAAATGGAGATGTCTTACCTTTTACTGGTTCTTCGTTTGCATTAGTAAGTGCTTGTATTGCCAATGCTTCGTCTACTGACGGTACTCTAATTCCAAGCACCCATTCTTTAATTGTGTTTATCATACAAATACCCTTCTTGATAGGTCTGCTGCTAATTGTACATCTGAAGGGTCAGTAAACGTTACTATATTGACCCAATGTGCGTTGGTGAGGGTTGTGTCGTATGGAATCTTACCACCAATCAATACAGTTATATCCGAACCCACCGTCACGATTTCTAAAATACGGGGATTTATCCACTGATACGACAACGTGGTGATTGCTGACAACAAAGTGCGCACTTCATGGTGATAGTCTGTTTTCCATTCTGTGCGAGGTAATACTAAAGTGTCTGCATCCAAAGACATAATGTATTTATCACCCCTTAGGAAGTTAATAGAACCAATCACACATTCTATATTAACGTTATATTTCATTAAGTAATTCCTCTAGTGTTTCTCCGTCATCTAGCGTAACGAATATAGCAGGTAACATAGTATCCATACGATACAACATCAAGGATGCGTTACCATCGCCTCCGGTCGAAATCATACGTCCAGTATGCGTATGAGTATACTGCTTGAGCTTTTCTACCGTGGTGAAATAAAAAATATCATCTATAATGTGACACCACAAATCCGCCCTTGTCACATTAATACCGCTGTCCTTACCACTGCGCGGATTGTAAAACTCTATGGCTACATTTCCGCTCTTGCTAGCATACAGGTCGTGCTTTACTTCTACTGTAAAGCGTTGACCATTACGTGTACAAACTAAGTCATAATGAGACCTGGTTTTCGTATCATTATGTTTCAACGCAACCACACCATCAAATTGGTTGAGGAATTTCATTACTCGCTTTTCTGCCGCCTCACCAATAGCTATGTCTCTTCTAACGTGACTCATACTTTTTCTTTCTGCATCATATGTTTACGTAATTTGTTCAATGCGCGCTCTACTACCTGTCTAACTGCTTCTCTACTGATGTTATATTTACTACCAACTTCAGCTAGCGTCATACCATCAAGATAATAGTTGGTTAAATACAGCCTTTGTCGTTGATTAAGCACATCCAGAGACAGTAAATATCTGACTTCGTCACGAGCCGCTATATTTTGTAAATTGCGGTCAGTTGTACCACAAAATATATCTGCACTATCATTGTTATATTCCCAGTCAATTGATAGAGTATGATTATCTGTTGTTGCTCTAGTAACATACCTTAGGATTGCCCAATACGCACACTGAGACCTATAACCACGGCGAGTACCCTTGCCATTCCACTTCCAATCTGCCAGCATGACACTGGTAGCAATATTACTAATAGCATCTTCGCTACGCAAAATTTCACCAGCTAACCCCGATTTAATTGTTGGTGCGATTGTAGATATTAGTTTTCTGGTAATCAATAGATAGTCATCCATTGAAACAAAAGGGATATCATTGTGACTATGTGGATATGCAGAACGCGGTGTTTGTAATTTGGCAATATCAACTGCGCTACCCATTGGTTCTCCTTCTAATTTCTGTGCTTGATTCTCCATGGTCTACATAATCTCCTATGAATGTAGTTATTGGACCAATAGTTGGAATGTCTTTAACTTTTACCCCTGTTCTACTACCAGCTAAAAATGTAATACCCAAACTTTTTAGTTGTTGTACGTCGTCTGGATACTCTTTTTCCATCAGTACCAATACATCTGCACCAACCAAAAATTGCGGTGACATTAGACCTTTAGCTTTGCCTTCAAACGTAGCCTCATCGGTAATCAGCACACCGGCTAGCCAATCTTCACGCAACTCCCCTAGTGCATAAGCACGGGCAGTTAGGTTATCTGTATCATCTTTGTGACAGTGCTTACTTGATACCTCTAACCATACTGGTTTGCCAGTATATTGATATGCTGCATTAGCTAGGCGTTTGTGACCATCATGCAGGGGATTGAAAGACCCAGGGAAAATTACTGGCTGTGGCAACGTTAATGAATCCATCATTTCAAGATTCATTCTCCACACCAACACATCTGGATTCTTAGAAAAGGGAAGTAACATCATATTATTAGTCCTCATAATCTCTTACTGCAACTCCAACTGGGAATCTAGGCACTGGTTGGTTTGATGTAGTCCAAGAAAAGAATCTCACCGTGAGCATTTCACCCTTGAGTTTACCAGCTTTCCAATCTGTCCAATACTGCCTACGTACTTTCTCGCTACCTTGTGGTTTTACACCAAATGTAGCACCTGCGGCAGTCACACATACCAATGTGCATTGTCCGGCTTGTTTACCTTTGTTTTCGTAGGCGTCTACAATCTCAAACTCCATGTCGATGAACTTTTTGACCTTTTGCAAGTCCTTTGAACGTCCACCAACTTTGTAACCACCCTCTTTGTTGCGCAGCATAATGCCTTCATAACCGTTTTTGGTTGCTCTGGTATGTAGTGCTATCATTTCATCCTGGTTGGTCACTGTTTCGGCCCGAACCAGTTGGATAAGGCCAAGGTTATTAGTTATATATTCTTGCAGGAACTCTAAACGCTTAGTATAATCGTCATCAGAAACCATGTCGTATACGTGGTATTCAATATTCGCCGTGTCCTCAGACGCATCATCTCTTTTAATAGCCGAGGTTAAGGATTGAAACTCCTCACCGTGGACGTAAAGTTCGCCGTCCAATACAGTTCCAGTAGGGAGGTTCAGCTTCTCTACAGCCTCGGCAATATGCTGTAAAGAAGACCATTCCTTTTGTTGGCGCGAAAACAGTTTGACACCTTCACTAGTGACAACCGCAACACAGCGAATACCATCTAGTTTAGGTTGAGCAAAGCATGGATATGTGATTTTCTTACCATCTTTTAACACGGCTAGGTCAGGGCCAGGAACATTGTATGACTTAGCCAACATAGGTTGTGGAGCAATGACTTTACCACTACTCATAATCGTACCGTTGTTTAGCGAAGGAATAGCTCTGGCCTCAGCCCGAGTGCGAAAGTAACCATTGCGGTCTTTCTTTTTGTTCCACAGCGACGTAGCTTCTAGCTGACACTGTTTCAGCGGAGTAGTCTCATTAGCCCTGCCAATGTTCTTACCCTTGGCTATGGTAGTGGTTGTGGTTTGCAGTTTACCATCAACAACACCATGTTTTTGGGTGTATTGAGGTGTCCCGCTGTCATCACTGACTGTGATGGTCCACTCGCGCATCTTACCTTTTGTGTCAACCTTGTACAACGTAGGCAATATGTGTTTCATAGTCTCAATTCCTCTCTTACTCTCATTAAAGTGATGCCTAACTGGTTGCGTCCGTTACCAACCGGACACTGACCCCAATATGTATCGTGCCAAGTGTTGCCCTCGACTAGTATTTCTTCACCAGTAGCGAGCAATCTACGTCTTATTTCATCATTTTGTACGAACTTCAACAAAACTATTTCGTACATAATCATATCCTTAACTTCTTCCCAATCCTCGCGCAATCCTGGTCGTCGACCAGCTTGTTTAGCTAAATTAGGAGTTTGTAGTCTAGCTATGTACTTCTTTGTTTTAATGGGTGCAAACTTAGCAGCTTGATATGCATGTTCACTGGTGGGATATAGGATACCCTCATAATGAACCGATGCATATGCAAAGTTAGACAAAAATTCGTATTCTGTACCGTCAAATCTGTCAATCATTGATACTCCAATGTCTTAGTGTGTCAAAACCTTCTATTCCTTGACATGGTTCTTCATATAAAGACTCATGTCGGTTGGCTACCTCTGTCCAATCTGCATAAGATAAGCCCCTTGCATCTGATTCGTATCTTCGTAATGCGTGAATCACCGGGTCTTCCCTGGGCATCATTACGATTTCCACTGGTGCATCAAATGACTTACCCAACCCAATGTATCTACGACGCATAGCCCTGGAATAATTGGGCCGGTCTATGACAACTCTGAGGTTGTATATCAAACCGACTTGAATCAGTAGATTTTCCACCGATTTATACAACAGTTTTAACTCTGGATTAAATGTATAATGCCCACCGTGTGTTGCTGTCACAATGGCGTCATCATTGACAATAATGGCACCTTGTTTAGCTGCCTCACTACAGTATGTACTCTTACCGGACGCTATTGGCCCGACTAAAATCTCTAGTTTCTTCATGTATTATACCACGATTTGTCTAAATGTCAAGTAGTTTTTGGATTTTTTTCGCGGAGTTTTCCCAAGTGAACTTCTCTCCTGTGGTTACACCCTCCCAATTATTACGTATTCTGTTTCTATAGCAGAAACGCATATGTTCGATGAATTGTTCTTCTTCATCAATATCTATACATGCCCAGTTGCCTACACCAGCAGTAAAAAACTTAGTATCAGAGGCTAATTCTGTTTCTTGGATGTCCACTAAGAATGAATTACTACTATTACAGAACTCTGTATGTGCAGCATAGTTGGTGGTAATGACAGGACGATTACTAGCCATTGTTTCTAGTAGTTCTAGATTCCAACCTTCGGCGCGAGCGGGAAACAAGCCACAATCACATTGACGAATAATATCGGCCACGTTATGATGGTGTTGTACCGGTTGTAAGATTTCAACCTTAGAAGAGAGTTTCATACCTTGATAGCGCTTAAGCCATTCAGCAGTTTCAGCAGGAGAAAGAAAGATATTATGTGGCAACATGATGAGGCGCACATTATCCTTCTTAGTGAAGGCCTTGTCAAAGAGGCGCGGAATCAAATCGTGACCCTTGCGCACTTCCCATTTACCAATGTTGAAAAAGATATACTCGTCGCGCGAGTTGGCTTCCTGTGATTTAAAAATATCCGGGTTAATACCTAGTGGCACAACATGTACATCAAAGGGTGACCTATCAGCATCATCAATAATGACATCCTTAGCCCATTGACTACTCACCATTATAGAATGGGGTACCTTTAGATGGTGCTTTTCTTGCGAGGTAAACCGGTCTAGTTCAAAGATGGGATATGCCCAGTATGGACCATTACCAACTCGTAGAGCTAAGTCAAATTGATGCCAAATATTAAGCGTGGGTGCGTTTTTATCAAAAGAAACCTGGCCGTTTTTAACTAGGCGTTGCAAGATATTCTTTTCTACATCATTGTCTACCTTGGCATCGCCGCGCGGAAACACACTCAGGTCTACACCAAGTCTATCAAGTGCTATAGAGATGTTTTTTCCTGCTATACCATAACCAGTTTGGGCTAAGCCCGTCATTAAATTAAGTTTCATTTCGCACCCACTCTTTTACTGTAAAATCTGCATACTCTTTGCTGCTAACACACTCCCAGTCTACCAGTAGTGGGAAAAATGTATCACCATCATATTCACAATGAATGTGAGATATAATAGCTCTATCTACCAAGCCCGCCTCAATATATTGTTTAAAGACATGT
>Ga0180435_10000623_pt1 | contig 37406 bp, 28 predicted proteins | sample SS_ome_3_FD_132467 | JGI IMG/M metagenome (GOLD analysis project Ga0180435, IMG submission 132467) | Hypersaline lake sediment archaeal communities from the Salton Sea, California, USA - SS_3_S_1 metaG | ecosystem: Environmental > Aquatic > Non-marine Saline and Alkaline > Hypersaline >... | reverse complement strand
TCTTCTTGCCTCACGGGCTATCCTCCTAAACGTGGACTTACTTGTACCCACAGGATAGCCCGTCTCCACCAAAAAATCATGAGGGTACTTCCTCAATCACCCCCGTTTATAATATCCACTCACGCGTTCCGGCCACGCGGAACGGGCGACCGGCGAACGCCGTCGCCGTCCCGCCCTGCGACGCTTGCAATGGGACGTGCCGATGGTATCATTCGGCTTCGACGGGGAGACGCAACGAAGGAGAGACGACGTGGGTGAGGCGATACGGAAACTGCTTTCAACGCCGCCGGACGCGGCGGCGAGCGCCGCCGACCTGCAAGCGGCCCGCGAGGAGCTTTGCAGGGAAACAAACTGCGACGTCTATCCGTCGTCGTTGTTGCGGGCGGCCGACGGCCTGTGCTTCCTCACGCGCGGCTCGCGGAAGCGCTGCGGCATGGCACGGATGGAACTGGGCGAGCTCAAGATCGAGCTCGGGCCGCTGGACCACGCGGCCGCGGCCGACGCGCGCCGCCGGTTCCCCTTCCTCGGCCCCTCGGCCGTCGGGCTCAGGACGTCGCTCGGGCTGGGCGACCGGCTCGGCCTCGCGACCCCGGGCCACATCCGCGCCGTCCGCGGCACGGGCGTCGCGCCCGTACTCGCACAACAGTCCATCCGCGAGTTGACGCGGACGCGCCGCACGGCCGACGAGGTGATGGACGCCGCGACGTGGGGCGCGTTCCAGGAGGGATACCGCGACGGGTTCGGCTCCGACGCCGACCACCTCAAGACAAAGGACGACATCGACCTGACCGCCGCCGCCGGCTTCACGATGTTCACCGTCGATCCCGGCGACCACGTGAACGACGCGGCCGACGCGATGAACGCCACCGAACTCGAAAAGGCGCTCCGCGCGGTCCCGTGGGACGCGCTCGAAACGACGCGCCGGCACTTCGAGGGCCGCTACTCCGACAAGACGTTCGACGTCGGCGAACTCAGGATCGAATGTCCGGCCGAGGCCGCCGCGCGCGCCGCGGTCAAGTACGCCGCCGCGGTCGCTCACACGGCAGACATGCACCGCCACCTCGCGTCGGTGATGGGCGACCGGCCGTTCGAGCTCGAAATGTCGGTGGACGAGACGAACTCGCCGACCTCGGCGGCCGAGCACTATTACGTCGCGAGCGAGCTCGCGCGGCTCGGCGTCCGGGTCGTCAGTCTCGCGCCGCGGTTCGTCGGCGACTTCGAGAAGGGCGTCGACTACAAGGGCGACCTCGCCCTGCTCGAAAGGACGTTCCGCGAGCACGCCGCCATCGCGCGGGCGCTCGGCCCGTACAAGATCAGCATCCACTCCGGCTCCGACAAGTTCAGCGTCTACGAAGTGGCGGCGAAGGTCGCGGGCGGCCTCGTGCACGTCAAGACCGCGGGCACGAGCTACCTCGAGGCGCTGAGGGCGATCGCACGCGTCGAGCCGCGGTTCTTCCGCGAGATTCTCGCGTTCGCGCTCGACCGGTGGGACGAGGACCGCGCGACCTACCACGTCTCGGCCGATCCCGCAAACGTCAGGCGGCCGGCCGACCTCGCCGACGACGAACTGCCCGGCCTGCTCGACGAGTTCGACGCGCGCCAGGTCCTGCACGTCACGTTCGGCTCGGTGCTAACCGCCGGAAAGCCGGACGGCACGTACCTCTTCCGCGACCGGTTCTACAACACGCTCGTGTCGCACGAGGAGGAGCACTACGCGGCTCTCGAAAAGCACCTGGGCCGGCACGCCGCGCCGTTCTCCTCGAGCTGAGGGTTCGCCGTGACCCGACTCCAGCGGATATCGAACTTCCTCGGGCTCAAGCGAAGCATCGTCGGCATGCTCGGCATGATCATCCTCGTCGGCATGGGCGAACGGATGGCCGAGCGGTTCCTGCCGCTCTACCTCTACGCGCTCGGCGGCGGGGCCATCGCCGTGGGCCTGCTCAACGGGCTCGACAACCTGCTCTCGGCGCTCTACGCCTTTCCCGGCGGATACCTGGCCGACCGCATCGGGACCAAGCGGTCGCTCCTCGTCTTCAACGCGATGGCGATGACGGGGTTCCTCATCGTCATCCTAGTTCCGACGTGGCCGGCCGTGATCGCCGGTTCGTTCTTCTTCCTGTCGTGGACGGCGATTTCGCTCCCGGCGACGATGAAGCTCATCGCCAAGGTACTGCCGACGCACAAGCGCACGATGGGCGTCTCGATGCACTCGTTCGTGCGGCGCATCCCGATGGCCCTCGGCCCGATCGTCGGCGGAGCATTCATCGACGGGTGGGGCGTGGAGACGGGCGTCCGGCTGGCGTTTGTCGCGGCGCTCGCGATGGCCGCGGTCGCAACGGTCCTCCAGCAGATGCTCATCGAGGACGAGCGCCCCGGCGCCGCCACGACCGCGCCGGTGCGGAATCCGTTCGTCGTGTTCCGGGAGATGACACCCGCCCTGCGGAACCTGCTCGTCGCGGACATCCTCGTGCGGTTCTGCGAGCAGATCCCCTACGCGTTCGTCGTGCTGTGGGCGGTGCGGGAGATCGCCTCGCCGGTCTCCGCCGGCCAGTTCGGGGTGCTGACGGCCATCGAGATGGCGACGGCGATGCTGGTCTACATCCCGGTCGCGTACCTCGCCGACCGGAGCCGCAAGAAGCCGTTCGTGGTCATCACGTTCTGTTTCTTCACCGCGTTTCCGCTGGCCCTGCGGTTCTGCCACTCGTTCTGGCCGCTCGCCGCGGCCTTTGTCCTGCGCGGGCTCAAGGAGTTCGGCGAGCCGACCCGGAAGGCGCTCATCATGGACCTCGCGCCCGAGGACCGGAAGGCGGCGATGTTCGGCCTCTACTACCTCATCCGCGACGTCGTCGTCTCGTTCGCCGCGTTCGGCGGCGCGTTCCTCTGGAGAATACATCCGCACGTCAACCTGTACGCGGCGTTCGGGTTCGGCGTGCTGGGGACGCTGTGGTTCGCGCTCCGCGGGCGCGACCTGGGACCGGGCGACGGCGAACCTACCCCGGAGACGGCGGCGGAAACTCCCTGAGCCGGACGGCGCCGCCGGAAATCTCGGCGTAGCCGGCGCTCGCGTCAGTGCACTCGCCAAGCATCACGAACGTCTTGCCGGGCATGCCGTATGCGTCGGTCTCGATGGCCGGCTGGTGCCAGTGGCCGATGACGACGAGGGCGGAGCCGGACTCGAACTCGGCCCGGACGGCCCGTGCGCTCGGCCTGAGCATCTTCCTCTTCCTGCGCGAACGGCGGCGGGCGCTCAGCCAGCGGTAGGCGTCGGCCAGTGCGTCGCTCACGCCGAGCGGCATCATCTTGACGAACGTGCTGATTGGGAAGTTGCCGATGACGGCGCGGAGCGTCTTGTGCAGTCGGTCGTTCTCGGTCAGCTCGTCGCCGTGCGAGAGCCGCGCCGCGCCGGGCGGCAGGTCGCCGCGCCAGACGTCCGGTGCGAGTTCGAGCCCATGCCGCGCGAGTGTCTTCCTGTCGAGCAGGAAGTCGCGGTTGCCGCGCGCGATTACGACCTTCGTTCCCGAGGCCGCGAGTTCCGCGAGCGCCTCGAACGCCGCAACGTGGCCGGGCCGCGTGGCGTGCTTCGGCCCGACCCACGCGCCGAAGAGGTCGCCGAGGACGAACACCCGCGCCGCGCCCGCGCACACTTCCCTTGTGAACCGCACGAAGAAGTCGGTCTGGGCCGTGCGCTCGGCGGGCAGGTGCCAGTCCGAGACGATTATGATGCGCTCCCGGGACGACTGTTCAGGCGCCATAAAGCTTTTCCAGCGCGGCCCGCGAATGAAGGAAGAACGGGAAACCGCGGTCCTCGATTGCCTCTCGCAGGCCGCGTCGCTCTTCCGCCCGGCCCAGCTCCTTTTCAGCGGCCAGTATATGCGGAGCGAGCCGCTCCTGCAACCGGGCCGCGATCCTTTTTGACTCATCGAACGCCCGCCTGCGTTCGCGCTTCGACAGGCCCGACAGGTCCAGAAGCTCGGCCCGCCGGCGCGCCAGGTCCGAGGCCTCGGCGTCGGCCGGGATGAACTCACCGACGAACCGCTCCGGCGTCGTCTTCATCCGGTGGACGCGCTGACGGAGTTCGTCTGTGTCGGCCTGCGGCGGCGGCGTTGCGGGCTTGACGCGGAGCGTGGCCGACGCGGCGGCCCAGCGCGGCGGCTCGACCCCGAAGAACTCGCGGATGACGCCGTCGTTCACCGGCTCGTACCGCGCCCCGCCCATCCCGTGTATGAAGAGGTCGCAACAGAAGAGCCGGAAGAACATCGTCATCGCGAGCGCCCGCGGCCTGATGCGGAACCGGAGCGACGCGCGCCCGAGTGCGCCGGCGGCCGGCTCATCGCCGGAAAACCGCGCGGCCTGGTCCGAGCCGCAGTAGAGCACGCGCGCCTCGCCGTCGATGACGACGGCCAGCGGCCGCCGTGCCTCGCCCGGACGCCACACCCAGAACGGCAGTTCGACGCGGCCGGGTTCGATGCGGAGGTTCGGCGACGGCTCGACCGGGTTGCTGATGCCGTGCTCGGCGCGGTGCCGGTCCAGCGTGCGGTTGCAGACTTCGGCGAACCGTCCGGCGTTCGCGATGATGTGAGCGCAGTAGGCCCGAAAGGCGCCTGTTCCGGCGAGAGAGCTGACGGGCAGTTCGAGGTTGTGCACGCCGAAGGTCTCTTCGATCCGGCGGCGCGGCCGCGAGACGAACGAGGCCAGGGCATGGTCCGGCTCCGCCGCCGCGGCGAACTCGCCGGCCAGCGTTTCGCCGAGCGCAGGCCCGGCCAGCCGCGCGGCCTCCGCAAGCGCGTCTGCCGCGCCCTCGGGGGCCGCGACCTCCTCGGCGGCGGTGTCCGGCGGGCACTCGATGAAAGGAACGTCGCGGACGCGAAGTTCGCCCTCCTCCAGCGCCGGGGTCCTGATCCGGCTCAGGTCAACCGCGTCGTTGTCGACGATGAAATTGAGGCCGGTGCCGCCGAGCCGGTCGGCGGCTCGAGCCGCGAGGTGGTTCTTGAGCCAGATTCCGGGGTGGGCGAACTCCGGCTGGTGGCCCGTCGCGACGATCATTCCGGCCCCGTTGTCGCACGGGGCGACGCCGAGCGATTCGGTGTAGCGGCGCGCCGGCCCCAGAAACTCCTCGCGCGCCTGCGCGGCGAGCGTCGCGGCCGGGACGTCGAGGATGCGGAAGTCGTAAGACGCTCGAAGCTCGGCGTTCGCGCGGGCCAGGTCCGGCAGGGCCTCCGGCTCGGGTATCACGACGACCTCGCCGTCGCCGGCCGGCGTCTTGTATCTGTCCGTGTTCATTGTGGAGTATTATATCCGCCGGCGCATTTGTTGCCACCCGTCCGATATGCTATATTCGATTGTCCGCCTGTGAGGGAACGGCCGCGATGGACGAATGGCGACGGATGCTTGACGAGCTGGCCGGGGCCGGGCTCTTGCGCGAGCCGGTGACGGTCGAAGGCCGCCAGGGGCCGCGGGTCCGGGTCGGCGGCGCGGACTTCCTGTGCTTCTGCTCGAACAACTACCTCGGGCTGGCGGACCATCCGGCGCCGGCCGAGGCGGCGAAGGCCGCCCTCGACCGATACGGCGCCGGCGGCGGCGCCTCGCGGCTCGTCTCCGGCACGATGACGCCGCACCGCGAACTCGAAGAGGCGGTCGCACGGTTCAAGGGCGCCGAGGCGGCGGTCATCTTCCCGACCGGCTACATGGCCAACGTCGGCACGATCCCGGCGCTCGCCGGCAAAGGCGACACCGTCTACTGCGACCGGCTGAACCACGCGAGCATATTCGACGGATGCCGGCTCTCGGGCGCCGCGCTCCGCGTCTATCCGCACAAGGACGCGGGCAACCTCGACGACCTGCTCGGCAAGGCCCGAGGCGGCCGCGCGCTCGTCGTCACCGACACGGTGTTCAGCATGGACGGCGACCTCGCGCCGCTCCCGGACCTCGTCGCCATCTGCGAGCGCCGCGGCGCGACCCTCATGGTCGACGAGGCGCACGCGACGGGCGTGCTCGGCGCGAACGGGCGCGGCGCGGCCGAGCACTTCGGCATCGAGCCGGGACGCATCCCGGTCGTGATGGGCACGCTCAGCAAGGCGGTCGGGAGCTTGGGCGGATACGTCGCAGGAAGCCGGGACCTCGTCGCACTGCTCGTGAACCGCGCGCGGAGTTTCATCTACACGACCGCCCTGCCGCCCGCGGTCTGCGCCGCGTCGATGGCCGGCCTGCGCATTATCGCCGAAGAGCCGAACCGCCGCGCGGCACTGTGGGCGCGCGCTCGGCAGTTGCAGGACGGACTGCGGGACCTCGGCTTCGACCTCGGCTCGTGCGATACGCCCATCACGCCACTGATGGCCGGCGAGTCCGACGCGGCCGTGCGGCTCTCGCGCCGGCTCTTCGAGCGGCACATCCTCGCCCCGGCCATCCGGCCGCCGACCGTGCCCGAGGGCACGGCCCGCATCCGCCTCACCCCCATCGCCACGCACACGGCGGAGGACGTGGACGCCCTGGTCCGCGCCGTCGCGGCGCGGATTTGACAGGCATCCCGCACACGACTACACTACCGGACAAGGCCGGGAACACGCGACCGTCGCGGCCGTTCTTGATACGAGGCGAACTCCGTGCCTGAGCTGAACGTCATCGCGGAACGCGTACTGGACGGCGGGACCGTCGGCCGGGAGGACGCTCTCTGGCTCGCGGCGGACTCGGATTTCGAGCGCCTTCTCTTTCACGCACATCGCCTGCGCGAACATTTCTGCGGGAACGTCGTCCACCTGTGCTCCGTGATCAGCGCCCGTAGCGGCGCGTGCTCCGAGGATTGCAGGTTCTGCGCCCAGTCCACCCGCTACAGGACCGGCGCGGATGTGCATGCGCTTGTTTCGGGCGAACAGATGACGGGCGCGGCCCGGCGCGCGGCCGAGTCCGGCGCCGACCGGTTCGGCATCGTGACCTCGGGCGAGAGCGTGTGCGGGAACCGGCGCGACTTCGAGGCGATCTGCGCGGCGTCGAAGGACATCCAGGCGTCCGGCGGCGTCAACGCGTGCGTCTCCATAGGCAAGCTGGCGCGCGGCGACGTCGAGAAGCTGAAGGCCGCAGGCGTCCGGCGCATCCACCACAATCTCGAGACGTCGGCGCGGTTCTACCCGGAGATATGCACGACGCACTCGCACGCCGACCGCGTCGACACCGTCCGCAACGTCACGGCGGCGGGGCTCGAAGTGTGCTGTGGCGGACTCTTCGGGCTTGGCGAAACGTGGGCGGACCGCGTGGACCTGGCGCTCGAACTGCGCGGTCTCGGCGTCGGCTCGGTGCCGATCAACTTCCTGAACCCGGTCCCGGGCACACCGCTCGGTGCGCGGCCGCTCCTGCCGCCGGCGGAGGCGCTGCGCATCATCGCCCTCTACCGGTTCCTCCTGCCCGACCGGGAGATCAAGGTCTGCGGCGGGCGCGAGGTGACGCTCCGCGACCTCCAGTCGTGGATGTTCCGCGCGGGCGCCTCGGGCACGATGATTGGGGACTATCTGACGACGAAGGGCCGCTCGCCGGCGGACGACCTCCGGATGATCGCCGACCTGGGCCTGACGCCGCGGAGCGCCGAGCATTGAACCGGCCCGTCGCACTCGTCACCGGCTCTTCGCGCGGATTCGGGCGCGAGGTCGCCCTGCGGTTCGCGCGCGGCGGGTGGAACGTCGTCGTGAACCACGTGCGTTCGGCCGGGAAGTCGGCGGCGGTCGCGGCGGAGGCCGAGTCGCTCGGCGCCGAGGCGGCCGTCGTCGGCGCGGACGTCGCGGACCCGGCATCGGCCGAGCGGCTGGTCGGTGCGGCGATGGACGCGTGGGGGCGGCTCGACTGCCTCGTGAACAACGCCGGCATCGGCTACAACATGCCGTTCACGAAGCTGACGGAACGCGAATGGGACGAGGTGATGGGGGTGAACCTGTTCGGGCCGCTGAGGTTGGTCCGGCGTGCGGCCGACGCGATGAAACCGGGCGCGTCGGTTGTCAACATTTGCTCGATGTGCGGGATATGGGGCTGCGCGGGCTCGTCGGAGTATTCCGCGTCGAAGGCCGCACTCGCGGCGCTCGCGCCGGCGCTGGCGGGCTGGCTGGGCGGGCGGGGCATCCGGATCAACGGGGTCGCGCCGGGCTACATGCTGACGGACATGGGCGGCTCACTGCCGCGCGCGATGGAGCGGGCGAAATCCCAGCACCCGATGCACAGGTTCGCGGACCCCGCGGGCGCGGCCGAGTTCTTGTATCAACTGGCGGGGATGCCGGGCGCGAGCGGCCAGCTCTACGTGCTCGACGGGCGGATTCACTACTGACGCATGCGTTGATGATGGCACGCGGCGGCCTGGCCGAGATTCTTCGCTTCACTCAGAATGACCGAAGAGCATGCGTTCATTGTCGTTCTGAGGAACGTAGCGACGAAGAGTCTCTTGCCGGTGTTTGCCGTTATCAACGCATGCTTCAGCAGGAAGTGTCGCGGGTAAGATGCGACGTGGCGCGGCGTGTTCGGCTCAGCCCTCGAAGAGCCGGCGCCAGCGCACGAGTTCGCGCCGGACGCAGCGCGGGTTGGCGGAGCCGACGCCTTCGTAGCGATTGAGGCAGTTCTTGACGCCGAGCGCGTCGTACACGTCCTTCTCGACCTTCGGGCAGGCGGCCTTGAAGTCCTTGAACTCGATGTCCTGGAGTGCGATGTGCGCGTCGATGCACATCGAGACGAGCCGCCCGACGATGCGGTGCGCGTCACGGAACGGGACGTTCTTCATGACGAGGTACTCGGCGAGCGAGGTGGCGTCCATCAGGTCGCGCTCGGTCGTCGCGGCGATGCGTTCCTTGTTGAACTTCATGCTCGCGCAGAGCGGGGTGAGCGCGTCGAGCGAGTTCTTGACGGTGTCGGCGGCGTCGAAGATGGCTTCCTTGTCCTCCTGGAGGTCGCGGTTGTAGGCGAGCGGGAGGCCCTTCATCACGGTGAGCATTTGCACGAGGTCGCCGAGTACGCGGCCGCTCTTTCCGCGGACGAGCTCGAGCGCGTCGGGGTTCTTCTTCTGCGGCAGGATGCTACTGCCGGTGCAGAAGGCCTCGTCTATGTCGACAAACCCGAACTCCGGGCTGGCCCACCAGGTCCATTCCTCGGCGAGGCGGGAGAGGTGAACGGCCAGGATGCTGAGCGTGGCGAGGAACTCCATGCAGAAATCGCGGTTGCTGACGGCGTCGACGCTGTTGTGCGTTATCGTGTCGAACCCGAGCAGTTGGGCGGTGAACTCGCGGTCGAACGGGATGCTCGTGCCGGCCACCGCGCCGGACCCGAGCGGCAGTTCGTTGACGCGCGAGTAGCAACTGAGCAGTCGTTCGCTGTCGCGCTCGAACATCTCGATGTACGCGAGCAGGTGGTGTGCCAGCGGGATCGGCTGGGCGTGCTGGAGGTGGGTGAACGCGGCCATCGGGACGCCGACGGTGTCTTCGGCGTGTTCGAGAATCTTCTCCTGGAGCCCGCAGACCAGCTCCTCGATGTGGATGATCTCGTCGCGCATCCAGAGCCGGAGGTCGAGCGCCATCTGGTCGTTTCGGCTTCGGCCGGCGTGGAGCTTCTTGCCCGCGTTGCCGATTTTCTTGACGAGCGCGAGCTCGATGGCCGTGTGGATGTCTTCGTTCTCGGCGCGGAACTCGACCTTGCCGTCGGCGATGTCCTTCTCGATGTTCCGGAGGCCGGCGATGATCCTGCGCTTCTCGGCCTCATTGATGACCTTGGCCCGGGCGAGCGTGGCGGCGTGCGCGATACTGCCCTGGATGTCGTGCCGGAAGAGCCGGTGGTCGAACGAGATGGATTCCGTGAGCCGCTCGACGGCGGGGTGTGTCTTCTTTCTGAACCGTCCGCCCCAGAGCTTCTGGGATTTGTTATTCTTGTTCTTCGCGCCGGGCTTGCCCGCCGGCTTCTTTTTCTTGGCCATCACGCGCCTCTCTTTCCGCCTGTTTCCCCTCGGGCTCGTCCGAGCTGTCCGGCTCATCGTTCGTTATGGTGAGGAAGATATCCTCGAGCCGGCCACTAGTATGGCCGAGCGAACGCAGTTCGTCAACTGTTCCTTCCGCGACGAGGGTTCCGCGCCTGATGATGCCGATCCGGTCCGCGACCTCCTCGGCGATCGGGAGCGTGTGGGTGGACATGAACACGGAGCCGCCGCGGCCGACCATCTGGCGCAGGGCGTCCTTGACGAGCCGCGCGCTGCGCGGGTCCAGGCCGACCATCGGCTCGTCGATCACCAGCACCTGCGGATCGTGGAGTATCGCGGCCGTGAAGACGACACGCTGCTTCATCCCGTGCGAGTAGTTCTCGGTCAGTTCGTCGATGTATTCGGCCGTGCCGAACCGTTCGCTGAGCTCTTCGGCCCTTCTGGCGCACTCCCCGGGCTCCATCCCGTACATCCGGCCGACGAACAGGAGGAACTCGCGGCCGGAGAGCTTGTCGTACAGGAACGGCCGGTCCGGTATGTAGCTGAGCGCGCGCCGCGCGTTCATGCCGTCGGCGTGGACGTCATATCCGCAGACTCGAACGGCGCCCGACGTGGGCCGGAGCAGTCCGGTGATGAGCTTGATGGTCGTGGTCTTGCCGGCGCCGTTCGCGCCGAGAAAAGCGTAGAGCTCGCCCGCGCCGACGCGGAGCGTGAGGTCGCGGACGGCGACCTTGGCGCCGAACCGCTTGGTGGCGTTGTCGAGCTCGATGGACATCCGGCCCTCGCGTTCCGCTGATTGTGAATCACGGCCGCCGCGCCGCGCGGCTTCACATCTCTTCCGGGATGTGCACGCCGAGTAGGTGCAGGGCGTTGCCCAGGACGACCTTGACGGCCCCCACGAGCCGGAGCCGCGCCCTGGTGAGCCGTTCGTCGTCGCCGATCACGGTGCACTGGGTGTAGAAGTTGTGGAACTCGGCCGCGAGCTCCTGCAGGTAGTTCGTCAGCCGGTGCGGTTCGAGTTCGACGCCGGCCTCTTCGAGCACGGCGCCGAACCGGCCGAGCTTCGCGGCGAGCGCGATGTCGCGGTCTTCGAGCGCTTCGAGCTCGTCGCCCCCGTTCGCCGAGCAGACGCCGTGCGTGACGTCGGCCGCTTCGAGCCGCCCGGCCTCGACCGCCTTGCGCATGATGCTCGCGATGCGCGCGTGCGCGTACTGGACGTAGTAGACCGGGTTGTCGAGCGACTGTTTCCTGGCGAGTTCGAGGTCGAAATCCAGGTGGCTGTCGGTCTTCCTCGTCAGGAAGAAGAAGCGCGCGACGTCGACGCCGACCTCGTTGATGACCTCGTCCAGCGTGATGAGTTCGCCGGCCCGCGTGGACATCTTTATCTTCTCGCCGCCGCGGATGATGGTGCAGTGCTGGACGACCACGAACCGGACGGCGGACACGTCGTGCCCGAGGGCCGTCATCGCCGCCTGCATCGTCTGGATGTGCCCGTGGTGGTCGGGGCCGAGCATGTCGACGACGCGCTCGAAGCCGCGGTCGAACTTGCTCTCGTGGTACGCGATGTCCGAAAGCCGGTAGGCCCAGGTCCCGTCGCTCTTGACGAGGACGCGGTTCTTGCTGTCGCCGTGGTCCTCCGCCCTGAGCCAGACCGCTCCGTCATCCTCATACGCGAGCCCGAGGCCGCGCATGCGTTCGAGCAGGCGCTCGATGTGCCCCTCCGACTCGAACCTGCGCTGGCTGAAGACGCTGGTGTATTCGAGGCCGAAGCGTTTGAAGTCCGCGATGATCTGGGCGAGGATGGCGTCGGCGGCGAGGCGGCCGAGCTCGCGGACGGCCTCGTCGCGCGGCATGTCCGCGTACTTCGCGCCCTCCCGTGCCGCGACGTCATGGGCCATCTCCTTGATGTATTCGCCCTTGTATCCGTCGCCGGGGAACTCGCCGGCCTTGCGCCCGATCTGCTGCATGTACCGGACGTACACCGACTCGCCGAGCTTCAGGATCTGGTTGCCGCAGTCGTTGACCCAATACTCGGTCGATACGTCGAACCCGATGCACTCGAGGATGTTGGCGAGCACGCCGCCGAGCGCCGCCTGCCGGCCGTGCGCGACGGAGAGCGGGCCGGTCGGGTTGGCCGAGGCGAACTCGAGCTGGACCCTGCGCCGGTTGCCGACGTTGGAGCGGCCGTAACGCGGGCCTTCGGCGAGGATGCGCCGGACGAGGTCGAGCCAGCAGGCGCGGCTCAGGAAGACGTTGATGAAACCCGGGCCCGCGACCTCGACGCGTTCGACCGAGCCGGCGAGCGATTCGCCCGCGTCGCGGATGGACGCGGCGATATGTTCGGCCAGCTTGCGTGGATTCTCGCGCGTCTTCTTCGCGAGGCGCATTGCGACCGGCGTCGTCAGGTCGCCGTGGGCCGAATCGCGTCCGAACTCCACGAGCGCCAGCACGTCGAGCTCGGCCGGGTCGACGCCGGGGATGGACTTGACGGTCTCGCGGATGATGTCGCTTATCTTGTTTCGTATGCGCACGATTGCCTACCGTTCCGGTGTCTTGCTCTGCCACGCGACCTTGGGGGCGTCGCCCCAGAGGAGCTCGAGGTCGTAGAAATCGCGCGCCTCGGGGTCGAAGATATGGACGACGACGTCGATGAAGTCGAGGAGTGCCCAGCACGTGTCCTGTCCGCCCTCGATCCGCGGCTTCGGCGCGCCAAGCTCCGCGTACCGGCCGTGCAGTTTCTTCTGGACGGCCCGGAGGTGGCGGCGGTTGTTGCCGGTGCAGATGACGAAGAAGTCGGTGATGTCACTGAGCTTGCGGACATCGAGGATTACGACGTTGGCGGCCTTGAGCTCGTCGGCGGCCGCGGCCAGGTGCTTAGCGATGTCTCGGGGCGTTATCTTCGGCACTCCGGAACAGCTTGTTTCGGGCGATCCGTCCTTACGCCGTTCAATTCTACATTCGCCCGCGCGGGGTGTCAAGCCGACGGGGCTTGCTGACCGCACCGTGCGTCCTCATTGACGAGCGCCTCCAGCGTACGTATACTGGCCCCTATCAAGACAAACTTGTGTGAGTGTGGGGGGGCGGAGTAAAAGTGCGTGGGAATGGCGTGGGAATGGCGCGGGAATCTGGGGGCATCTCGGGGCTTTTTCGGGCCTAACGAGGCGAGACGCTCCGCAAAGCCAAAATCGCGTAAACCAGCAGAAAAGGCCCCTTTAGGGGCCTTTCTGCTGGTGGGCGATACTGGACTTGAACCAGTGACCTCTACAATGTGAGTGTAGCGCTCTGCCAACTGAGCTAATCGCCCGGGTCACGCACAACGATATCAGATTGCATCGGCTCCGTCAAGTTTCGCCCGCTCCAAGAGCCGATGCTTCGAAACGTCCGCTCCCGCCCCAAGCCCGGAACAACGCGGGAACATCGCACCCCTCTTCACGCCCTGCCCGGTGTCTGTCCCCGTGGCTCGGGCAGGCCGATGATTCGTCTCGCCTCGGCGGGCGAGGCGACCTCCCGGCCGATGGCCCGCGCGACGCCGGCGACGCGCTCGACCAGTTGGAGGTTCGTCGCAAGCCGCTTTTTCCCGCCGTCCATGTAAAGACTGTCTTCGAGCCCGACGCGCACATGTCCGCCCATCGCGATGGCCATTGTGTTGACGTGGAACTGGTACCGGCCTATGCCGGCGCCGCCCCAGGTCGCCGTTGGCGGGAGCGCGTCCACCATCGACGCCAGATGCGCCGGCGTCGCGCTGAGCGTGCCGAGCGAGCCGAGCAGGAGGTTGAAGTAGAACGGTTTGCGCAGGATGTCGTGCTTGATGAGGTATCGGGCATAGTCGATCATGCCCAGGTCGAACGCTTCGAGCTCGGGCACTATTCCGCGCCGGTGCATCGCCTCGGCCAGCCGCTCGATCATGTCCGGCGCGTTGATCGAGGCCTCGTTCCGGAAGTTCATGGAGCCGAGCGTGAGCGACGCCATGTCCGGCTTCAGTTCGCCGTCCAGGTCCAGCGACTGTGCTCGTTCCTCGAATGACCGGAACCGGCGTCCGCTTGTCGTCACGCAGATGATGAGGTCGGGACATTTTGCGCGGATGTGGCGGATGATGTCCCGGTAGATGTCGATCCGGCAGGCGGGGGCGCCGTCGCTGTCCCGGGCGTGGAGATGGACGATGGAGGCGCCGGCCTCGCGGCAACGGCAACAATCGTCGGCGATCTCCTCCGGAGTCAGGGGGACGTGCGGGTTCTCGTCCTTCGTCGGCACGATTCCCGTCGGCGCGAGGTTTATGACCAGCTTGTCGTGAATCATTGTCTATCTGCCCTCTATGTTCTCTTTCGTGATTTTTGCGGGCACGCCGAGGACCTGGACGCGGTCCGGCACGTCCCTCGTCACCACGGCGCCCGCGCCGACCACGGCGTGTGCGCCGATCTTCCTGCGGTCGAGCACGATGGCGCCCATCCCGATGTAGGCCCCCTCGCCGACCGTCACGACGCCTGCGACATTGGCCCCCGGCGAGATCGTCACGCAGTCTCGGATTTCGGTGTTGTGCCCGATGAGGCCGCCGCGGTTGATGATGACGTGCCGGCCGACGGTCGTCTGGGCGGCGACGATGACGCCCGCGCTGAGGATCGTTCCCTCGCCGACCGTGCTTCTGCGTGAGAGCCGCGCGGTGGGATGGATGATGGTGGCGAACTCGAACCCCATTGCCGCCGCTTGTTCGATGAATACACGGCGGTGGGTCGTCCCGAGCGCGCAAACGGCCTTGTGGGTGCGCGCGAGCTCGGCGGCGTCGTCGAGCCAGATGACAGGCCGGTCGAGGAGCGTCTGCCCCGCCTTGGCCTTGTTGTAGTTCTCGATAAAGGCGGCGACTTCGTACCGGCCCGTGTCCTCGATGAGGTCGAGCGCCTCAGGTGCGAACATGCTGGTGCCGAGGATGACGAGCGGAGTCTTGTCGGGTCCTTTGGGCGGCATGGCGCATCACCTTTCGTGACAACGGAGTATCCGCACGTCCGGCAAGCCGGTCCGTCAGGTCGTCCGTTACTGCCTGATGTTGCCTGTGTCGTCGCCCTCGCCGGACTCATCGCCCTGGTTCTGCCCGCACGTCCACAGTTGATAGGCCGCTGGGTTCCGGAATCCCTCCCCCTGCTCTGCGGCGTGCGCGGGGCTTCGTCCGCCATGTATGGCATAGATGGGGGGCTTGCCCTCGTAGTCCGTGTGATGGAAGTATATCCACGGGTTCCCCCACGGGTCGATGAGTTCCGGCAGGCCGTCCTGGTCGGTGTCGCCGAGCCAGCGTGCGATGCGGCCTTCGCCGATGAACGGCCCTCCGCCTTCCGTGGAGCGCAGGGCGGCCAGCATTGTTTCGATGCCCGGGTTCGAGTCCTTTCCGTGCGACAGCGGATAGTCGCCGATGGCGTTTCGGTACGCATCGAGCGCGGCCGCGAGCACTCGAAGCTGGCTCCCGGCCTCGCTCAACCTGGCCTCTTCGCGTCGAAACACGAAGAGCGGGAAGAGCTGGGACGCGAGGAGTGCGACGACCCCGGCGACGATGAGGAGTTCGATGATGGTCAGCCCGCGTCTTCTCATCCGGCCCTCGGTGGCGCGGCCCCGTTCTCCGCGGGCCGCGGCGCGGCCCGGAATCGACGACGATAGAGTATAACGGCGGGCTCGCGTGCTCGCAAGGCGCAGGCCACGGGCCGGGGGCGTTCCGAAAAAACCATTGGCCCGCCGCCGCGGCGGCCGTATAATTCCGCCCGTGGCCCGTGTCCGTCCGCCGGCCCCGTCCGGCCCAGGTTGCGAAGGAAAGGTGAGCCGATGACGACAAGAGAGCTGTGGCAGAACATCATGCACTACGGCGAGTTCGACCGCATGCCCGTCACCCACTGGGGCGGCTGGGCCGAGACGCGCAGGCGGTGGATCGGCGAGGGCATGCCCGAGAACGTGAGCGAGCACGAGTATTTCAACGCAGTGCCGATGTGGGCGGGCGTCGGGGTCAACCTCGACCTGATGCCCTCCTTCGCGGGCGAGGTGCTTGAGGATGCCGACGAATACCGCATCGAGCGCGACGGAGGCGGCGTCATCCTGAAGCGCTGGAAGAACGAGAGTTGCATCCCGCAATACATCGACCACACGCTGAAATCGGCCGACCAGTGGGATGAGTTCAAGAAGCGGCTCCAGCCGGACCCGGCCCGCGTGCCGCAGGACCTCGACCAGCACATCAAGTCCGCCGAGGAGTCCGGACTGCCCATCTGCGTGACGACCGCGCCGATGATGGGCTGGATACGGAACTGGATGGGCGTCGTCAACATGTCCTACCTGATGTACGACCGCCCGGACGTCTACGCGGACATGGTGGACACGCTCGCCGGGCTGGCGTGCTGGGGCATCGACCAGATCGCGCCGAGGATGAAGACCAGGCCGGACTTCGGGCACGGGTGGGAGGACATCTGCGGCAAGAGCGGGCCGCTCGTGAGCCCGCAGATATTCAGGAAGTGCGTCGCGCCCGGCTACAGGAAGATGCGGCGGAAGCTCGAGGAACACGGCGTCGGGCTTCTGAGCATCGACACGGACGGCGACGTCGGGCCGCTCGTCGCCGACTGGCTCGACGCGGGCGTCAACGTGCAGTTCCCGATAGAGATCGGCACGTGGAACGCCGACCCGATGGCGTATCGGAAGAAGTTCGGCCGCGAACTGCGGATCATGGGCGGCTTCAACAAGCTCGTGCTCGAAAAGGGGCCCGCCGCCATCGACGCGGAAATCGAGCGGCGAATCCCGCTCATGAAGGACGGCGGGTTCGTGATGATGCCCGACCACCTCATCACGCCGGGCGTGTCGGTGGAGAACTACAAGTATTACCTCGACCGCGTCCGGAACCTGCGGCTGTAGGCGGCGCGTTTCCGGCGCGAGCCCACGCAAAAAAAGCGGGCTTCGGGCTGTCCGGCGGCCGCGAAATCTGTAGAATATCCGGCGTCGCGGACCGCGATTCTGAACGAGGAGCTCGCAGGATGGGTCAATACCACGGCGGCGAGCTTGTGTGCCGGCTCCGGATAACGTTCGAGGGGAAGCTCGGGCCGAAGTTCCTCTCGCTGGTCGGGCGGCCCTTCGAGCGCCTTCTGCGGTTCGAGCGGCCGCGCGGCTTTTACATCGACATGCTCGGCTCCGGCGAAGCCCCCGGCGAGAACCTCGCCGTCCTCGACGTCGCCATCCACGTGACGGAGGGCGACCTCGCCCGCATCCCCGACGAAGGCCCCACGATCGTGGTCTCGAACCACCCGTTCGGCGGGATCGACGCCCTGATCCTGGCCACCCTCCTGCGGAGCGTGCGGAAGGACGCCCGCGTCGTCGGCGATCCTCTGCTCGAACGCATGTCGGTCAAGAACGTCTCGTTCATCCTGGGCGATCCGCTGGCGGCGGACGGCGCGTCGCAGGAACTGCGCCGCGAGTGCATCGAGTGGGTCCGGGCCGGCGGCATGCTCGCCGTCCACCCGGCGCGGGACCTGCCCGAGATCAACCTGAAGTACCGCGCCGTCGCCGACCCGAAATGGCGCGAGAGCATCGTCGGCCTGACCCGCGAGGCCGGCGCGCCCGTCCTGCCGGTGTTCCTCAGCGGATGCAACGAGGCGCTCTTCCACATCCTCGGCCTGATAGACTACCGCCTCCGCTCGGCCGTGAAGCCGCAGGAGCTCTTCAACCGGGCGCACAAGGACCTCCACATCAGGGTCGGCACGCTGGTCCCGTTCAAGAAGCTCGCGTCCTTCAGCAACGACCGGGACGCCTCGAGCTATCTGAGGATGAGGACGTACATCCTCGACCACCGGGCCACGCGCGAGACGGCGGCCGCTCCGCCGACGAAGGCCGCGCAGGAAGAGGTCGCGCCGCCGCAGGACCCGCGGCTCCTGCGCCGGGAAATCGACGCGCTCCCGCGCGAACAGGCCATGGCCGCGACCGGTGAGCTCGCCGTGATGCTGGTCCACGCCGAGCAGTGTCCCCACCTGATGCAGGAGATAGGCCGGCTCCGCGAAATCACGTTCCGCGAGGTCGGCGAAGGCACCGGCAAGAGTCTCGACCTCGACCGGTTCGACGAGTACTACAAGCACCTCGCCGTGTGGAACGCGGAGAAGGGCGAGCTGGTCGGCGCGTACCGGCTCGGGCTGACCGACGAAATCCTCACCCGGTTCGGCAAGGGCGGGCTCTACACGAGCACGCTCTTCCGGTTCGAGTCGGAGATGCTCAGGAAGATCAACCCCGCGATCGAGCTCGGGCGGTCGTTCGTCCGGGCCGAATACCAAAGGAACTACGCGCCGCTGATGCTCCTGTGGAAGGGCATAGGCCAGTTCGTGTTCCGGAACCCCAGGTACAAGCTCCTGTTCGGGCCGGTGAGCATCAACGAGGAATACAACTCGACGTCCCGCCAGCTCATGATGTGGTTCCTGAAGGAGAACAACTACATGCGCGAGCTCGCGGAACTTGTGCAGGCCAGGACGCCCGCCGAGCCGACGGCGATAAGCGGCCTCGACGCCGGCGCTCCCGGCAGTCTTCCGGCCGACATCGAGGAGCTCTCGGCCCTCGTCTCGGAGATCGAGGCCGACCAGAAGGGCGTCCCCATCCTGCTCAGGCAGTATCTGCGGCTCGGCGGCAAACTGCTCGGGTGCAACATCGATCCCGACTTCAGCAACGTGCTCGACGCCCTCCTGCTCGTGGACCTGACCGAGACCGACCCCAGGATCCTCTTCCGCTACATGGGCAGGGAAGACGCCGAGAAGTTCCTCGCCTGTCACGAGACGCCTCCCGCCTCCCCCGCACCCTCGTCTTCGTCGTAATCGTAATCCCCGGAAATCCCGCCCGCCTAGAAAAACTTGCCACCACCCGCACGACTGCATTATATTGTATGCCTCGGGCCGCCGGTGCGGCGCACGCCCGACGGCCGCCGCAAGGGACGCCGTAAGGCGACTGTCACGGACCACAGTTCAGTCGGAGACGATCACGATGACGGACCAGTCGAGCGGCGCGTCGGCCGGCATGCGTTCGAAGAAACAGGACCGGGCTCTGTTCGTGGCGTGCTTCATCGCCCTCGTCGCGACGGCGTTCGCGTTCAACATTCGCGCGAACGTGGTCGGGACCTGGCAGTCGGTCTTCGGCCTGAGCGAGACGCAGAAGGGCGAGATACTCGGCGCTCTCTTCTGGCCGTTCGGCATCAGCATCGTGCTGTTCAGTCTCATCATCGACCGCATCGGCTACGGCAAGTCGATGATCTTCGCGTTCGTCTGCCACGTCGCCTCGGTGGTCGTGACGATCTACGCCAAGGGGCACTGGTGGCTCTACGCCGGCTCCTGCCTCTGCGGCCTGGCCGCGGGCACGGTCGAGGCGGTCGTGAACCCCGTCGTCGCGTCGATGTACCCGCGGAACAAGACCAAGATGCTGACCATCCTGCACGCCGGCTGGGCGGGCGGAATAGCGTTGTGCGGCGTCATCGTCCTCACGCTGGGCATGATAAAGGGCGTCGGCTGGGAGACGAAGGTCATGGTACTGCTCCTCCCGACCGCCGTCTACGGCATCATGATGCTCAACCGCAAGTTCCCGGTAAGCGAGCGCGTCGCCGCGGGCGTGCCCTACCGGGACATGCTCAAGGAGTGCGGCGTCTTCGGCGCCCTCATCGTCAGCTACATGATAATGATGGAAGTCTGCCGCGTGTTCCAGATGGACAAGCTCTGGGGGTACGCGGTCGTGCTCGTCCTCCTCGTGGCAATCGGCACATACACGAAATCCCTCGGCCGCTTCATGTATTCGTTCCTTCTGCTCGTGATGATACTGCTCGCCATCACCGAGCTCGGCACGGACGGCTGGATGAAGGAACTGCGCGACCCGGCGATGCGGAAGATCGGCCTCGACGGCGGCTGGATTCTCGTCTACACCGCGACGATAATGATGGTCCTCCGGTTCTGCATCGGGCCCATCGTCAGGGTCCTCAAGCCGCTCGGGGTCCTGTTCGTCAGCTCGCTGTTCGCGGCCGCGGGCCTCTACCTCCTGTCCGGCGCGGAGGGCGCCTGGCTCATCCTCATCACGGCCACCGTCTACGGCGTGGGGCAGGCGTACTTCTGGCCCGTGACCATCGGCCTGTGTTCGGAGCGCTTCCCCAAAGGCGGCACGCTCACCATCAACGCCGTCGCAGGCGTCGGAATGCTGGGCGTCGGCATCATCGGATTCCCGCTCATGGGATACATCCAGGACACACGCATCGAGAAGGAACTGAACCCGGCCATACACAGGGAGATGGTCTCGTCCGAACCGATGAAGAGCGTCCTCGGCGAATACAGGCCGCTCGACAAGGCCAAGGTGAACAAGCTGAAGGCGCAGGTCGAGCTCCACAACCGGAGGCAGGCGGTGTCGAAGGAACTGCCGGCCGGCGCCCGCCTCGCCGACGCACTGGCGAAGGACGACAAGTACCAGGCGCTCCTCACCGACACCTACAACCTCCTCGTGCGCGCGGCCGGCGACAAGGGCGACAAGTCGTTCGGCGAAATGAACGGCGCACTCGCGGCCGGTGGCTTCTTCCTGACCGACGAGCAATACGCGAAGCTCTCCGAAGAATGGAAGACGCTCGACGCCACCGCCAACGACGCCAAGCGGGTCGCGATGGCCAGGATAGCACTGCTCCCCATCATCATGGCCGTCTGCTACCTCGGCCTTATCCTCTACTTCAAGGCCAGGGGCGGATACAAGGCCGTCGACATCTCGGCCGGCGGCGAGGTCACGGGCGAGCACAAGGTGGCGCCGAACGAGGCCGTCGCCGACGCCGAGGCCGCGCCTTCGGAGTGACCGCCCGGAGCCGGCGCCGGAGAACGGCCCTTGCTCCCGCCCGGCCCACGCTGTATCGTGCCGGGCGCACCGGCCGGAGCTTCCGATGAACGAGTCCCGCACCCCGCACCCGACCGCGCTCCTCATCTCGACGACCGTCGTCTATTACCTCCTCGACTGGGTCAAGGACATCTACCTCTATGCCCGGTTCGGCCCGGCGGACCTCGACCCGTTTTACGGCTCGTACGCGATATTCGACGCGGCCGTCAACGTCTCGATGCTGACGGCCATCGCCGCCGTGATGATGCCCGCGATGGCGGGCGCGTTCAGGCAGGGCGGCGAGCGGCTCGTCGAGCGGCTCGGCACCACGGTCCTCGTGTTCGCCGCGGCGGCCCTGTCGGCGGTCGCCGCGGCCGCCGCGTTCTTCGCGCCCGGCGTGCTCGCGATCTACGGGTTCCCGCCGTCGCCGGAGGGCGTCCTGATCGCGCGGCTGGTGTTCGCGGTTCTGCCGCTCTGGGGCGTCGAGAAGATCGTGCGCCTCATCCTCGAGCACAGGGGGCGGTTCGGCCCGCCGGTCGCGGCGTCCCTAATCGTGCGGGTCGTCTTCCTCGCCGTCGTCTTCGCGTCCGCGTCATCGTGGGGCGCGGTGGGCGCGGGCGCCGGCTCGCTCGCCGGCGCGGCCGCGAGCGTGCTGTTCCTCGCCGTGGCGTACTTCGTCACGGGCGCGCGGCTCCGGGCGCCGCTCGTGCCGTGGCGCGAGCGCCTGGAACACCGCTGGCTCCCGCCGCTCCTGATGCTGTGGCTCGCGAACCTCGTCGCGCAGTCGCCGTTCGTCGACCTGATCTTCGCGTCGTATTTCGAGCGGGGCAGTCTGAGTCTTCTCCGGCTCGGAGCGCGGATATACGACGTGCCCATCGCGCTCTTCTGCGTCTCGGTCGGGACCGCGATCTTTCCGCGCATGTGCGACGCCGCCGCGTCGGGCGACCGCGCGGCGCTCCAGCGCCACATCGAGACCGGGATGCGCCGCGCGATGTACTTCGTGCTCCCGTCGATGTTCGGGCTGGTCGCGCTGGCGCGGCCGCTCGTCCAGGTGATATACCGGCGCGGCGAGTTCACCGAGAATGACGCGGGCATCGTCGCCGGTTGCCTGACCGCGTACTCGCTCGGGCTGTTCGCCGCGGGCATGCGCCCGCTCCTCCAGCGCGCCGTCTACGCGGTCAGGAAGCACGCGTGGCTCATCCCGGTCGAGATCGCGACGCTCATCCTGAACGTCGCGTTCAACTACGTCTTCGCCATTCTGCTGGGCTGGGGAATACTCGGCCTGGCGGCGTCCACGTCCGTCGTCTCGTTCGCGATGCTCGCCGTCTGGTGGATACTGACGAGGCGGCTCGTCGGCGTCGAACACATGCGGACTCTGCGGCCCGCCCTGACCAGGATGGCGGGGTGCGCGGCGTTCATGTGCGCCGCGTGCGTGATCGCGTGGCGCTCCACGGCGCCCGCCGTCTACCCCGGCGCGCCGGCCACGGCGCTGCGCCTCGCCGCCGTCGTCGCGTTCGGAGCCGCCCTCTACTTCGCGGGCACGGCCGCACTGGGCCTCGAGGAATACGCCGATTGCCGCTCGCTTCTCCGCAAGTTCCTGAGCCGCGCCGAGCCGCCGGAGCGCTAGAGCCGCGAGGAGTGGCCGGCGGTCAGTCCGGCCCACGCCAACGGAACACCACGAGCCCCCCGCCGCGGCCGACAAGTTCGGCCCGCGGGTCGTCCTCGAAGACGTGCATCAGCCCCCTGCCCGGCCGCCGGTCGAGAAGCAGGATGAGTTCGCCCTCGACGAGTTCGCGCCTGGTCCGTTCGTCGAAGTAGGCCAGCGACGTGTAGGTGCGTCGGTGGCAGACCTGTGGCCCGAGCACCGGCTCGGCCGCGATGGGCACGTCGGCGGGCATCCGCACGTATTTCATCACCTCGGCCCGCAGTGCCCGGCGCTCGCTCGTCGGCCGGCGCCTCGCCAGCTCGCGCAAGAGCACCGGCCCGCGGAACCACGCGCCCAGGACGACCACGCACGCCAGCGCGGCCCACGGCGCAATCCGAGCAAGCCGTTCCGGCACCGGCCGCCGCGCCGCCAGATGCGCGAGCCGCCGCGCGCCGTGGATGGCCGCGGCCATCACGAAGACGCAAAGCTGGGCGTCGTAGTGGCACCACATCCCGAACTGCGCCCGGTGCGAGACCGCAAGGTTGAGCAGAACGCCCGGCACCGCCGCGAGCAAAGCCCGCCAGCCCAGAAGCGGCAGGAGGCCGAGAAGGAGCAGTAGCCGCAGGAGGTACACGGCCTTCTCGCCCGGATAGGCGAACGGGGCCAGCCGCTCCATCTTGTCCCACGCCCCGTCCCGGAATGCCGGCATCACCAGCCCGAGCACGATGGCGGCCGCAACCGCCGCGGCCGCGGCCAGCACAACGCCCGCCCTGCGCCGCCGGAGAACCAGCGCCGCGTAGATGCCCAGCCCAAGCACGCTCAGCGGCGCCGACTCGCGCGTCGCCAGCAAGAGCACGACGAACACGGCGAGCCAGCCGTTCGCGCGCCGGTGCAGGGCTATGATGCCCGCCGCGACGAGCGGCATGCCGAGCACGACCGGCTGGAACTCGAAGTCCCACGCCGCGAGCAACGGCTTGTAGCAGACGAACATCGCCATCAGGATCACCGTGAGCCAGGCCCGCGCGCGCGCGGGCAGGTCCCGGAGCAGAAGGCCTGCGAGCCACAGCATGAGGGCGAGCGCCGCCGCGACGGCCAGGCCCTGCGCCGTCATCAGGACCTGTGCGCTCGGCCAGACCAGGTAGAGGGGCGCCAGCGCCGCGATGATGGGCGAGAAATGCTCGCCGAGGTGGTTGTGGCCACGTATGTCCGAATGAAATCCCTCGCCGTGCGCGATGTTCCACGCGAGGTTGCTGTAGATGCCCGTGTCGTAGTCGTGCGTGTTCACGGACGCGTGCATCAGCACTTTGGGCGCGACGAAGACGAAGCAAAGCAGGGCGGCGACGGTCCAGTGCGCGACGCTGAAGCGGCCGCCCTCACCGGGCGAGTCCGACGGCGTGATTGTCGCGCTCGGCGTTGACACTAATCACTCCCCGGGACGGACGGCGTGACCTCGTAGAGCACGAGTTCCTTAACGGCGGCGACGGGCCCGAGCCCGCGGTCCCTGAGTTTGTGCAGGAGTTCGAGGGCGTCCTTTCCGCGGGCGGCAAGGAGCACCTCGTTGGCGATGACGTGCGTGTAGCCGAGTTCGCGCATACGGCCGAGCAGTTCGGCCGGGCTCTTGAGCGCGGGGAAGTCGACGGCCGCCTGCCGCAGGGGCATCCCCATCGCCGCATCGACGCCCTGTTCGAGGAAGTAATAGACCCGGTGTCCGACGTAGAGGACCTTCGCGTCGGGCGGGAGGATTTCCGCCGCGTGCCGCGCCATCGGATAGACGTCGTCGGCGCGGTTCAGGTATTCCGCGCGCGACTCGAGCCCGGCGGCGACGCGGACCCTCGTCGCCGCGCGGCCCGCAAAGGGCGCCAGTTGCAGGACGAGCACCGCGGCGACGACGACGCACAGGACGCGCCGCGCCCACGCCCGCTCGCACAGCCGGTCGAAGACATACCCCGCGACCGCGGCGCACGGGACGAGGAACGGCAACAGGTATCGGACGAGGGGGAACCTGGGGACGATGAGCACGAAGGAGCAGAGGAAAAGGGCGACGCACAGAACCGCCCACCGCGGCCGCGGCCTGACGAACACGAGCAGGGGCACGAACGCGAGGAAGAGCGGGCCGGGCGAGTGTATCACGCCCTCGGGCCGCGGCCCCTCCTCGATGCCGCGGCTGAAGCCCAGCGTGTGGTTGACCGGGAACAGCACGAAGTTCAGGAAATCGGCGGGGTACTTGCGCGGCCGGGCGGGCCGCGCGACGCGGCCGGTCAGCGCCGCCGAGATGTGACGGGTCGGAATCGCGCGGGCGAACACCGGATAGAACGGGTTGCCCGTTGTGACGGCGTTGCGGACGTACCACGGACAACCGACGGCGACTGCGACGAGCACGGCGACCGCGCCATGAGCGAGGAGCTTCTTCCTGCGGCCGCGCGCGGCCAGCACCCCGGCCGCAACCAGGACGGACACCGTCGCGAGCGCATAAAGGCCGGTGTACTTCGTGCCGAGCGCGAACCCGAGGCAGACCGCCCCGAGCACCAGGCCCGCAAGCCGCTCGTCCTCCCACCACCGGAGGAGCGCGGCGAACGCGAGAACGACGTAGAAGATCACGGGGAAGTCGACGACCGCCTCGGACCCGAGCACGGCCGACAGCGGCATGAGGAAGTAGACGGCCGCCGCGACGAGCGTCCCGGTCCGCGAAAGCGCGCGCCGCGAGAGCGCGACGAGCGCAAGCCCGGCGCAAATCATGAACGCGAAGTTGAGGAGCGCGGGCGCGGCGTCGCCGCCCAGCGCCACGAGCGGGATGAAGAGCATCACGGCGTTGAGCGGCCCGTTGCTGTGGATGTCGTCGAGCCGGCATATGCCGCCCTGCCGGAGGTACTCGATCGGTATCTTGAGGTGGCTGGCCGTCGCGTCCCACGAGGTCGGCGGCGCGAGCGACGAGACGAAGCCGCAGGCGAGCGAGACGAGGATGACGACGGCGAGCACCCGCTGGAGCCAGCCCGCGGGCCGCCACCGCAACGCGCGCCGGCCCACGCCGATGACGACGGCCGCCGCGTCCGGAACGAGCACGCAGGCGAGTACGAGCAGGCCGGCCATCACGGCCCGGTCGCCGTACGCCCCGACGAGGCCGACGCCCATCACGAGGAGCGAGAATATGCCGAGCCCCACCCCGGCCGAGAAGCAGATTTCATCGAGGAACGAGTCGAACCGGACGCGCGAGGCGCGCAGGACGCGGCGGCCGAGCGCGGCGCCGAACAGGACGAGCATGAGCACTGCGAGAATTGCCGGCATCACTGGTCCAGACGGAGCAGTTCGAGAACCCGCCCCAGGAACGGGAACCGCGCGGCCGCCTCCCTCGCGTACTGGAGCAGTGAACAGCCGAACGTGAATGAATAGGCGACGGCGACCGCGAGCACCCAGAGGACGCAGGCGAGCGCCCCGGTGCGGCTGACCGCGCGCACCTTCCGGCTCAGTCCGTCGTCGTGGCCGTCGGGGGCGATGATTCGGCTCGCTCCATCACCGGGAGCAGGGCGACGATCCCGGTGAGAATGAAGAACGGTTCCATGATCCGCACGATGATGAACGTGTTCGCGGCAAGCGCATGGACGAGCAGGCCGGCGAACCCCGCCAGGTAGCCGAGGGCCAGGCCGCGGTACCACGGCTTCCGGAGCCGCAGGTACGAGGTCCACACGTGCCGCCATATGGCGACGAGCAGGGCGATGAACGCGAACAGGCCGAGCAGGCCGGTCTCGGTGACCACGCGGACGTACTGCCCGTCCACGAACGTCTGGGCGCCGAGCACGCCGGACCCCGTGAGGGCCGGGACCCAGTACCGCACGGACCGCGTTCCCCAGGTGTCCAGCGCCTTCGCGTATGATTGATACCTGAGCGACGCCGAGGGGTCCAGCCGGAACCCCATCAGGACGACCGGTTCGACGCCGGCGTAGCCGGTGGCCTGCCCCATTGTCTCGCGCCATCGTTCCTCGACGCGCCGCGGCATCCAGGACGTGTCGAACGAGGTGAGCGCGAAGGTGAGAATCACCAGGAGCGTCGCCGAGAGGACGATGAATCTCCGGCGTCCGAACATCGCCAGGACCGCAATCACTCCGACAAGCCCGGCCCATCCCGAACGCGAGAGCGTGTAGGCGAGGAGGACCACGCCGACGGCCGCGAGGAGCCCCCAAAAGAGCTTGTGGGCCCCCGACCTCGCGAACAGCAGGAGGCCCGAGCAGACCCCGATCATGAGCAGGAGATACCCCGCGAGCGTGTTCGGCTCGCCGTGGTATTCGGACGGCAGGGTCAGGCGTCCGCCCTCCGGGACCTGGGCCAGGCAGTAGATGCACACCGCGGCGTACGTGACGACGACCGCGATGAAAAGGTTGCGCACGTCGCGCCGGGTTTCGATGTGGTTGACTATCATGAAGAAGAGCACGAAATACTGGATGTATTTCAGGACGAACAGGCCCGCCGCGACCTGGTCGGGCGGGCGGACCCAGCCGTAGGCGACGCCGACCGCCGTCGCGAGCGCGCACGCGGCCGCGTAGCGGAAGATGGGCCTGTTGAGCGGCGTCCGGAGCATCAGGCCGAGCTCCTTCTGCACGGCCGCGCGGGCGAGCCAGGTGAAGACTATGATCAGGAGCAGGATGTCCTCGATGCGGATGGTGATGGGCCGCTTCGCCGCGCGGCTCAGCACGCCGCCGATCTCGAGCTCGGGCGAGAAGAGGCAGGCGAAGACAAGGACGTATAGGGCCCACCGGAGCCGCACAAAACAGAGAAAGGCGAGCACCGCGCACAGCGCGAGCGTGAGGGAGACCTCCATCGATGCCATGTTCATCGTGTAGGACAGGAGGATGACGAACGCGAGGAACACGGCGAGTCCGGCGGCGATGACGGCCGGGGCCGGGCGCGGCCTGCGGCCGGCGGACGTTTCGTGCTCTGGATAGGGCGTGAGCTCTGCCGGCATCCTGAAGTCTTTCGCTTTTGCCGGGCCGCGAACCGCCCGGCGCCGATGTCAGACCGACTGCGCGCCCGTGTTGTCGATGTTGGCGCGGATCTCATCGACCCGCTCACGGGCCTTGGCGTTCTGCGGCTCGAACTCGAGAATCTCCTCGAACCATCTCAGCGCCTCGCGCTCGAGTCCGGCGTCCAGCGCCATCTCGGCGAGCCGTTCGAGCGCCGGGCGGCTGCGCGGGTCCATTTCGAGGACGTGGAGGAGTTCGGCCTGGGCCTCGCCGACGCGGCCGGCGGCGGTGTAGGTCCTTGCGAGTTCGAGCCGGACGCTCAGCGAATCGGGCAGGGCGCGGGCCGCGTCATAGGCGGTCTCCACGGCCTGCTCGACCTTGCCCTGCAAGAGGAGCAGGTCGATCTTGCGCACGGTCTGGTCCTCGGTGTTTTCGGCGGCGCGCTCGACGACGGCCTCGTCGTCCGTCTCGACGGGCACGCGCGGGGCCTCGCCCTGCTCTTCTGCGGCGGCGTACGGCTTGCGCGCGTAGCCCTTGTACGGGTACGTGGCGGATATCTCGCCGGCCGCGGGCCGGAGGTCGTTGAGGACGACGCCGAAGAGGTGCGTGCCGGCGGATTCGAGCTCGGTCTTCGCCCGGCTCAGGATGGTCCTCGGGGCGGCGCCCGCGCGGTAGACGAGTATCGCGCCGTCGGCGAGGGGCGAGAGGACCGCCGCGTCGGCGACGGGCAGTATGGGCGGGCTGTCGACGATGACGACGTCGAAGTTCTCGCGAAGCTCGGCGAACAGGTTCTTCATCTCGGCGGAGCCGAGCAGTTCGACCGGGTTGGGCGGGACGGTTCCGCAGGTGAGCACGGTCAGGTTTTCGAGGCCGGGCACGCCGACGGCGATCTCCATTCCGATCTTGCCCAGGAGGAAGTCGCTGAAGGACTTCTTCGCCTCCTGCCAGCTCATCTTTCCGATGAAGACGTCGTGGAGCCCGGGCGAGCGGCTGATCCCGAGGAGGTGGTGCATCTGCGGGCGCCTGAGGTCGCACTCGACGAGGCAGACGCGCTTGCCGTTCTGGGCGAAGGCGACGGCGAGGTTTGCGGCGACGGCGGTCTTTCCTTCGGAGAGCGTCGAGCTGGTGACGAGCATGACCTTCGCGCCGGGCTTCGTCTGCCGGCGTGCGAAGTCGAGCGCGGTGCGGACGTGGCGGAACGACTCGGCCGAGACGGACTTCGGGGCGTAGATGGTGACGAGCAATGCGCGCAGTTGGAGCTCGGCGTCGGTCGTGTCGGCCTCGGGCTCGGGGTGCCGCGCCCTGATTTCGGCGGCGACGCGGTCGGTTTCGAGGTGCGGGACGACGCCGAGGACTCGGGTCTCGAGGAAGGACTCGACCTCCTCGATGGTCCCGATGGTGAGGTCGAAGGTCTCCCAGAGGACGGCGATGACGACGCCGAGGATAAGGCCGATGAGTGCGCCGAGTGCGGTCTTGACGGCGGCGCTCGCCTGGCCCATCTGCTCGGCCCCGCCGGGCCGGCCGATGATGTCCACCTGTATGCTCTGTTCCTTGAAGAGGGAGAGCCGGCCGCGGCGGTCGCTGAGCGCGGAAAGCTGTGTGTCACAGCCGCTGATCTCCTGGGCCTTGACGTCGGCGTCGGCCTGCTGTTCGTGCGGCAGGTTTTTCTCGGCCGCATCGAGGCGCGTCCGGGCCTGCTCGACCCTCGATGCCTCGTTTTCGATGGAGTTGGCGACGACCGCTGTGAGTTGCCCGGCGATTCGGGCTATCTTCTCGTCCAGGGCGGCGATGACGTGCGATCCGGGCGTGTAGTCGCTGAGCTTGGTGTTCTTTTCCATTTCGACCTTGGTGGACTCCCGGTAGAGTCCCTGGATATTGACGTCGTCGACGCCGGTCGGCGGCGGGATGGGCGGATAGCCCTCGGCCAGTTCCGGGTCGGCTTCGATATCGTCCCGCTTGTCTTCGTAGCCCGCGAGCTGTTCCTGGTAGCGTTCGAGCGAATTGAGCTGGTCCGTGGCGGCCTGCAGTGAGAGGCGGGCCTCCTGGTACTCGCCGCCGGCGGTCTTGGCCTCTATCTCGGCGAGCAGTTGGCGGCGCTCCTTCTCGCGCTCCTTGCGGGTCTCGCGCAGTTCGGCCATTTCGCCGTCGATGCGGTCGATTTCCTTGTTGATGCCGCGCCGGCCCTGCCATTCGGCGTTGGCCTTGTACACGGCGGCGATGGTCTCGGCGAGGTGGACGGCGGCCGCGCTTCCGGTCTGGAGGTCTTGGTCCTGGAAGCCGGGGGCGGTGGTCATCACGGTGATGGTGAAGGAACTGGTCATCCTGTCCCATTCGGCCACGATGCTCGCCTGGAGCTGTGCGACGATGGCGTCCCGCGTTTCATCCGCCTCCTGTTTTTCGTCTTCATCGCCGTCGTGGCGGCCGGAGATGAAGTTGCCCTGCGGCATATTCCGGTCGCTCTCTTCTTCAGCGGCTCCGGCGACCGCTTCGGACAGGGCTTCTTCCTGGAGTGCGGCCTTTGCGCGGATGGCCCGGGCCATGCCGGAGTCGCCGGCGAACAGGCAGGCAAGGTCGCGGGTGGTCGCGCGGCGGGTGGGGAGGTCGAGTGCCTGGAGCAGTGCGGCGTGGAGGCCGCGGTCGTCTTCGGCCAGCAGGCCGGCCTCGTGGAAGGGATGGTGTTCGATCGCCCAGATGGCCTTGCCGAGCAGACTTCCGCTCTTGGCGTCCTTGGCCTCCTGTGCGACGGAGACGGCCCTGGGCGTGCTGAGGCCGACGACCTCCGGCCGGACGCTGACGTCGCAGACGGCCTGGAACGTCGGCGGCATGCGAAAGACGTGCTGGGTCAGGACGAAGGTCAGCGCGGCCGTCGCGAGGCAGGTGAGGATGACGGCCAGTTTTCGCTTGCGGAGGATTTGCCAGTAGTCACGCAGACTCATCTCGTATTGTGCCATGTTATTGACCCCTCGTGGCGGAAGTCCGCCTGTCTCTATCTAAGGCCTAAACAGCCGGTAAGACGGCAGGAACCAGGAGTAGAATTCGCCCAGGTTCCCGATCCAGTCTTTCGGGACGAAGACCACATCTCCGTTTTCGAGCAGCATGTTCTTGCTCAGGTCGCCCGTCTTGAGGATTTCGAGCACGTTGATCTGGAAGAGGTCCGGCTTTTCCTTGTCGCCGCGTATGATGACCACCTGTTTTCTGTTGGCGCGGACCGTGAAGCTGTCGGCCAGTTGGACGGCCTCGATGAGCGAGATGTTGTCCGTGAGGGCGTACACGCCCGGCTTGCTGACCTCGCCGAGGACATAGACCTTGCGGTCGCTCATCGCGGTGGACGGGATGGTGATGACGTCGCCGTCGTCGAGGACGATGTCCTGGCTGAGTTTGCTCTGGAAGATGGCCTTGAAGAGGTCGACCACGCGCTTCTCGCCGTGCCGGTTTCGTATCTCGACGCGGGTGAGGTCCGCGCGGTCGGTGAATCCGCCGTGTCGTGCGATGAAGTCGAGCACACGGGTCTTGCCGGAGAGGGTGTACTGTCCCGGCCCGGTGTCGACCTGGTTGACCTTGATGCGTATCTCGCCGAGGATGCTCGCCTGCCTCGAGCCGTAGCGCTCGACGGTCACGGCGACGGACGGCGCCCTGAACGTGCTCGTGAGCTCCTCCCGGATCGTGTCGCGCAGCTGTGAGGGCGAGACGCCCCCGCCGGACTCGTCGACGATGCGGAGCGGCTCGCGGCTGACGACCGGGAGGAGGAGCTCGCCGGACGCGTCGACCGCCTTGGTCACGACGATGGGGTCGGCGACGCGGCCAGGATATATCTCGACCTTGAGGATGTCGCCGACGCCGATCCGGTACTCGGTGTATTCGAGGCCGTCGTCGCGGGTGATGGTGGTGTAGACCTTGTTCTGGAGGGGGTCCTGGGTAAACTCATCGACCTCGCCGAACGGCCTCGGGAGCTCGTCTTCGACCGACAGGGGTCTGGTGAGCGGCGATATCGTGAACACGCCGAGCTCGTCGGTCTGGAACCATGCCTTGATCCCTTCGTCGGCGGAGCCGACCACGAGGTCCGGCTTGTCGTCGCTGTTGAAGTCGGCGGTGTCGACGACGTAATAGACGCCCTTGTGCGGGAAGCGGAAGCTCTGTTCGATGAACTCGGGCAGGACGGCGTCCTTCTCGCGGGGCAGTTGGAGCCAGACGCGGACGCCGCGGCCGTCGAAGCTCGTCACGGCCACGTCGAGAAGCCCGTCGTCGTTCAGGTCGGCGGCCTTTGCGTCCCAGAAACTGCCCTTGCCGGCGAGCTGGGCGGGCGTGGTCCACCATCCGCCTTCGCGGTCATTGAGCAGGACGCAGACGCCGAGGTCGCTCTGGTAGCTTGTCGCGACGATGTCGGTCGCGCCGTCGCCGTTGAAATCGCCGACGTCCACGCCCTGGTAGTTGAGCTTGATGGCGGGGTCTTCGAGCGAGCGCGTCCAGGCGCCGCGGCTGTTTCCGTACCAGATGTCGAGGCCGCCTGGGTTTCCCCATCGCGAGCCGACGATGTCGACGTGTCCGTCGCCGTCGAAGTCGGCGACGGCGATGTCGGTGTAGGTTTCGGTGGCCCTGGGTCCGATGTCGCCGGACCAGCCCCGGCCCTCGCGGTTGAGCCAGACGGCGATGCCGCCCGCCTTGCTCGTCCCGGCCGACACGTCGCCCCGTTCGCGTGCGGCGACGACGTCGGGATATCCGTCGGAGTTCAGGTCGACGAGTTTGACGGCGGCGTAGCTGTGGGTGATCGTGGCGGGCTCGCCTTCCTTCCAGACGAGTTCGTCGGCGTTCAGCCACACGCGGACGCCGGGCATGTCGCCCCGGCCGGCGACGACGATGTCGGTCCGGCCGTCGGCGTCGATGTCTGCGGATGCGAGGCCGGCGGGCAGGCCGAGATACTGCGGCCCGTCGACGCCGCTCCATGTGCCGTCGCCGTTGGCCAGCCACAGCCGGATGCCGCGCCGGTCGGCCCCGCCTCCGGCGAGGTCGGGCAGGCCGTCGCCGTCGAAGTCGGCGATCGCGACGGCGTGGAAGTCGCCGTTCGCCGCCGGGCCGAGCGCGCGCGTCCAGACGACGTTGTGGGTCGGGTGCATTGTCCGGGCCACCTGCGACTCGGGAACGGCCTCGGTCACCCGGCCGCGTCCGATGGGGTCACAGCCGGAAGCGGCCAGCGCGGCCGCGAGCAGACACGCCGCGGGAATCCATCTTGGTTTCATTCTGGGCACACCTCTCATTCTTCTCTCGCCAGGTCGCGCTCGTCGACCGGCTTCGTCACGTATAGGAGCGGCTTGGACACCAGGTCCACCAGCTTGGGCTTCTTCATCTTCTGGCCCGATGCGTCGTACTCGACGACGACCGTGGGCCGGAGCAGGTTGTCGGGGTTCGTCTTCACCACGCGGGCCGTCTCGCCCGTGTTCAGGAGGACGTAGCTTTCGAGCGGGAAGACCGACACTTCGGAGACGAGCGCCCGGATTATGTGCGGGGCGAAATACTTGCCGCGCATTCCGATGATCTCGCGCAGCGCGTCGAACGCGATGAACGCCTTGCGGAACGTGCGGCGGTGCGAGAGCGATTCGTAGGTGTCGGCGAGGCCGATGATCCGGGCGAAGTCGCTGATCTGGTCGCCGCGCAGGCCGCGTGGATAGCCCTGGCCCTGTTCCCGTTCGTGCTCCTGGTAGACGGCCTCGGCCAGCCAGTCGTATTTCTCGCCCAGCTTGCCCAGGATGTCGTGTGCGTGTTCGGGGTGCCGGCGTATCTGGTCCCACTGTTGCCTGGTGTATCGGCCCTCGGCGCTCGCGAGTTCGGACGGGACACAGCTCATTCCGACCTCGTGGCAGAGCGCGGCCATTGCGAGCGCGGTCAGCTCCTCGGCGTCGTAGCGGAGGCCGCGGCCGATCTTGATGCTGAAGATCGCGACGTTCGTCGCGTCGCGCCCGGTCTCGTCCGGGCGGTAGGGGCGAATGGCCTTGAGCAGAAGGCGGTTGCCGCGTTCGCATCCCTGGACGAGCCCTCCGGCGAGCTCGCGGCATCGGGCGATGTCGGGCGGTTCCATCCGGCCGGCCCGCTCCGCGGCGTCGCCGGCGAACTTGCAACACTCGGCATAGAGGGCCTCGGCCTGCTCGATGCCGCCTCCGCCGGCCGAAGACGGCGGCGGCGAGGCCGGTTCGGCAGGCCCGGCGGGCACGGCGCGCCCGGCGGGCCGCGCGGGCTGGGGATGCGGGACCTCCTGCGAATCTTTGAGCAGGAGCGCGCGGATGCGGGCCTTCACCATCGCCGCGTCGAGCGGCTTGCAGACGTATTCGTTCGCGCCGACCTGGCCCCCGGCGGTCATGTCGGGGGTCTCCTGCGAGTTGCTTATGAGCATGATGGGGATGTCGCGCGTCGCCTTGTTCTCGCGGAGCGCGGCGACGAGTTCGGGGCCGCTCTTGTCGCCGAGCTCGGCGTTGGCGACGACGAGGCGCGGCAGGTACTCGCGGGCGAACTCGACGGCCCGGGCGCCGTCTTCCACGGCAAGCGGCTTGTACCCAAGCTCCGCCACCTGCGCGGACACGATGTCGCGGTCGGCCCGGACCTTTTCCGCGATGACGACTGACTTGCCGGGCGCGGGCCTGTCGTCGGGCACGGCCGCGTCACGTTCCACGTCGGTGCGGCGTTTCAGCAGGTCCTTGAATTGCATCGGTCGGTTCCCTTCATGCTACGGATTCGACGACGTCGGCGCCGATCTCCGACACGGTTTTCTGGAAGCCCGTCCACAGGCACAGGTCGCCAAGATTGTTGATGCGGCGGGGACAGCCGTAACTGCGGTTGTACATCGCCTCGACGGCGTCCTGCGTGAACAACTGCCGCGACGCGCCCGCCACGCCCAGACGGTACGAGATGTATTTCGCGGTATCCACGAGGTCGAACGTGTGCAGGTGGCTCCGAACGGCCAGGCGCTGGTCGAGCTGGGGGAGCGCGGTGACGTGCTCGCGCAGTTCCGGCTGACCCACCAGAAGCATGGTGAGCAGAAACCGGTCGTTGAGCTGGTAGTTGAGCAGTAGCCGCAGTTCGTCCAGGACCGACTGGCGTTCTATCACCTGGGCCTCGTCCACGATGATGACCGTGTGCTTGCCGCGCTTGACCCCTTCGTGCAGTATGCGGCCCACCTCGTGGGCCAGCTTGAGCCGGCTGTTCGAGCGGACCTCACTGCCGAGCTGATAGACGATCTCGCGCAGGAGGTCGGTGCCCGAGAGCTTCGGGTAGTTGATGACGGTCGTCTGGACGCCGTCGCGTTCGAGCTCCTGGACGAGGACGCGGATGAGGAGCGTCTTGCCGCAACCGTAGTCGCCGGTCAGGAGCGCCCCCCCTCTCTGCTCGCGGACGGCGTAGGTCAGAAGGTCCACGGCCCGCCTGTGCTCCGCCGATGGGAAGAGATAGCGGGGATCGGGCGAGTTCTCGAACGGCTTCTCGCTCAGTCCCCAGAACGCCTCATACATCCCAACGCTCCGAGCAGGACCGCTCGGGCCAAGTTCCGGGCGCGACAAAGCGTCCGGAGAAGCCACGGGCGCATTCTACCCCATTCAGAGGGGCCACTTCAATCATTATCGGAAAAAAGTGCTGGAAAGTAATGCACCCTCCGCTTCTTTTCCGTCACAGCCCCAAGCACTTGCGGACCCTCGGCGCGCGCGCGGCGGCGGGCCTCGCCCGGTCGAGCGTCGGGGTCAGTCCTTCTCTATCGTCACGCGCACCTTCAGCCCCTCGGCCCGCCTGAACTCCGCGGGCTCGCCGAAGAGCGTCTCGTCGGCAAGGTGTTTCTTGATGAACGCCCTGAACTCTTCCGGCGTCTCGAACTTCCTGTCCTTGAGAAGCGGGCTCCCGCCGTTCATCATCTGCAGGACCAGCCGGCCCTTGTCCGGAAAGGCGTACTTGAAGAACATGAACGCGGCGTGCGGTTCGTCCCGTCCGACAACCTGGACGTTCAGGATTCTGGCGTCGCCGACGGCCACCGAGTACGCCCGCGCGACCGTCGAGTCGGGCCCGGCGGCCCTTTGCCAGCAGGCGAGGTATTCGTGGTCGTTGAACTTGCCGATTCGGAGGAGGGTCGGCAACTCCTCCCGTTCGCCCGTCTCCTCGTCCGGCCCGAGGACCTCGATCCAGCCGCCGAGGAGCGCCGGGTCGATGGCCGATTCCTCGCTCGAGGCGAGCGGCACGCCCGAGACGTAGCATCCGGGGACGCAGAGTATCAGCGCCGAGACAAGCGCGAGCGCGCACACTCTCATTTGAGCCCCTCCCATTTGTGATCACACCACGGACGGCGCGCGAGTGCGACCGTGCGCCTGAGCGACCGTGCGCCCGAGCGACCGGACGCGTCCGCAAGGCCCGGGAATTATACCACCGAAGCGTGGGCAAGGCAAAAGACTTGCGACGGCGGAATTATGGGGACATCCATAGCCAGTAGTCAATTCCACGGTGTCGCCGTGTTGCGACGGGGCAACGCCTGCTTTCGCAACATGTTGCCGTGAAACCACATGATGACCGCCCCCCGGGGACTGTGCGGGTGATATCGCCACGCGCAAGCGGTTGTAACCGTCGCTCCTTTCATCGGATACCACGATGCCCCAATTCTCTCGGCTGGTTTGCCGCATGCTCGGAACGGAATTTGCAGTCTTCAGCCGTGTCAAGGCATAGGTGGAGCATCTGGCCGGAACAACGCGCCTTGGTCCGCAAGTGATGACACAAGAACCGGCTCGGCGGCTCGGGTAGCCCAAGCGGGTGTCCCGCCGCCAGACCGAATGTACGAGGCGTATGCGCGAAGCCAGTCGGTGCACGCAGGTCCACCTGCACTCGCGGTGGCCGCAAATGCCTGACATCCGCGTGAAGCTTGCGGCCTGCTTTCACTAACCGAGGCATGTCCGGGAGCGTACCACGCGTCAGGAAATGTGTCGCAGGAAGCACGCGCGTTGCACATGTGCGTGCTTTGGATGTGAGAAGAATGTGCGGGGCCTGCCCGTCAACGGAACCGGGCACATCATAGGAGAATAGAAAGGAGCAGCATGAAGAAGTCAATGGTGTTGTGTGCGGTCGTGGTGGCGTGTCTGGCATTGGTGCCGCGCGCGGATGGCGCCAAGATGTATTGGACGGACACCGGCGAGCCCGGCAGGGTCTCGCGGGCCGATCTCGACGGCACAAATCCCGAGACGCTGGTCATGGTCAACTTCACGAGCCCCCGCGGCATCGCCCTCGACGTTGCCGGCGGCAAGATGTACTGGACCGACAGTGATACCGACAGCGTCCGCCGGGCCGACCTTGACGGCACCGACCTCGAAGACCTGGTCACCTCGGGATTGGTCATTCCGGGGGAGGTGGTCCTCGACGTGCCTGGGGGCAAGATGTACTGGGCCGACACCGGCACCGCGAGCATTCGGCGCGCCAACCTCGACGGCACCGGCGCTGAAAACGTCATCGACTCTGGGCTGAGTAGTCCCCACGGTATGGCACTCAACCTTGCCGCCGGCAAGATGTACTGGACCGACTGGGGCAGCAACAAGGTGCAGCGCGCCAACCTCGACGGCACGAACATTGAAGACCTCGTCACGGCGGGACTCACAAACCCCTACGGTATCGCTCTCGACGTGGCCGCCGGCAAGATGTATTGGACGGACTACAGCGCGGCCAAGATCCAGCGCGCCAATCTCGACGGGAGCAACGTTGACGACCTCGTCACGTCGGGCCTCGCAGAGCCCTACGGCATCGCCCTCGACGTCGCCGCCGGCAAGATGTACTGGACCGATGCGTCCGCGAACAAGATCCAGCGCGCCAACCTCGACGGCACCGGTGTCGAGGACCTCATCACGTCCGGCGTACAGGACCCCTTCGGCATCGCCATCGACCTCACGCCGGACGCCGTCGTCCCCGAACCCGCCGCCCTCGGCCTGCTCGGGCTAACGATGTTGGTCGCCAGAAGGAGACGTTAGACGAACCGCGAGAATTATGGGGACAGAATTATGGGGACATCATACGTATCTCAGTCCGTGATTCCTTAATGCTCGTCCCGTCAGCG
>Ga0180435_10000618_pt1 | contig 37556 bp, 27 predicted proteins | sample SS_ome_3_FD_132467 | JGI IMG/M metagenome (GOLD analysis project Ga0180435, IMG submission 132467) | Hypersaline lake sediment archaeal communities from the Salton Sea, California, USA - SS_3_S_1 metaG | ecosystem: Environmental > Aquatic > Non-marine Saline and Alkaline > Hypersaline >... | reverse complement strand
GAGAAGCTCAACAGTGTTATAATGGGCGCGGGATTGAAGTATTTCTTTTAATAGCGGGCACTTGTACGGATTCGGTATGAACGATGGGTGACGCTATTGCGGGGGAGTAGGAAAAGTATGTGTTTTGCGACGGGGCTCACGTTCCATGTGAGCCCCGTTCTTTTTGACTCTTATTTTCCCTGCGGGAAAATAAGATTTTGCAAGCATTGAATCGAAATTGATTGGCAAGAGTTAAGCTAGATTAGGTGCCCGCAAGAGGATTTTTAGGGGGTTAAAAACCGTATTTTTTTGAATTCGCGAAGCCAGGTTCCATAGGAGGTAATACATATGAAATATTCTGAAATTATTAAGACAAAATTTTGCATGATGGGATTAACTCTGCTGGGCGGACTTTTCCCCCTGGCGTCTTCCGCCCTGGGCGCGGATGGAGCCGCCACATCGGCCACACCGCTTATCTGGTGGTTGGCCCCCCTCGCCTCACTGCTGGCGATTCTCTTCGCCTTCTTCTTCTACCGGAAGATGATGCAAAGCTCCGAAGGTAACGAGAAGATGATAGAGATTGCCGGTTATGTCCGGGAGGGAGCGTATGCTTATCTCCGGCGGCAGAATCGGGTTGTCAGCATAGTCTTCGGGATCTTCTTCCTGGTTTTTGTAGGGATGGTATTGCTGGGAATTCAGAATATTTTTGTTCCGGTTGCCTTTGTTACCGGAGGTTTCTTTTCCGCCCTCTGCGGTTACCTGGGTATGAAGACCGCCACGAACGCCTCCGCGCGAACAGCGGAAGGCTGCCGCACATCTCTCAACAAGGGCTTGACCGTCTCGTTCCGATCCGGAGCGGTTATGGGATTAGTTGTGGTTGGATTCGGTCTTCTCTATATAACAATCTGCTATCTGCTGCTGAACTGGATATATTCGAATAATTACTTCGGGATGAGTCTGGGGTTGGCGAAAAAGATAGGGCTCGCGACCGCCGGACAGGGCTGGGATCCATCCTGGCTCAGTAACACCGCCTTCATTCATGGCCGGTTGGTCGAGATTACCACCACCATGATCACCTTCGGGATGGGAGCGTCAACCCAGGCGCTCTTCGCCCGTGTCGGCGGCGGCATCTATACCAAGGCTGCCGATGTCGGGGCTGACCTGGTGGGAAAGGTGGAGGCCGGCATACCGGAGGATGATCCCCGTAATCCGGCGACCATTGCCGATAATGTCGGCGATAATGTCGGTGATGTCGCGGGAATGGGAGCCGATCTCTATGAATCGTATTGCGGATCGATCCTGGCCACCGCAGCGCTGGGCGCGGCACTTCCCGTCCTGAGTGGTTCTTCTTTCGGGGGGATCCGGGCTGTGGCCGCTCCGATGATTGTGGCGGGATTAGGGATCCTCTCCTCCATCGTAGGAATATTCCTGGTTCGTACCAAAGAAGACGCCTCCCAGAAGAATCTTCTCATGTCGCTCACGACCGGTACACTGAGCAGTTCCCTGCTTATTCTGATCGCCATCGCGGTGATGGCCCTGACCGGATTCATTCCCTGGGGGATATTCGGCGCGGCGGTAGCGGGTCTGCTGGCGGGTGTGGTTATCGGCCAGGCTACCGAATACTTTACCAGCGCTGAATACAAGCCAACCCGGGGGATTGCCGACCAGGCCAAGATGGGCGCGGCGACCACGATCATCGACGGGATGGCAACCGGCATGTTCTCTACCGGCATCCCGGTGATCACCATCGTAATTGGTATTCTTTGCGCCTACGGATTTGCCGGGGGATTTTCTAATATGGCCATGGGGCTCTACGGGATCGGTTTTGCCGCCGTCGGTATGCTCTCAACGCTGGGAATTACCCTGGCGACCGACGCCTATGGACCAATCGCCGACAACGCGGGAGGGAACGCGGAAATGGCGGGACTCCCGGAAGAGGTTCGCCAGCGGACCGACGCGCTGGATTCACTTGGTAATACCACCGCCGCCACCGGCAAAGGCTTTGCGATCGGTTCCGCGGCTCTGACCGCCCTGGCGTTGATGGCCGCGTATATCGAAGAGATAAAGATATGGGTGGCAAAGTTGGCCGGCCCGGACGGATTTTTTGCCGTGGGAAATATCGCGTTCGTCAGTAATGAGGCCGCGAAGATCAAGAACGCGGGAATAGTCGCCCAGGAAGGAATCGGGAAGGTAATTGTGGCGTCCCACGCGGAGATAAGTCACTTTATCGAAGCCTATGATGTCACCCTGATGAATCCGCTGCTTCTCTCCGGTATCTTTATCGGAGCAATGATGGCATTTGTCTTCTGCGCTATGACCATGAAAGCGGTCGGCCGGGCTGCCGGGGCGATGGTGGAGGAAGTCCGGAGGCAGTTTAAGGAGATTCCGGGGATTATGGATGGGACCACAACCCCCGACTACGCCCGTTGCGTTGAGATCTCAACCCGTGGCGCGCAGAGGGAGATGGTTGTTCCGGCGCTTCTGGCCATTATTGTTCCGGTCGTAGCGGGTTTGTTCCTTGGAGTGGCCGGAGTTTTGGGAGTTCTGGCCGGGGGCCTCTCCAGCGGATTTGTCCTGGCCTGCATGCTGAATAATGCGGGCGGCGCCTGGGATAACGCTAAAAAATATATTGAGAATGGACATTGTGGAGGAAAAGGATCGGATGCTCACAAGGCGGCGGTTGTCGGGGACACGGTCGGCGACCCCTTTAAAGATACATCCGGCCCGTCTCTCAATATTCTCATCAAGCTGATGAGTATGGTCAGTGTTGTCTTCGCCGGCCTGGTAATCAAGTTTTCTCCCTATATCGCGGGGGGAATCTTTGGTATAAATTAGTATCATTTTTCCCGCGCGATAATATAATTCTAAGCCCGGAAGAGAAATTTAATAGGTGTTATATAGTCTAAAACTTCTAACTTTTTCAAGCGGCGCGAATTAAATCGCAGAATCCATCAGTTAGCGCCGCAGGGGCTGACTTATGGAGGAACAGGTAATAATCAGGTGGGGATATAAATCCCTTAAAATTCTCCTGGTTATTTTAATTATCGCCGGTGTGATCTTTCTGGCTAAGATTATCGCGGATCGGGTGCCGCCGGATCTGGAGGAGCATCGGGTTCAGTTGAATCTACTGGACTCGGCCTATAATCTTCGCCAGGATAGATTGAAAGAGATCGCTGAGAAAAAGGTCGAGACCGCCTCCAACGAGGTACTGGCGATCAAATACCAGCAGGATCTCAATCTGGATCTTTCCAGGGCCGAACAGCTGTATTTCGCAGATCGGGACGCTATTATTAGCTCAAATTATCAGGTTCTGGAAGATCACTGGCAGCAGGAATTAGAAGAAATCTCAAGTTCTTCTGGAGAAGATGAGAAAATTTCCCCATAAATCCCTTGGTCTTTTAGTTTTAATCCTTATCCTGGGCTGTGCCTCGACCGACCCTGAACCGCCGCGGATTTCATCCTATGAAGACGCGATGGAGGCGCTCGAGGATTCCAATGAAGATCTCCGGCTGGAGGCAGTCAGGTATCTGGGCGATAGCCGTAACATCATTGCCGTTCCTATGATCGGTGAGCGGTTGAAAGATGAATCGGTTATGGTCCGGATCGAAGCCACCCTGGCATTGAATAATTACCACGACCCGATAACCATTGAATATCTCCGCGAAGCACTGCTCGATGAAGATGAAGCCGTCCGTTTCTCCGCCGCGTCTTCGCTCTTTGAACTGGGAGATTATTCCGGCGAAGAGGAACTGATTGAGGGGTTGAGCAGCGAGTATGAAGATTTTCGGTTTCAGGCCCTCTTATTCCTGGGGAAGATGCGTTCCCGGGCCGCTATTCCCGGAATTATCAAACTATTGAAAGATCCTCAGCCCAGGACCAGATCCACCGCTGCCTATGTACTGAGTCTCTTTAAAGAGAAGACCGCGCTGGGACCGTTGATCGATGCCATGAACGATCCCCAGGTAAATGTACGGAAAGACTGCTGGGAGGCGGCTAAGGCGATATCGGGGAAGGATCTGCCGTTCCAGTATGATAATGATCCCATAATCCGGGCAAGAGAACAACGGGCGTGGAAAGAGTGGATGGATGGGGAATTGGGAATGGAGAATGGGGAATGGGCAGTGGGGAGTGGGCAGTAGGGAAAAGCGAATATCGAACCGCAGAATATCGAATTACGAATGTCGCAGTGGCACAACCCGAGGCGAGGCAAATTCGGAGTTTGTTATTCTGCGGTTCGATCTTCGATCTTCGTTTTTAATTGAGGCTGAGGTCGGGGGAATTCGGTAATAATATTTTGAAAATCTTCGGATATACTCTACGGAATAAGTCTAGCTACTTCCGGTTTGGTCATTTATTCCTCTCCCTGTGCATTCTTCTTACCTTTACCAGTGGCTGCGGGGACCGGGCAGAACGGACATATAAGCGGGGTCTGCGGCTGGCCCGTCAGAAGAAGTATGATCAGGCTGAGGTTGAGATCCGCCGGCTTATACGTATGGACCCGGATAATGCCAGAGCCCATAACGCTCTCGGTCAGATTTATCGTGCTCAGAATCTCTATACCGAGGCGATCGAGGAACTGACTCTCTCGGTAGAGATGAGCGCTTCCGACCCCGAGCTCCCCTATAATCTTGGTTGTCTCTATCGGGATCTGGAGAATCTCCCTAAGGCGGAGGAATATTATAAGCAGGCAATAGAAATCGATCCCGGTTTCGCCCCCGCGCTGTATCGCCTGGGGGCTTTATATTCCGATCGGGGAGAACCGGGAAAAGCGGAGAAATATTTCCGGGAATTTCTGGTCGCAAATCCTTATCGTCCCGCGCCCGGGCTGAATAATCTGGGAGTTATTCTCTGGAGATCCGGCCGGAAGGAAGAGGCCCGGTCGAAATTCAAAGAAGCCCTGGAGGATGAACCTGATCTTTCTGCCGCGCTCTATAACTTCGGAATCGCGGCTCTATCCCTTAACGAAAAAGATAAGGAGGGGGCTAAATCCCTCCTGGCTTATTTGAAAGCCTGCCCTCACTCCCGTGAGGGGCCGGAACTCAAACGATTTCTGCTCCGGACCGGCGCTGTCTCAGCATCCGATTCAGGTATATTCTCCCGGGATGATTATATTAATCGTGGTCGGGAGTTTGAAGACGCCGGCCAGTTTAGGCCGGCGGTGAAAGAGTACCATCGTGCTCTTCGTCTGGATCCAAATTCAAGCGAGGCCCATTACCGATTGGGGATCATCTATGATCGATATCTGGAAGATAGAGCCAATGCAATTCATCATTACGAAATTTTTCTGGCCGGGAACAGGCGATCATCTCATGCCCCCGAAGTTATCTCCCGGTTAAAAGAAGTGCGCTTGAAAGTTGGAGCCGAAGTTCTCGCAGGGAATGGACTGCTCCCCACGCCATCTCCTCCGGCACTCCCTCCTCTTCCTCCCCCCCCGTCCGGAACCACCACTCCGGCCCTGACCGCGGAAGGTTTTTTCCGGAAAGGGGAAGAGTGGAGAGAGAAAGGAGAGCCTGCCCGGGCCATTAACGCTTATCAGGAATCCCTCAAGTTATCTCCCGATAATCCAAGGGCGTATTTCGGCGTCGGTGCCGCTTCTCTGGTGCTCACTGAATACGAAGCGGCGATCTCCGCTCTCTTGAAGGCGCGTTCTCTGGATCAGAGCCTGCCGGTTAAAAAGTTGCTGACCCGGGCTTACCTGCGTCTGGGGGCGGGAGCGCTTTCTTCCAGGCAATTCCAGGAATCGATTGAATACTATGAGAAAGCGCGGGCCGAAGGGAGTGTCGAGCAGGCGGAAGAAGGTCTCTGGAAAGCTTATCACGCTTCTTTTCGGGATAGGTATCAGGATGAAGACTATAAGGCTGCCGCGGGATATCTGCGCCGATGCCTAAAACTGAAACCGGATGTAGCGGACGATTACCTTGCCATGGGAGATCTATATACGGAAAAACTGGGAGATCGGAAAGAGGGGCGCCATAATTATGATAAATATCTGGAACTCGCTCCCCGGGGGAAGGAAGCGGAACGGGTCAGAGAGATTCTTGAGCCTCCCCGGCCGGCCGCGACACCGGCCCGAGTTGAACCGACTCCTGTTCAACCAGTTAAGTATTCAGCGGTTGAACATTATAATCGGGGGACATCGTACCAGCAATCAGGAAATTATGAGTCTGCCCGGAAAGAGTACCTGCAGGCGATAAATCTCAAGCCGGATTTTTATCAGGCCTACTATAACCTCGGCGTTCTATATAATAAGGATAATCAGCCCTCCAAAGCTCTCTCCGCGTACAAGAAAGCGGCAAGTCTGAATCCGAATTTTCCCCGGGCCCAGCTGGCTATCTTTAATCTATATTACCATCATTATAAGATGAAAAATCTGGCCCGGCCCTACGCGGAGAGGTATGTAAAGCTGGCTCCCGGAACGCCGCAGGCTAAAGAACTGTCGAAATGGCTTAAAAGATAGTTAGGGAATAGAGAATGGGGAATGGGGAATGGGGAATGGGGAATGGGGAGTGGGGAATAAAAAGCGAATATCGAACAGCAGAATATCGAATTTCCAATGTCGAAGTAAAAAAACCGCGGCGAGGTAACTTCGGAGTTCGATATTCTGCGGTTCGTTATTCGATATTCGTTTGTATTTGGGGCTGAGGTAGGGGAGGGAAGATAGTCGATTGTTGTCAGTTGACGGGGAACAAGTCAGAATAGTTTTTAGATTTGTGAAGATTAGCGAGATTCGCTCACGCCCAGAAAGGGGGTGATTTACTATAGGGTGACCTCTCTATGGAGGGGAAGTCCCGAAGCAGTAAAAGCTGGAGCTGCATAGCACGGGCAGCGACTTAGGAAGTAATTCCGAAGGTCGGAGTCTACCAACAAAGTCCGCATAAGGCGGGCGAGCAAGTATCCGGGTCGTAACGAAAGTGAACATACAAGTAGCCTCGTAACACTATAACTTCACCAGTCGAGCCTCTGCGAATCGGGCGAAGACAGTAATGCCGATCTCAACCCAGCTAAGGGGAGAAGCATTGGTGACGGGGTACCAGTGGCAACACGGATACAAAGTAGGTCATCAGACACTGGGGAGACCCTACTCATCACCGTGAGAAATCACGGTAGCAAGGTAAGTCATATAACCGAAGAGGGAAAGTGACTGAAAGGTGAGAGGGAGTCTTACGGGGTTCATAGTAGCGATGAAGGAAAGACAACATAACTTTCTGGAGCAAAGGGACCCAGTCATAGGCATTCCTGCGCCAACATTCCGAGGCAGGGCGGGCCTGATAAAACCCGCCGTTAGTCTGCAAGAGGTGAGGCGCAGGATCTACCTTTAGGGGAAGTCTGAAAAGATCTGGCGGAGTTATAAACCGCTGGGGTATGATTTTAAGAGGTGGAGTAAGGGAAGTGCCACATAGCGATTGTGGTCGTTAAATGACTACCAGAGCAGGCATAACCAGAAAGCGTCTTAGAGTCAAAGTAGGAGTATAAACCTTTAGGTGAAGGTTATGGCAGGAGCCGTATGCGGGAAAACCGCACGTACGGTTCTGTGAGAGGGCGATGGAAATAGGGTATGGTGGAGATATCGAGGCACTCCCGGAGGAAACGGGGAGAAACAGAAGAATCAAACTTCCACCTGTAGCCACTACGCCATTGCTCTACTCGGAGGTTAAAAAAGGGGGGGCGAGGCAGGGGGGAGTAGTAGTGTATTCATGAATAGTAAATTACATATAAATATTTTCCGGAATGGCCTGCTGATTGTACTTCTCTCTCTACTGGTTTCCGCCTGCGGAGGTGATCCGGTGGAAGAAGGGGATGGAATTCCGGTCCCGGATCATATCGGTAAAGCCCGGGCTTTTTATCACCAGGGGGATTACAGTTCGGCGGTGGAGATGTATCACAAGGCGCTGGAGCTGGACCCGGACAACGCGGATACATATCTGCAGCTCGGAATCATATATGACGACAACCTGAAGGATGAAGAGCAGGCTGTTTATTATTATAAACAGTTTTTAATCCGTGAGCCGGATTCAGACAAGGCGAAACGGGTCCGGGGCTGGATAGAGAAGAGTGCCGAGATGATCGAAGAGGGTAACGGGCACGAAGAACCGGATCCGATCCCGGCGCCATCAAGCCGCCCCGGTCCTATTCGTCCCTCGGCTGCTCTTCTGCCGACACCGGCAGAGGTCACGGCCCCCGACACCCCGCGGGAGAAAACTCCGGAAGAGATAGAGGAGGCCGAGACCCGTTATACCGTCAAATCGGGAGATACACTTGCTGGAATCGCCGAGAAATTTTATGGAGATCTGACCGCCTGGAAACGGATATATCAGGCTAATCGCGATAAACTGGCCAACCCTAACGCGCTCAAGGTCGGACAGGAATTAATAATTCCGGGCAGCCGTCAGCGGGCGGTGATAGAACTATGAGTCTCTTAAGAAAAGTCTTTGGTACCAAGTTTGAGCGCGACCGTAAGAAACTCCAGCCGATAGTTGATGAGATTAACCGTCTGGAAGAAGAGTATCAGCAGTTCTCAGACGATGCTATCCGGAAAAAGAGCGATGAGTTGCGTTCCCGGTTCAATGACAGGACCGAATCGTTAAACCTCCGTCTGGAAGAGATTAAAAGCTCCCTCTCTGAAGATATTTCCGCTGAAGAAGAGGATAAGCTGCGGGATGAAGAGAGGCAGCTGATTGGCAGACTGAGAGAGGAAGAGAAGTCCGCTCTCGATGAACTTCTTCCCGAGGCGTTCGCGCTGGTAAAAAATGTCTGCCGGAGATTGACGGGGTTAAGCTGGGAGGTCTGCGGCCAGGAGATCAGCTGGGAGATGATTCCTTTTGATGTCCAGTTGATCGGGGCAATAGTCCTTCACCAGGGGAAGATTGCCGAGATGGCTACCGGTGAGGGGAAGACCCTGGTGGCAACGATGCCGCTGTATCTCAACGCGCTCTCCGGCAAGAATGTCCACCTGATCACGGTTAATGATTACCTGGCCCGCCGGGACCGGGAGTGGATGGGACCGGTCTATGACCGTCTGGGGATCACGGTGGGCTGTCTTCAGGGAGGGATGTCTCCCGCGGAGAAACGCGAGGCCTACGGAGCCGATATAACCTATGGAACAAATAATGAATTCGGTTTTGATTACCTGAGGGACAATATGGCGGTTCACGCGGAGGGACAGGTTCAACGGAAATATCTTTATTACGACAGGGAGAAAGATGTTCTCCAGCGCGGCCATTATTACGCCATTATCGATGAGGTGGACAGTATCCTTATCGACGAGGCCCGGACCCCTTTGATCATCTCCGGTCCGGTCACCGTATCCACCCATAAGTTCAAAGAAGTTATGCCCCGGATGAAGGAACTGGCCCGTAAGCAGAGCCTCCTCTGTAACCGCCTCTTCAAGGAGGCCAAGGAGCTGCTGGAAAAAGGAGAAGAAGAAGAAGCCTATCGCAAATTATATCAGGTCAGGAAAGGGGCTCCTATTCATAAACAGTTGATGAGCCTGAATGAGAAACCGGAGATCAGGAAATTACTCCAGAAGAACGAGACCGAACTGGACTCAAAGTCCAAGCAGTCTCCCCGGGTCGAGGAGGGGAGGGCACTCAGGGAGGAACTCTTCTTTACCATCAATGAACGGGCCCATGAGATTGATATTACTGAAAAAGGACATAAAGCTCTCTCTCCCGATGATCCGGATGAGTTTATATTGCCGGACTTTCTGGTTGTCCGGCAGGAGATTGAGGAGGATCCCGGGTTGACCCCGGATGAGAAGAAGCGGCGGATACATTATCTGGAGGAAGAAGTTAATTTAAAGAGTGAAAAGATACACAATGCCCTTACTTCGCTCCGGGCCCTGGCTCTCTTCGAGAAGGATGTCAGTTATGTCATCAACGATAATCAGGTTGTTATTGTTGATGAATTTACCGGTCGATTAATGCCGGGGAGGCGTTACAGCGATGGACTGCATCAGGCGCTGGAAGCGAAGGAGGGGGTCAGGATTGAACGGGAGACCCAGACCCTGGCCTCGGTCACTATCCAGAACTATTTCCGGATGTATGAGAAGCTATCCGGGATGACCGGGACCGCCGAAACCGAGGCGGTTGAATTCGATAAGATCTATAAACTGGATGTGGTAGTTATCCCTACCAACAGGCCGATTGCCCGGGTTAATCATAATGACAAGATATATAAGACTAAGAATGAGAAGTACAGGGCGGTTATCGACGAGATCCAGGATTGTCATCGGCGCGGCCAGCCGGTTCTGGTCGGTACGGTTACCGTAGAGACATCAGAGGTATTAAGCCGGCTGTTAAAGAGAAAGAAGGTCCCTCATAAGGTATTAAATGCCCGCTATCACCAGCAGGAAGCCGATATAGTATCCCGGGCCGGCCAACCCTATGCCGTTACTATCTCTACCAATATGGCCGGCAGGGGGACTGATATTAAATTGGGAGAGGGCGTATTGGAGATGGGCGGTCTCCATATTATCGGGACTGAACGTCATGAGGCCCGCAGGATAGACCTTCAGTTGAGGGGCCGTGCCGCCCGCCAGGGGGATCCGGGATCTTCCCGGTTTTATCTCTCTCTGGAGGATGATCTGATGCGCCTCTTCGGCTCGGACCGGATCGCCGGAATCATGAGCAAGATGGGGCTGGAAGAGGGGGAGGAGATGACCCATCCGCTCCTTACCAGGGCTATCGTTACGGCCCAGAAAAGGGTGGAAGGTCATAACTTCTCGATCCGGGAACAGGTGCTGAAATATGACGATATCATTAACAAGCAGCGAGAAGAGATCTACGCCTTTAGAAATAATATTATCGACAGTTCCCATCCCCGTCGCGGGATTATGGCGATGATTGAAGAAGTCGTGGAAGATAAGGCCTTCGGCTATTGTCCCGGGGGCATTCCTCCTGAAGAATGGAACTGGCGGGCATTGGGTTCATGGATCAGCAGCACGTTTCCTATCCATATCGATCCGGAGAAATGGGGAAAAGAGAATGATCTCGATCAGGCAACGGTCGTTATTCGGATAATGGAGATGATCAACCGGATATATGACTTCAAGGAAGAATATGAAGGGGGGGAGAATATGCGCCAGCTGGAGAAGCTGGTTGTACTGGGCGTGATAGACCGCCTCTGGCAGGAGCATCTCTACGCGATGGACGATCTCCGTCAGGGAATCTCGTTACGGGCTCACGCTCAGATTGACCCATTGATCGCCTATAAACAGGAGAGCTTCAAGATGTTCTCGGCTATGGAGAACAGCCTGAAGCAGGAGGTGGCGGCTAATATTTTCCGGAGTTCTATCCGTCCGCCGGTTGAGAGTGCTCCGGAACGATTTATACATGAGCAGGTCCGGGCCTTTGGCCGGAACCTCCCCGCTCCGGGTCAAGCGCCGCGGCCGGCCCCGAGTCCGGCACCGGTTGGCGCGCCTCCCGGCGTCCCGCCGCCCGGACCTGGCCCGCGATCACAGGAGACAGTACGCCGGGATGGGAAGAAGATCGGCCCCAACGATCCGTGCCCCTGTGGATCCGGAAAGAAGTTCAAGAAGTGCTGCGGAAGATAAAATTTTCTTCGAAAATTTTATCTGTTTATCCTATCCTGTCCCTATTCGAAAACGTATCTCATTGTCCCGATAATTATAAATGAAAAAAAATGGGGATCCCGATGGATAACGGGAAATCAAGCTAATTTAAACCACGAAGTACACGAAGAATAGTTGAGAAATAAATAAAATTTAGCTGGTCTTTAAAAAAACCCTTCGTGATCTTCGTGTACTTCGTGGTGAATTACTTCGTTTCTGTAATCCTCAAGATGACAAAGAATATTCTCAAAAATATTGTACTGGCAGTCTCAAGCGGGGTTCTTCTCCTGCTGCCGTTTCTTAATTTTTCTCTATTCCCGCTGGCCTGGATAGCCCTGGTTCCCCTTTTCCTGGCCTGCCGTGGCCGGCGGCCGGGGGAAGGAGCCCTTCTGGGGTTTCTGGCCGGAGTGATATATGGATATGGGGGGATGTTCTGGCTGGCCCGGGTTACCGCGGCCGGGTACGGTATTCTGGGAGGATACATCGCACTCTACGTAGCCGTCTGGGGAGGTTGGATCAGCTGGTTAGGTTCCCGGCGGCGAGGGTGGATCTGGTGGGCGGCCCCGGCCGGCTGGGTCGCGCTGGAATACCTCAGGACCTATCTTTTTACCGGGATCCCATGGAATCTTCTGGGGGTCAGCCAGGTTAAGGCTCTGTCACTAATCCAGATCGCATCGTTTACCGGTGTATACGGGGTGTCATTTATAGTGGTACTGGTAAATGCCGTGTTGGCGGGTTGCTTTCTTTTCTTCTATCCTGGATTGAACCCACGCCGGACGCTCTTCGGACGATTGATTCCGTTGCTGGCCGCCGCGGCAGTAATACTGGGGACATTAATCTATGGATCTCGAAGCCTGGCAAAGATTGAAGATGCGTCCCCGGATGAAGATCCGGTGGCTATTACCCTGGTTCAGGGAGGTATTCTACAGGAGTTAAAATGGAAACCCTCTCTGGCCGCGGATCATTTTAAGACTTATCTTGAATTGAGCCGGGAGGCGTTGAAGAGCGGATCGGATCTGGTTCTCTGGCCGGAATCGGCGCTACCTTTTTATCTGGAGCACCATCCGTCAGTCCAGCAGGTGCTCTCCCGCCTGGCTTCAGAAGGAGACGCCTGTCTCCTGATCGGGGGTGACTATAGATCTCCATCTCCTCCATTACAGTACTACAACAGCGCCTATTTTTTTACTCCGGAAGGAAGTGGCTGGGAGAGGTATGACAAGACCCACCTGGTGCCGTTCGGCGAGTATACTCCCTTAAAGAAGTTTCTGCCGTTTGTCGGTTCCGTAGTCCCCTGGGAAGAGGATTTCTCAGCGGGAGAAGAATTGATCCTTTTCAATCTCCCTTTATCCGGTGGCGGTGATTCCCGGGTCCTGCGATTGGGGACATTAATCTGCTTCGAAGATATCTTCCCCGGTCTGGTCAGGGAGATGGTTGCCCAGGGTGCCGGGATATTGATAAATCTTACCAACGATGCCTGGTATGGTCGAACCGTCGCTCCTTTCCAGCACGCTTACATATCCCTCTTCCGGGCGGTAGAGAACCGGATCTATCTGGCCCGAGCCACGAATACCGGATATTCGTGTATAATAGACCCGTATGGACGTATAGTAGGGGAGGTAGTTGACGCCGCCGGAGAATCTCTCTTTATCTCCGACTGGGCCACAATAAAAATATCCCCGTCGACCGCCGGATCTTTCTATACCGAATGGGGCGATCTATTCAGCTGGATCTGTATCGTCGCGTCATCAGCCGCTTCATTAATAGCTGTTTTGTCTAAATCGGGGTCCTAAATCGGGGTCGGACCACACTAACATATAGAATAGCAGTAGGTTATATCAAATAAATGCCTAAAATATGGCCTTAGACGCGTTTTTCGGCCCTATTTTCGGCTTCTAAGAGAGGTGTTATTAAAATCATGCCACGTGCTAATCGATATATTTTACCCCAACAACTTTATCATATTACTCATCGCTGCCATGATCGATCATACCTATTGCGCTTTTCTAAGGATCGAAATGTTTATCGAGAATGGCTGAGAGAGGGATCGCGCCGGTATGGTGTTCCTATCCTCGGTTACTGCCTGACTTCCACCCATATACATCTGATAGCATATTCTAAAAAGGAAGGAGCCATCAGCCGGTTAAATCAATTGGTGGAAGGAAGTACGGCTCAGCAATATAATAAGCGAAAGGAACGGAAAGGAGCTTACTGGGAGGATCGGTTTCACTGCACTCTCATTGACACAGGCAGATACCTTTGGAATTGTTTGATATATATTGATCTTAATATGGTAAGAGCTGGTGTTGTAAATCATCCTGACCAATGGGAATGGAGTAGCTATCGTGAATTGATGGGGAAGCGGAAAAGATACCGCATTCTAGATCTTGCTCTATTGATGGACAAATGCCATGTTAATTCTATCAATGAATTACGGGAAAAATATCAATTGATATTAGGGAGTTATCTGGATAGAGATGTTATGATACGTGAACCGCAATGGACGGAAAGTTTAGCAGTGGGGGGAGAATTATTCATTGATTCGGTTAAAGAGCTTCTTGGAGCAAGACGCACTGCACTTCTGGAAGAAGAAATACCATCTGATGACGGAAGTTCTATCTGGTCAATAAGGGAGAAAAAAGCAAATTATGGCTCTTAGAAGCTCTTTTTAGCCACGAAAAACGCGTCTAAGCTCGTATATATGGGGTAAAATAGAAGGAACATGTTGACAATCAACAAGTTAGTGTGGTCCGACCCCGTTTTAATAGGGAGATAATGATATGTCTGGAGAAATTGATGACAGAGTGAAAGAGATTAAAGAACGTTATGCCAGGATGCGGGGGTATCTTTGACCTGGCGGTGCTGAATGACCGGCTGGCTGAACTGGAGGGTGAGATGGGGCGGCCCGGTTTCTGGGATAATCAGGAGTTGGCTCAAAAGTTGGTCCAGGAATTGAAGAGAACCAAGGAGCTGGTTGAGCCGTGGGGGCAGCTGGAATCTGAGATCTCCGATCTGGATGAGATAATTGAAATAGCCGGTGAAGATGAGAGCATGGCCGATGAAGTCGACGGGGAGTTGGTGGGGCTCGAAGAAAAACTGAATCGCCTTGAATTCAGTGTTATCCTATCTCGACCCGAAGATTCCAAAGCTGCCATCTTCAGCCTTCAGGCGGGTGCCGGAGGGACCGAATCCTGCGACTGGGCCGAGATGCTCTGGAGGATGTATACCCGCTGGTGTGAAGAGAAGGAGTATACAGTAAAAGTAATCAGCCTGACCCCCGGCGACGAGGCCGGAATTAAGAGCCTGACAGCGGTAATCACCGGGAGTTTCGCTTTTGGTTACCTGAAGTCCGAGCGCGGTGTCCACCGGCTGGTCAGGATATCGCCGTTCGACTCTAACAGCCGCCGCCATACTTCCTTCGTCTCGGTTGACGTGGTTCCGGAAGTGGGTGATGATATCGAAGTTGTGGTTGAAGATAAGGATCTCCGAATAGATACTTACCGTTCATCCGGAGCGGGAGGTCAGCATGTGAATGTGACAGACTCCGCGGTGCGGATAACTCACATCCCGACCGGTGTGGTTGTCCAGTGCCAGAATGAGCGTTCCCAGCATAAAAACCGATCCACGGCCCTGAAGGTCCTGAAATCCCGGCTCTATCAACTGGAACTGGCGGCCCGGCAGAAGAAATTGGCCGACCATTATGATAAGCAGATGAAGATAGAGTGGGGAAGCCAGATCCGGTCCTATGTCTTCCAACCCTACACTATGGTCAAGGATCACAGGACGGGATTGACAATAGGAAACATCAAGAAAGTAATGGACGGCGATCTGGATCCGCTCATTCTGGAGTATCTCAGGACAACCGGCGGGGCAGAATGATCTGTGGAGGGAGGACGGAAGACAGAAGGCGGAGGACAGAAAGTGCTCAGTTATTGGTTGCAGGATTCAGGAGAATCATCTTTATACATAGTTTAAAATTGTGTATATATTATTTTTCTGGAGGAAAAATAATATGAATGAACTAAAAGAACAGAGACTGAATAAATTAAAAGAACTTATAGCTCTGGGAATCAGGCCCTTCGGCGGTCGCTTCGACCGCAAAGATACCGCCGCCGATTGTCATGAGAAATACCTGGAAGGCAAAGAGGTTACGGCCGCGGGGCGACTGACGGCAATTCGGGGGCACGGGAAGACCGCTTTCTGCGATCTTCGGGACTCCACCGGAAAGATCCAGCTCTATATTCGCAAGGATAATCTCGGGGAGGAAGCTTTTGCCGTTATCAAGCTCCTGGATCTGGGAGATATAGTGGGGGTACATGGAACACTATTTACTACCCATAAAGGGGAGGTCAGTATTCTGGTCGGTGAATTGATATTCTTGAGCAAGGCTCTTCAGCCGCTCCCGGAGAAATGGCATGGCTTGAAAGATCGCGAGGCCCGGTACCGGAAGCGTTATCTCGATCTGATCGTGAATGAAGAGGTTAAAGATCTGTTTCGGACTAGATCCCGCATAATCCGGGAGATCAGAAGATTTCTGGATGAGAGGGGTTTCCTTGAAGTGGAAACCCCGATGATGCAGGTCATTCCGGGCGGCGCCGCTGCCCGGCCATTTGAAACTTTCTATACGGCGCTTAACAGTAAGATGTATCTCCGGATCGCCCCGGAACTTTACCTGAAGCGGCTTCTGGTCGGGGGATTTGAGAAGGTCTACGAGTTGAACCGGAACTTTAGAAATGAAGGTCTCTCCCGTAAACATAATCCCGAGTTTACCATGCTGGAGATATACGAGGCTTATGGAGATTGCCGCACGATGATGGAACTGGTGGAATCGCTGGTAACCGGCGTCGCGGAAGCGTCCGGCTGCGGTCTCCGGATCGAGCACGGGGATAATGTGATCGATCTGAAACGTCCCTGGCGCAGGGTAACGTACCGGGACCTGATAAGCGAGTATATGAACGATCCCGACTGGTTCTCCCGTTCCACCGCCGATGATCGCTTCCGCGGTGCATCTGGAGCTGGATATATCGGAGTCGATGCTTCCGGGAGAGATAACCCATGAGATCTACGAGAAGTGTATTGAACCCGGGCTGATCCAGCCGACCTTTGTTCTTGATCTCCCGGCGGAGTTGGTCCCGCTGGCCCGCTCCCGCGAAGACGATCCCGGCCTGGTAGATGTCTTTGAACTGGTAGTCAACGGATCCGAACTGGCCCCGGGATATTCAGAGCTGAATGATCCGCTGGAGCAGCGCCGCCGATTCCAATCTCAGGGTGATCGTCGCGACACCGCGGAAGAGGAAGGTACGATAGATGAAGAATTTCTCTCCGCCATGGAGACAGGCATGCCCCCGGCCGGAGGGACCGGGATCGGGATTGACCGGCTGGTAATGATCTTAACCGGGGCAAGCAGTATCCGGGATGTTATTCTATTCCCCCAGTTGAGACCTAAATTAGCGCCTTCGGCGCCTGACTTAACTGATGCGGAATTATCACGATAACTATCGAAAAAATTCCGGGGTATCGTTGAACGGTTGCGCAACTCGAATCGTTGAACGTGGTACGGTTGCGTGCGGCTTGGCTCCGCAACCGTTATACGCAACCGATTCGAGCCGCGCAACCGCAACCTTTTGACCCGAATATTGTCCGAGCGTAGCGAGGGCTAAGTACCTGTTGAAGATAACAGGCATTAAAATAATTAATTAAGGAAAGAATACCTATGTTCCCTTTTACCATATGGTCAAGTCTGCGGTTTATGAGGATGAAGGGCAAAGAGTCTTTCGTCTCGCTGATCACGGTAATTTCTATAACCGGTGTTGCGGTGGGAGTAATGGCCCTGATGGTGGTTATGTCGGTGATGAGCGGCTTTGACCGTGAACTGAAAGAGAAGTTCCTCGGTATCTACGGCAACGTGGTGATCACCTCATCGTCCCTGATATATAATTATCCGGAGAAGGCCGGGGCTATTAAGGAGGTGCCCAGGGTTACCGCGGTAGCACCGTTTATAGCCGGCCAGGTTATCATCCGGGCCCGGAACCGGGCCCTGGGGGTTAATCTTCGCGGGATCGACCAGGCTCTGGAGGTAGGCGTCAGTAAGCTGGGGGACTATATCAGCCAGGGGAGTCTCGATCTGGAAGACGACGGGATCGTCCTCGGCGCCCAGTTTGCCCGTATCTGTCATCTGCGAGTCGGGGATAAGGTGATTGTAATATCCCCCGGGGAGGGGTTGCTTCCGGGGGCGGCCGGATCGGAGAGGAAGAAGCTGACGGTTACCGGAATCTTTAAATCGGGTATGGCCCAGTATGACATGGAACTGGCTTATGTAAGCCTGGAGACCGCGCAGGAGCTATTTGACCTGGGTATAGGTTTCAACGGTCTGAGTATTAAGATTGATGATGTTGAATATGCGCACGCGGTCCGGAATCAGATCGCTGAGATATTCACCCGTCCCCGGTATAATGTCCGGAGCTGGATGGAACTGAACGCGCCGCTCTTTTCCGCGATTCAGGTCGAGAAAAACCTGATGTTCATCATAGTGATGATGATCACGGTGGTCGCGGCGCTTAATATTGCCAGTACATTGATCGTCTCGGTGAAAGAGAAGACGAAAACGATCGGAATATTCAAGGCTCTGGGAGCCACCGAAGGCCGAATCAGGAATATATTCACACTCCAGGGGGTATTGATCGGCCTCTTCGGGACATTGATCGGTTGCGGCGCCGGGTTAATCCTGATCGCCCAGATTAACCGGGTGGCGGATTTTATCTCCAGTAATTTTGGGATCGAGGTCTTCCCTCCGGATGTATATTATTTCGATTCGATTCCGGCACGGATTAATATCGGGGAGACGGCGATCATCGTAGGCTGTGCTCTTCTGATCAGCATCCTGGCCTCTCTCTATCCGGCCTGGAAGGCGGCCCGGATGGAACCGGTGGACGCTTTGCGGTATGAGTAGAAGCGGAATTTTAATTAATTAAAATTCCGTTGTATCGCCCCGCACATAAATCTTATGTGCGGGACTTGTAGGATCAGAATGCCTGCGGCATTATTTGAAGTAATTGTGGTATCGCTGCGCTTGGATTATTTTTTTTTTACAAGTCCCGCATATTTGCGGGACGATACGACATTTCCTACATCTACTACAAGTCCGAAACGGAGTGAAGGACGATACACCATATATTTGCGAACGAAGTGAGCTAATTTATAAAATGAATCCCGAAACAACAAATAAAGATTTGCTGGTAGCGGAGGGGATTACCAAGATTTATCAGGTGGGAAAGCGGGAACTGCCGGTACTTAAGGGGATTGATCTGACTATCAAGGATGGAGAGATTGCCGTCCTGGTCGGTCCGTCCGGGGCCGGGAAGAGTACCCTGATGCATATTCTGGGCGCGCTGGATACCCCCACGTCAGGACGCGTTATCCTTGATGGTGAGGATTTGTTCAAGCTCGGCAAACGCGCCCGTGCCCGTTTGCGTAACGAGCAGGTCGGTTTTGTCTTTCAGTTCTTTCATCTTCTCCCGGAATTTAAAACCTGGGAGAATGTCATTATCCCTCCCCGGATTCGAGGCTGGGCGGGAGGCCGGAAGAGATTACGGGATTTAGCCGCATCTATCCTCGAGCAGGTTGGCATGTCCGAGCGGATGGAGCATTATCCGTCTCAGTTATCGGGAGGGGAGAGACAGAGGGTGGCGATCGCCCGCGCGCTGGTTAATGATCCGACTCTGATTCTGGCCGATGAGCCGACCGGTAATCTGGACACACATTCCAGTGATGAACTCCTGGAACTCTTTCAAAAAATCCACGCGGATACGAAAAAGACTTTTATACTGGTCTCTCATGATCAGCAGGTAGCTGAATGGGCCCCCCGGGTCATAAAGATTCGGGATGGATTGGTGGAATAAAAAGTTATAAGTGCCTAAAGTTTATTATTTTTCCTCCGGAAAAATAATAGTGTGCAAGCATTGAAAAACATCGTGGGTGTATTTTAAAGATCTATATTCTTCAAGGATCTCATCGTTATATTTTACTACTTTCTACGCTTGGATTTAACGGAATACTAGAGCATGCAAAGCCGGACGAAGGCGATAACTTTAGGCACTTTAGGCACTTAGAGCACTTTAGGCGCTTATTTTACTTAAGGCACTTCAACTTTAGGGACTTACGAAAGGGGGATTTTCAATGCAGATATACATTAATGGTGAGTTTTTTGAGAAAGAGGACGCGAAGATATCGGTCTTCGATCACGGCCTCCTTTACGGGGATGGTGTTTTTGAAGGGATACGGGTATATGCCAACAGGGTCTTTAAACTGGATGAACACCTGGAACGCCTCTATGAATCGGCCAAGGCGATAGATCTGACTATCCCGTTGCCTCCCGAAAAACTGAAAGAAGATGTCCTGAAGACGGTCCATCTCAATGAGATGGCCGATTCCTATATCCGCCTTATTATTACGAGGGGGGAGGGGACACTGGGCTTGAATCCTTATACCTGTAAGACTCCCCGTATCATAATTATTGTTGATAAGATCGCGCTCTACCCGCCGGAGGTTTACGAAAAGGGGTTGACTCTGGTCACGGTGGCCACCCAGCGCAATCTTCCGGAAGCGGTTAATCCCCGGATAAAGTCGCTTAACTATTTAAATAATATCCTGGCTAAAATTGAAGCGATTAATGCCGGGGTTGAAGAAGCGATTATGCTGAATTCTTTCGGACTGGTATCCGAGTGCGCGGGAGACAATATATTCGCGATCCGCAAGGGAGTCCTGATAACGCCGGCCATCAGCATGGGAGTTCTGGAAGGAATTACCCGAAATGTGGTGATCGAGATGGCCCGAAAGAAAGGGATAGAGGTTAAACAGATTGTAATGACACGGCATGATCTCTTCATAGCCGATGAGGTTTTCCTGACCGGCTCCGCCGCCGAGATTGTCCCGGTAATTAAGATTGACGGCCGGGTGATCGGTGATGGGAAACCGGGGAAGATGACCGGTGATTTCATAAAGGAATATCACCGGCTGGTGAATGCTTGAGGGGAGTATTTCGGGAAAATTCTGTTGTATCGCTCCGCACACAAATCTTGTGTGCGGGGCTTGTAGGATCAGAATGCCTTCGGCATTCTTTGTGGGAGTTGTGGTATCGCTGCGCTTGAATATCCGGCTTTCAAACGCTAAAGAAGGTGAAGCCAGGTGTACAAGGCTCCCGGATAAATCCGGGGGGCGATACTACATTTCCCACAAGGCGAAGCCGATACTATAAGACTTCCCGACAAAGTCGGGAAGTTGATCCTGCATAAAGTTGCGAACGAAGTGAGCTAATTTATCATGCTCTGTCAGAACTGCCAGAAAGAGGAAGCCACCGTTCACTTTACCGAGGTCACCGATGGGAAAGTAAACGAATTGAATCTCTGCAAGAAATGCGCGGAGAAGAAAGGGATATCCCTGACCATATCCGATGCCTTCGCCGAGTTCATCAGCACCATGTCCGATGGCAAGGTCCGGCCGGAGGATGATGAACGTTGCTGCCCGCGCTGCGGACTTAGTTTCAAGGAGCTGCGCCAGGGGGGACGCCTGGGATGCGGAGAATGCTACACTACCTTTAAAGCCAGTCTCAGCGCTCTGATTAAAAATATTCACAAAGGTCCGAAACATACCGGGAAGAGTCCTCCCGGCTATAAGAAGGAATCGGAAGAAAAGACCTCCCCGGCGCCTGTAGCGGCGGAGAGCGTTGAAGAAGCGGTGATATCTAAGGAGGCGAAGATCAAAGAGTTGAGGGAAAAGATCAAAGCCGCGATTGCCGGTGAAGAGTACGAAAAAGCCGCACATCTCCGGGATTGGATTAAGGATCTGGAATCAGGATAGTTTCAAAGGAGATTGCTTCGTCACTTCGTTCCTCGCAATGACAGATTCTATGCGTTTTGGGGTTCTGTTCAGAGATCAAATAAAAATTGGATATTTTTAGACTAAAAAGAATAATGAACAAGATGAACAAATCTATTTTTTTGCAGGGCAAAAAAATATGGAACTGGAATATATATTAAAGAATATAGCTCCCTGGCTGACCGGCGAGGGGCCCGAGGTGGATATTATCCTGTCCAGTCGGATACGGCTGGCCCGGAACCTGAAGGGTTTTAATTTTATCCGTAAGACTGATGAATCCAGCCGCCGGCAGATCTCCGGGCTTATCCGCCAGTTCATAGATCGGATCCCGGTTCTTTCGGGCGCAGCGGTGGTTGAACTTGAAGGGTTATCGGAGATCGATCGACTCTTTTTAATGGAGCGTCATCTGATAAGCCGGGAGTTATCCCCGGACAATCAAGGCGCGGTAATTATCGGGCAGAAAGAGATTGTCAGTTTGATGATCAATGAGGAAGATCACCTCCGGATTCAGATTATCCGGTCCGGGCTGAGTCTCTCCCGGATCTGGGGGGAGATTAAGAAGGTAGACGCGGAGCTGGAAAAATTTCTGGAATATGAATATTCGCCTGTATTCGGTTATCTCACTGCCTGTCCCAGTAACGTTGGAACCGGCATGCGGGCTTCGGTCATGATTCATCTTCCCGCGCTGGTTCTCCATAAACAGGTTGATAAGATAGTCCAGACGGTAGGAAAGCTGGGGCTGGCGGTCCGTGGGATTAATGGAGAAGGATCGCAGGCCGCCGGAAATATGTTTCAGATATCCAATCAGTCCACTCTGGGAAAATCAGAAGAAGAGATACTGGGTGATCTGGAGAAGATCATCAGAAAGATTATCGTCCACGAACGAAACGGCCGTCAGGTATTGATTGAGAGTCAGTTGCTAAGAATCGAAGATCAGATCTATCGGGCGCTTGGCATACTGAATAATTCCCGGCTGATCAGTAGTGAAGAGACGATAGACCTACTCTCCGCGTTGCGAATGGGTGTCGATCTTGAAGTCCTGAAGACGATAAACCGCGGGACCGTAAATCAGCTCTTTCTCCATACCCAACCCGCCCATCTGCAGAAACTGGCCGGCACCGCGTTGGACGCTACCCAGCGCGACGCCCTCCGGGCGAAACTGATCCGGGATAAAATCGAGACAGACGGGAGATAGAGAGTACTCGGAAAGGTATTCGAGCAGAGAATCCCAAATTCAAATATTGAAATATTAAAAAATCTTAAAATAAAATTCGTGTAATTCGCGTAATTCGTAGTTCGATTTAGTTACCCGAGTAAAGCGAGTGCTAAGTTCAAGGAGCTAATTCATGTTCGAACAATTCACACCACGGGCGCGCCAGGTTATTCTCCTGGCTCGTAAAGAAGCAGACCGCTTCAATCACAATTATATCGGCACCGAGCATATTCTGCTGGGAATGGTTAAACTGGGCGAGGGGGTCGCGTTGGAAGTATTGCGGGAGATGGGGGTTGATTTCGAGACTCTCTGGCGGGAGGTTGAGAGAGCGGTGGGGAGTGGACCGGAGACTAAAGTAATCGGGGAAGTTCCGCTGACAGTGAAAGCCCGTCGGGTTATTGAGTTATCTCTGGAGGAGGCCAAACAGTTAAAGCATAGCTATATCGGGACCGAGCATCTTCTGCTGGGATTGATAAAAGAGGGAGAAGGTGTTGCCGCCCAGGTACTTAACAATCTTGGCGTGGATCTGGAGGAGACCCGGAAGAGAATTCTGATTAAATTGAAGTCGGAATACGCTCCTTCCGCTCCGAAAGGATCCAAGGGGAAGAAGAAGTCCACCAAGACCCCGGCCCTGCACGCTTTTGGGAGGGATTTGACCGAGTTGGCGAAAAATGGAAAGCTGGACCCGATCATAGGGCGGCAGAAAACCATAGAAAGGGTGAGCCAGATATTATGCCGGCGGACCAAAAACAACCCGGTTCTGATCGGGGAAGCCGGGGTGGGGAAGACCGCGATTGTGGAGGGGATAGCACAGAAAATTGTCGCGGGGGAGGTTCCCGAAATTCTGAGGGATAAGAAGCTGATAACACTGGACCTGGTGCTTATGGTTGCCGGGACCAAGTACCGGGGGCAGTTCGAGGAACGATTGAAAGCGGTAATGGATGAGATCCGAAGGACCAAGAATGTTCTGCTCTTTATCGACGAACTGCATACGATCGTCGGGGCGGGCGGAGCCGAAGGGGCTATGGATGCTTCCAATATCCTCAAACCGGCTCTCTCCCGCGGGGAGATCCAGTGTATCGGAGCGACCACATTGAACGAGTACAGGAAATATATCGAGAAAGATGCCGCCCTGGAAAGGCGTTTCCAGGTTATCCGGGTTGATCCCAATACAGTCCAGGAGAGTATCGATATCCTCAAGGGCCTGAGGAAGAAGTATGAAGAACATCATAATGCCGTGATTACCGATAAAGCGATAATCGCGGCCGCGGAGATGTCGGATCGTTATCTTCCCGGGCGTTATCTTCCGGATAAAGCCCTTGACCTGATTGATGAAGCCGCCGCCAAAGTCAGAATCGCGGTTATGACCAGGCCTCCAAAACTGAAGAAGAGCGAGGAGAAGGTAATAAGGCTCCGGCAAAGGAAAGAGACCGCGGTTATAAAACAGAAATTCGAAGAGGCGGCTAAACTGCGCGACGCCGAGAAGAAAGCCCAGGAACGTCTGGACTCCGAGTTGGCCAAATGGAAAAAAACAGGTGCCGCCAAGAAGGTGACGGTGGGAGAAGAAGAGGTAGCCCAGGTTCTATCCCGGTGGACCGGGATACCGGTCTCCCGTATGGAGGAAGAAGAGACTGCGAAGCTGTTGAGGATGGAGGAGGAGATCCATCGGAGGGTGATAGGTCAGGAAGAGGCGATCGCGGCGATCTCCCGTTCTCTTCGCCGTTCCCGGGCCAATCTCAAGGATCCCCGTCGTCCGATTGGTTCCTTCATCTTCCTCGGCCCGACCGGAGTGGGAAAGACGTATCTGGCCCGGTCACTGGCGGAGTTTATGTTTGGCGAAGAAGACGCCTTGATCCAGCTGGATATGTCTGAATATATGGAGAAGTTCGCTGTCTCCCGGATGGTGGGTTCTCCTCCCGGATATGTCGGATACGAGGAAGGGGGCCAACTGACCGAACAGGTCCGCCGTCGGCCCTATTCGGTGGTACTCTTCGATGAGGTGGAGAAAGCCCACCCCGAGGTTATGGGAATTCTTCTCCAGATACTGGAGGAGGGGACTCTGACCGATAACTGGGGGAGGGCGGTGGATTTTCGAAATACTCTGGTTATAATGACCTCTAATGCCGGCGCCGACCAGCTCCGGAAAGAAGGCGCGCTGGGCTTTGGCTCCCATAATGCCGGTACGCAGCACAAAGAAATAAAATCATCGGTCATGCGGGAGTTGAAGAGAATATTTAAGCCGGAGTTTTTAAACCGGGTCGATGAGACCATTGTCTTTCATCAGCTCACTAAACCCGATCTGATTAAAATTCTTGATATCCAGATGGAAGAGGTCAATGGCCGGCTTAAGGATCGGAGGATAGTGCTGGAATTGACCGGTCCGGCCAAGGAATACCTGGTCGATAAGAGTTACGATGAAACTCTGGGCGCCCGGCCTCTCCGGCGTTCGCTGGAGCGATTTCTGGAAGACCCCCTGGCCGAGAGGATTTTGAGGGGAGATATCATCAATGACGTTAAGGTCAGGGTGGGGGTAAAGAAGGGGGAGTTGACCTTTGCCTCCACGCCGGAAAAGGATTAGTCACGTGATTCAAGACCACAAGAGTTATACAAAAACGAAATAGTACAGCGAATCTACCAAGACACATGACCTTTAAGCGCAATTTTTCTGACACTACCAAGAAGAATGCAATCGTAAGAAATCTCCAAGTGTAACTGAGGGTATTAGACCCTGTCTAGTCTTTCATGATCAGCTAATGCGGTTACACATTGTACTGCTTTCTTCCTTCGAATTCTCCAAGTAAATTTTTTCGTTGGCACAAATGATACTATTGTAGTACTATGTTCCAATGCCTAAGAAGATCAGAGAACTGATTCAGAGCTTAAAGAAAGTAGGATTTGTCGATCGTGGCGGAAAGGGGAATCACCGTAACTTTAAGCATCCCAGCGGAACAAAGATCACAATCAGCGGGAATCCAGGGCATGACGCAAAGAAATATCAAGAACGAGATGTCGAAAAGGCTATTCGAGAGGTGAAGAAATGAAGAAGAGAGATCAATACCTCAAGATTGTGGAGTGGTCGGAGGAAGATCATTGTTACATCGGAACTTGTCCGGGGCTTATGCTTGGCGGTATTCACGGAGAGAATGAAAATCGGGTATATAAAGAACTCTGCCAGGCTGTAGAGGAATGGATTGAGATTTATCAGGATGACAGAGATCCTTTACCCGCCGCCACCGCGGGAAAGGAATACTCCGGAAAATTTGTGGTAAGAGTTGGAAAGAATCTGCATAAGGCTTTAGCTATAGAGGCACTTCGTCATGGAGAGAGTCTAAACTCTTACTGTGTACACATGCTGAGAGAGAAAAAATCCCGGTATGGGAGAAGAAACGGATAGCTGGAAAAGGTATTTAAGATGGTTAGGATAGTTCTCCTGTTAGTGGTAATTCCTGCATTTCTTCTTGCTGGCTCTGCTCCTGCCTCTCCCACGCCATCTCCATCTCCTGCTCGATCGTCGGCATCCAGCCGGGCCGAGATCCAGAAAGAGATCGTCAGGCAAAAATTGAAGATGTCCCATAATCCGGGTTCCGCCGCCTCCTATAGATCCCGCCTGGCTAAATTATATATCCAGGCCGGGGATCCGGAGAAGGCCGTAACGTTATACCGGTACGGAATAATCGTCGAGCCATCCCGGGCCAGTAGATATCATCGTCAAATCGGGGATATCTATACCGGGATGGGCCGGAACGACCTGGCCGAGATAGAATATAACCGGGCTGATGCAAGGCGCAAATCAAGGTCGTCGGAGCGAATGGATAACCAGATCAAAGAGTGGGAAGAGGCGGGCCGCGACGACCTACTCCTCCAGCAGTATCTTTTTCTATTCTGGACGGAACCTTCATCCAGAAATATGTATGTTAGAAAGATCGCGCGGCTTCTGGCCGAACGGGGAGAGGAAGAAAAAGCGGATCATTATTTTCGCCATCTGATTAGTAATTATCGCAAGCAGGCCGAGGAAAAACCGGATCGGAGACTTAATTATATACTCTGGATAGCGGAAATCTATGCCGGGATGGGAGAAATGGCGTCCGCCGATGAAGAGTATGATCGGGCGATTGAGATTGAAGGGCCATCGGGAGGGAAAGCGCTCCTGGAAAAAGCGGAGTTTTTACGAGATCAAGGCGAGGCGGATCGAGCGCTGGAACTCTATCAGCGGGCGGCAAATAGGGAAGGAGTGGACCAGGTCCGCCTTCGGCTCAAGATCGCCGATCTACTCGAAGAAAAAGGGGACTTTGCGGGGATGATCTCCTGGATGAAAAAAGCCGCCGCGGTCGGAGGCGATGAGGCACCGGGGATAAATCTCGATATGGCCCGGGCTTATGAATGGCATGACCATCCGGAGGAGGCCCTGGCTCTCTACCGGGCAAACCTGGGGAGTCTCGAGCCGGGGGAGCGAGCCCGGATAATGGAGAAGATCGGACGGATCCTGGCCCGTATGGACCGGGAGGAGGAATCTGTTCGGGCTTATCGGAAAGCACTTGATTTATGGCTGGAAGACCTGGGAGATGAAGTAGCGGATGAGGGGCTCCTGGAGCGATTAGCGGAACTGGCGGAGAAAGCCGGAGAAGAGGAAAAGGCAGCGGAGTATTACGATGAGCTGCTAATTGTATATCGCGACCGGATGGAGGAGAATCCGGAACGGTCGGTCTACTACCACCGTCAGCTGGGTGATCTCTACCGGCTCCTGGAACGTTATGATGAAGCCGCGAGCCATTATCGCGTCTGGAGCCGGATCAGCCCGTCGGATCCCGACCCTCACCACCGCCTCTACCGCCTCTATCGGGATTATTATGAAGATAGAGATACCGCCGATATCTATCGTGCCCGTTACCGGGAATTGCGGGAAAGGAAATTAGCCCCGCCGGCGGCGGGGCTAACGTTGAAAAATAAGAACGTTGAAGAAGAATAACGTTAAAGATCGTTGAAGGCCGTCGAAAGGCGAAAAGTCCGGAGACCTGAAAAGGCTCCCCCGGAAAGGGTGATCTGGTTTTCCGCTGTCAGCAACCCCGGCTACAGCTTTGCCCAGCCGGTTTTTCGGTAACCCGTGATTACCGGTCTCATGAATCCGTGGTCATTGACTACGGTTACAGACGAATTATTCTTTCTTTAATCCGCACAATACGTATAATCCGCGGTTAAATAAGTTGCCCGAGTGAAGCGATGGCGATGTGCTGTTTTTCTCGCAGGCCGAGCTGTATAATTGTTAATATCAACCACAAAAATATAAATTTGAGATAAGGATTAGGGGAACCATTCCCTATTCTCTAATCCCCATTCCCCAAATTTGCGAACGTAGTGAGCTAATTTATTATGAAATGGACCGAGACATTGATTACTACCCAGCGGGATAACCCACAGGAGGCGGAGATCCCGAGCCATCAGCTGATGATCCGGGCCGGGATGATGCGGAAACTGGCATCCGGGTTGTACACCTACCTTCCCCTGGGGCTCAGGGTATTAAGGAAAGTGGAGGCGATTGTCCGGGAGGAACTGAACCGGGCCGGGGCGATAGAGATTCTGATGCCGATCCTCCAGCCCCGGAATCTCTGGGAGCGAAGCGGCCGCTGGGATAAGATGGATGATATTATGCTTAAGGCCCGTACCCATCAGGGACAGGAACTGGTCCTGGGGCCGACCCACGAAGAAGTAGTCACCGATCTTGTCTCCCGGGAGATCAGTTCATATAAGCAACTCCCCAAAAACTTTTACCAGATCAACACTAAATTTCGTGATGAGATCCGTCCCCGATTCGGAGTGATGCGCTCCCGGGAATTCATAATGAAGGATGGATATAGTTTTGACCTGGACGATGAATCAGCCGACAGCAGTTATCAGCTGATGTACGATGCATATACCAGGATTTTCGCCCGTTGCGGATTGACTGCTATGCCGGTTGAAGCGGATACCGGAGTTATGGGAGGGGATCGGTCCCATGAATTCATGGTACCGGCTGAGACCGGCGAAGACGCTATAGTAGTCTGCACGGAATGCGGGTATGCCGCCAACGTGGAACAGGCTGAGATAAAGCCGGCTTCCCCTCCGGATGCCCGGACGGAGGAGATTATCGCGGAAATCGATACCCCTGACCTGCGGACCGTCGATGAACTGGCTGAATTCTTCCATACTACGCCCGATAAATTTATCAAGACCCTGATCTATACCTCGGCTGGATCTCCGGTAGCGGTATTGATTCGGGGTGACCGGGAGATCAACGAATCAAAATTGAATAGAATCCTCGGGGTGGATGAACTGGAACTGGCCTCGGAAGAGACCATAAAGAAAGTTACCGGGGCGCCGCTTGGTTTTGCCGGGCCGGTTGGTCTGGAGGGGGTGAGGATATTAGCCGATCATACGGTACTGGGGATCAAGTCAGGCATTACCGGCGCCAACCGGCAGGATAAACACCTAATCAATGTAAATCTGGACCGGGACTGCGCGGCCCCCGAGTATTATGATCTGGCTGTCGCGGACGACGGTGATCTCTGCCCGGTCTGCGGTACACCAATGAGCCTGAGGCGGGGGATCGAGGTGGGTCATGTCTTCAAACTGGGTACCAAATACAGCGAGTCGATGGGCGCTATGGTTAAGGATGAGTCCGGTGGAGAGAGACCGGCTATCATGGGGTGTTACGGAATAGGGATCAGCCGGACGGTAGCCGCCATTATCGAGCAGCACTACGATGCGGACGGTATAGTCTGGCCGGTCGCTGTAGCCCCTTATCAGGTTCTGATTCTGGCAATCAATCCGGATGATCCCGAGGTGGGTTCTCTCTCGGAAGAGCTTTATGACGAGCTGACCGAAAAAGGGGTAGAGGTCCTGTATGACAATCGGAGTGCGAGTGCCGGTGTGAAGTTCAAAGATAGCGATCTGATTGGCATTCCCTTCAGGGTCACCATCGGGAAAAAAACCGTTAAAACCGGAGAACTGGAGATTAAACGCCGTGATTCCGATGAAGTTTTGATGATGCCTCCAGCCATGGCCGCCCCCTGGGTCGTGAAAAGTATCTCAAACGCCTGAACCGGAAAACCCGGGAGATAAAATTTTCCTTGACTGAAACGGGGAAAATATAGTTTAGTAATTACGGTTATGCTTCAGTAGTTACTATTTTTAGTTTCCGATCCTCTGTCGCTGCGAGGATGGAAATTGGTGCATAAAGAGTGGGTAGAGACCCACTCTTTTGCTTAGGGGGAGACGACAATCATTATCCGGCACTACGCGGATTATTTATATAAGGTGAAAAGATGAATGCGGATTTAATAGCGGTTCTTGATTATATGGAGAAAGAGAAGGGGATCTCCCGGGAAATCATCCTGGAGGCGATTCAGGAATCTCTTCTGTCAGCTTCGAAGAAGAGCATCGGGCCGGCCCGGGAACTGGAAGTAACAATCGACTCCAAGACAGGCGATATCAGAGCTTTTACTAAACTGGTTGTGGTGGAACAGGTTCTGGACCGGCATGGAGAGATTCATCTGGAGGATGCCATTAAGATTTCCCCTGACGCGAAGCTCGGCGACGAGGTTGTTAAAGAAGTTACTCCCAAGAATTTTGGCCGAATAGCGGCGCAGGCAGCGAAGCAGGTGGTTATCCAGAAGATCAGGGAAGCTGAGAAAAATATCGTTTTTGGAGAATATCAGGAACGGGTGGGAGAGATTGTGAGCGGGCTTATCCACCATTATGACAAACAGAATATAGTTATAGATCTGGGGCGTGCCGAAGGGGTAATGCCTCCCCGGGAGCAATGTCCTCATGAGGAATACCGATTGGGCGCCCGGCTTCGTACTTACATCCTTGATGTTCGGGAGCGCACTAAAGGGCCCGAAGTAGTTCTTTCTCGAACCCATCCCAACTTTGTTCGCCGGCTCTTCGAGATGGAGGTCCCCGAGATCGATGAAGGGGCGGTTGAGATAAAAGGGATAGCCCGGGAACCCGGTTATCGGACCAAACTGGCCGTATTCGCGGTTGACGATAAAGTAGATTGCGTGGGCGCCTGCGTTGGATTGCGGGGGAATCGGGTGAAGAGCGTGGTCAGGGAACTCAACGGAGAGAAGATAGATATTATCCGGTGGTCCGATGATCCGGAAGAGTATGTCTCCAACGCCCTCAGTCCGGCGAAATTAAAACAGGTCAACTTGAACCCGGCGAAGGGAGAGTGCGAGGTTATTGTCGACGAAGATCAGCTCTCGCTTGCTATCGGTAAAAAAGGTCAGAATGTTCGTCTCTCGTCGCGCCTCACCGGCTGGAAGATAGATATCTTCCGGGAGGGGGAAGTTCTCAAGGGGGTCAAGGGCGCGGTAGCGGTACTCGGCGAGTTGCCGGGTGTGGGAGAGAAGATGGCCCGGAGCCTGGTAGAGGCCGGATTTACCGATCTTCCTATTATCGCGATCTCCGAACCGGAAGATCTTATGCAGGTCGAAGGGGTAGGCCAGAAGACTGCCGAAGAGTTGATAAAAGCCGCTCAGGAAAGGACAGAATAATGTACTGCTCTGGAATTTTCCGATATCAAACGGAAAAGTTCCAGGGTATCGTTGATCGGTTGCGCAGCTAGAAACGTTGAACGGGGTACGGTTGCGTGAGGCTCGGACCGCAACCGTTACACGCAACCGATTCGAGCCGCGCAACCGCAACCTTTTGACCCAAATGTTGCCCGACCGAAGTGAGGGCTAAGTTATAATATATTATGAGAGTTTATGCATTAGCGAAAGAACTGGAACTGACCAGTAAGGAACTACTGGCCGTGCTCAAGGAGATGGGGATTGAAGTTAAGTCCCACGCGTCTTCGGTGGACGAAGAGCAGGCAGCACTGGTTAGAAACCAGTTAAAGTCCTTACCGCCGGAAGAAGAGCCGGTCCGAAAAGAGGAGAAGGATAAAGAGGAATCACCTCCGGCCCGGAAAGACAGCCAGGGATTAGATTCCGGGGCAGATGAGATATCCGGCTCTTCGCCCCCACAGGACGCAGCGGACGCTGGTGAGAAGCTACTGGTCATAAAATTCCCGGTGACTGTTCGGGAGTTGGCCGATCAGATCGGGCAGAGGCCCAACATTCTGATCAAGAAACTTCTGGAGATGGGGGTATTCGCCTCTCTCAATCAGTTTCTGGATGAGGAGACGGCGATTATCCTGGGCAGTGAATATGGCCTGGATATCAAACCTTATATCTCTCTCCGGACTGATGAGGAGACCGGCACGCTGCCGGATGAAGCGGATGCCGAGAAGCAGATAGAGGTCGGAAAGAATATGCTTCCCCGCGAACCGGTGGTTACGCTGATGGGGCATATCGATCATGGGAAGACTTCCGTCCTTGACGCGATTCGCAATTCCCGGATTACTTCGGGTGAAGCCGGCGGTATTACCCAGCATATCGGGGCTTACAGGGTTGATATCGGGGGCAAAGGAATAGTATTCCTCGATACTCCCGGGCATGCCGCATTTACCACCATGCGCTCCCGCGGCGCTGATCTGACTGACATTGTTATTGTGGTGATCGCGGCCGATGAGGGTATTATGCCCCAGACCGTGGAAGCAATTAATCACGCCCGCGCCGCCGGGGTTCCGATTATTGTCGCTATAAATAAGATCGACAAGAGCACCGCGCGTCCCGATCGTGTACGGCGTCAGCTGACCGAGCATGATCTGGTTACCGAAGAGATGGGGGGAGAAGTTATCTCGGCTCCCCTTTCCGCGGTTACCAAAGAGGGCCTCGATCATCTTCTGGAGATGATTCTTCTTCAGTCGGAGATGATGGAGTTAAAAGCCGATCCTGATGGTCCGGCTTCCGGTGTGGTGGTTGAAGCAAAACTCACCGCGGACCGTGGTCCGGTGGCCACGATTCTGGTAAAAAACGGGACTTTGAAGATGGGAGACAGCCTGGTATGTGATATCTATCCCGGAAAGATCAAGGCTATGTTTAACGATCAGGGCCAGCCGGAAAAAGAGGCCGGTCCTTCCACTCCGGTTGAAATTATGGGACTGACCGGCGTTCCCGGAGCCGGATCGACATTCCAGGTAGTTGAGAGTGAATCCCGGGCCCGTGAAATCGGAGAACGCCTCCAGGATAAGCAGCAGGAAAAATCGTGGGATGATTCCCGCCGCCTCCGACTGGAGGACTTTTTCAAGCAGATAGCCAGTAATCAGGTTAATGAACTTCCCTTGATTCTGAAAGGAGATGTCCAGGGTTCGGTAGAAGCGGTCAGTATGTCCTTGAATGAGCTTGCCGGCGACAAGAAGGAGATCTCGCTGAAGATAATCCATGGCGCGGTTGGGGCAATCAGCGAATCGGATGTCATGCTGGCGGCGGCTTCCCGGGCGGTAATTATAGGATTCCAGGTTCCGATCTCCGGAAAGATCAAGCGGCTGGCTGAGATGGAAGGGGTGGATATCAGATCCTATAGGGTAATCTATGAGGCGGTTGATGATATCAGAAAGGCCCTGGAGGGTATGCTGGAACCGGATCAGAATGAGATCATTCTGGGTGAAGCCCGGGTGAAGGAACTCTTTAAGATCTCCAAGCTGGGGATGATAGCCGGCTGTGTGGTGGAGAGCGGAACCATAAAACGTGCCGCCCGGATCAGAGTTATGAGAGATGAAGAAGAGATTATAATGGATACCGTATCCACTCTCAAGCGGTTCAAAGAGAAAGTAACTGAAGTAACCTCCGGGAAAGAGTGCGGAATCGGATTGAATAATTTTCATGACTTTCAGGTCGGCGATCGGCTGGTATCATTCGAGATAGAAAAGATAGCCCGGAAGTTGTAGGAAGAGAAGAGTGCCTAGTGTTAAAAGGTTGCGGTTGCGCAGCTCGAAATGTCGAACGGTAGACGGTTGCGTGTGGCCTTGGCCCCGCAACCGTTACACGCAACCGATTCGAGCCGCGCAACCGCAACCTTTTTGCTCCGAAGGCGCCAAGTTATGCATAAAAGTAGAGATAAATACGGAAAGAGCCGGCGGCAATGCAAGGTAGAAGAACAGGTTAAGAGAATCCTGGGAGATATCCTGCAAGCCGGAGCAAATGATCCGAGGATTGGTTTTGTCAGTATCTCCAGGGTGGAAACCACCGGAGATTTAAAAAATGCCCGGGTGTATGTCACTATAATGGGTGAAGACCAGGAGATTCAGAAATCGCTGGAAGGCCTCCGGAGCGCCCGGAGTTATTTTCAGCGGGAACTTGGTCACCGGATGAGTTCACGTTATACACCGGTAATCTCATTCCTTATGGATGAGTCGATAGAATACAGCCACCGGATTGACCGGATTCTTTCCGAGATAAATAGAGAAGATGATGTTGAAGACCCCTCCCCGAGTGATTGACCTCCTGCTTGAATACGACAGGTTTCTGATCTCCTCCCATCTGCGCAGTGACGGTGATGCCGTAGGTTCTCAGCTGGCCCTGGCCGGAATCCTCCATCAACTCGGAAAAGAGACGGTCATTCAAAACGAATCGCCGGTTCAGAAAAATTACGCTTTTCTCCCGGGGGCGGATCGGATTGAGCCGTTCGGAGAACTGCCTTTTCAGCCGCAGGCAGCCATACTGCTGGATGCTCCGGAGCCGAGAAGAATCGGAACTATAAAGCGTCACCTCACCTCAATCGATAAGATAATCAATATCGATCACCACATCTCCAATAGCCGCTACGGCGATGCCTTCTGGGTGGAACCGGAGAGTTCTTCGGTGGGGGAGATGATCTTTCATCTGATACCTTTGCTGGGAGCTGAGCTTACCCGGGATATAGCACTCTGTATCTATGTAGCGATTCTAACCGATATGGGGATGTTCCAGTATATGGTTACCTCCCGATCCGGCGCCCGAATTCTTTCTCTGGCCGCCAGGCTGGTGGAGACAGGGTTGGTCCCGTATGAGATCTATAAGAAAGTCTACAATATCTATTCTATAGCCCCGTTGAAGTTATTGGGCGAGGCATTATCCACACTGGAATTCAGGAAGAACGATCAGATTGCTTATATGAAAGTTTCCCGGGCGATGCTGGCCCGTGCGGGAGGGGGATTTGACATTACCGAGAACCTGATCTCCTACCCGCGTGATATTGTCTCAACCCGGATCGCTATACTTTTTACTGAACATGATGAATATATAAAGGTTTCTTTCCGATCAAAAGAGCCGGATATAATAGATGTGAACGAGATCGCTTCCCGACTCGGCGGCGGCGGTCATCCTGCTGCCGCCGGAGCGGAAGTCTATGAAGGTCTTGATGAGGCGGCGGATCGGGTTATAGCCGTGGTTGAGGAGTATCTTTCAGAGATTAAAAGCTGAACATCGAACGCCGAACGAACAGCGTAAAAGCTGAACATCGAACATCGAACGTCCAACTTCGAACGTCGAACGACACCTGGCAGAGGCAGCCAGTGCCGTCCCTGCGTAGTTCGACGTTCGATGTTGAACGTCGGATGTTCAGTCTTTAAGCAGCCTGCTGCCGGTGTCATATGCCAATGCGTAGTTCGACGTTCGAAGTTGAGCGTTCGACGTTCGATGTTCAGTTTTTTAAATGAAGATAAAATAATTAAATATTTATGTAAATCCCGGATTCTTTAGCTCCTCTCCCGGACGGCATTCTCCTGGTCGACAAACCGGCGGGGATTACTTCATTCCGGGTTGTGGATCGTCTGAAAAAGCGGTTCCGGATCAAAAAGGTGGGACATGGAGGAAGTCTTGATCCGATGGCGACCGGCCTCCTGATTATCCTGATTAACCGGGGGACTAAATTGGCGTCCGGGATGTTGGGGGGGGAGAAAGAGTATGAAGCGACCGTATTACTGGGAACTGAGACCGATTCTCAGGATATCACCGGTAAGGTGGTTCGTTTGGATGATAAGGTAAATTTTACCCGCGATGAGATTGAGAAGGCGCTGGATAATTTTCGCGGCGAGATCCAGCAGATACCCCCGATGGTATCCGCCCTCAAGCATCGAGGAGAGAGACTCTACAAGATAGCGCGGAGGGGTGAAGTGATAGAGCGCGCTCCGCGGACAGTTACTATAAGTTCATTAATCCTGCGGGAAGTATCGGGAAGTTCTATCCGGATCGATATCCGGTCTTCCAAGGGAACGTATATTAGAACATTAAGTCATGATCTAGGGCGATTACTGGGCTGTGGAGGTTGTCTCTCGGCCCTCCGTCGCACCCGGGTAGGTCCGTATGATATCAGAGACGCATTCAATTTTGATGATTTGCTGAAAGGCACAAGAGAGAGGCTGGCGGAGTGTATTCTTCCGGTGGCGAGCCAAGCTCCTGCTTCGGAATTTAAATAAACCGCGGATTAAGCGGATTAGACGCCCGTCCGGCAGAGTCGCCGGGTCTAACGGAGATTGTTTTTTCTTTTAATCAGCATAATCCGCGGTTGGGCTGAAATAAGAAAATTATGGACGTCTAAGGAGGTCAGAATGAAACGTGCGATTATAGTTTTCACATCGTGTATCTTATTAAGCTTTTTTACTACGTTTGCGATGGCGGATGCTGTTAGCTACGCCCCCCCGGCTTTGGCATCATCCCCTTCGAAGGCCGAGGTTACCGATAAGATCCTCATTACAGATGTGAACATATTCGATGGGAATAGCGAAAAGCTCGCCATGTCTATGAACGTGCTGATCGAAGGGAACAAAATTGCAAAAATCGCTAAGACGATTCCAGCTGACGACGACATGAAAGTCATTGAAGGTGGAGGAAGAACACTTCTGCCTGGATTCATTGAGGCGCATGGACATCTTCAATTGAATGTTGGGGCGTTACAGACCATATTCGCTACTGCTGACTATCTTGGTGCTCTGGCTCTATACGAGGCCAAGAATACACTCATGCGCGGATTTACCACTATGAGAGATGTCGGAGGTTCTGTATTTGGTATCAAACGGGCCATCGATGAAGGATATTTTCCGGGGCCGCGAATATACGCCAGTGGGCCACCCATCAGCATGACAGCCGGGCATGGTGATTATAGAACATCGATCACATTACCACGTCAATTAGGAGGCTCCTCACATTCTGAATTAGAAATTCTTGGGATTACCGCTTTTGCGGATGGAGTACCTGAAGTGCTTTCAGCTGCCCGAATGAATATGCGAAGTGGAGCTGCATTTCTGAAAATGTATGTAGGTGGGGCTGTCTCCGGCTTATATGACCCGTTGGATGTAGTTGAATACTCATTTGATGAAGTCAAAGCCGCAGCCGATGAGGCTGAACGGTGGAATACCTATTTAGCTGTTCACACCTATACTGATGCTGCAACCCAGACCGCAATTAAGGCGGGAGCCAAATCATTGGAGCATTGCAACTTGATAAGTGAAAAAACAGTTAAAATGGCAGTTAAAAACGATTGCTATATAAGTGCGCAAACCGGAGTGTTTCTTGCTCCTGCTCCTCCGAGTTTCACACCGGACCAGAAGGCCCGTCAACAAGAAGCTGCCGATGGTTTAGATAATCTTATGAAACTGTGTAAAAAACATAATGCAAAAGTTGCATTTGGCAGTGACCTGTTAATGGACCTGGAAATTAAGAAAACCCTAAATGACGAATTCACGCTCCGCAAAAAGTGGTTTTCCAATGCAGAGATATTAAAACAAGCAACTGCCATTAATGGTGAAATTCTGGCGCTTTCCGGCCCACGAAATCCATATTCTGGAAAGATCGGGGTTATTGAGGAAGGTGCGTTGGCTGATATTCTTTTGGTTAACGGAAATCCTCTTGAAGATATTTCGATTCTCACCAAGCCGGAGGAGAATCTATCCCTCATCATGAAAGATGGAAAAATATACAAAAATAAGGTCAATTAAGTATCATTTGCCCAATAAAACATACCAGCGGACGGCGTGTGAGCTTCCCGCTTTGCTCCAGTCCACGTCGCCGCTGAATTCTGCGTTGG
>Ga0180435_10000616_pt1 | contig 37616 bp, 34 predicted proteins | sample SS_ome_3_FD_132467 | JGI IMG/M metagenome (GOLD analysis project Ga0180435, IMG submission 132467) | Hypersaline lake sediment archaeal communities from the Salton Sea, California, USA - SS_3_S_1 metaG | ecosystem: Environmental > Aquatic > Non-marine Saline and Alkaline > Hypersaline >... | reverse complement strand
TCAGTTTAATAAGGAATTTATCTAGTTTGTTAAAATCATCTTTGGTTATATTGTTTGCAACAAGATTAATTAGGCCAACCTCAACATCCTTTCTAAAATCTGCAATCTCTTTATAGGTGAGTTTGTTCTGACGAATTAAAATCCCCAACCAATCGACTACCGCTTCCGAACTTTGTTCCTTGACATAAGCACCACCTTTAACACCTACTTTAACTTCAATAAGGCCCTTTTGAGATAAAACACTAAATGCTTCTCTAATAGTACCTTGACTAGCGCCGATGATTTCCTGCATGTCGTTAATAGAAGGTAATTTATCTCCAACATTATATTGTTTGCTAACAATCGCCTCTTCGATTTGTTTAACAATGTCATAAACCAAACTTCTTTTTTGTGTTTTTTTTAGCATATTTTTAACCTTTATGGCACTGACGGCTCAGTGAAGGAGCTGTTAGTTTTGAAGAATTCTAATTTAATACCATTACATGAACTTATTTAACTTGACAAGATATATTTAATGATTTAACCATTAAATGATTAAATGTCTTGGACATTCGGCAACAATTGTCTTAAAAGCCATATTAATTAAAGCGGATTTCGGGTAAGCCTAATTATTGCCAAAATAAACGAGCAAATTATAAAAGAGGAGTATAAAATGCCTACTTTTAAAAAGAGAGAATACTTAAAAAGAGTTGAAAAAACCAAATATAAAATGGAGCGTGAAGGCATCGAAGTTCTAGTTGTCGTTGACCCAGCCAACATGAATTATCTAACAGGGTATGATGCCTGGTCCTTTTATACGCCCCAGGTGGTGATTGTCGGAATTGACTTAGACGAACCGATTTGGATCGGACGCAAAATGGACGTTGCTTGTGCCAACTTTACCGTTTGGCTCTCACCTAACAATATCATTGGGTATCCTGAAAACTTGGTCAATCATCAAATCAAACATCCCATGAGCTACATTACACGTACAATGATAAAGCGCGGTTTAGAAAATAAGGTGATCGGCGTTGAAAAAGAAGCCTATTATTTTGATATACGCTCATATGAAGAATTGAAGCGGAATTTGCCGGACGCTCGATTCAAGGATTCACGGATGTTGGTTAACTGGATCCGGTCTGTCAAATCATCACGTGAAATAGAAATTATGAAGGAAGCTGGGAAAATTAGTGAGAAGGCAATGCAGGTTGCTATGGACTCGACTGTCGTCGGTGCACGAGAATGTGATGTAGCTGCTGCCATTTTGAATTCCCAGATAAGTGGTACCGAAGAATTCGGTGGGGCCTACCCGAGCATTTTTCCTCTATTTGGCTGCGGGGAAAAGGCAGCAGCTCCGCATTTGAGCTGGACCGATTCACTGATCAAAAGCGATACCGCTATCTGGTTTGAGCTCACAGGTTGCCGTCATCGCTACCACACGCCTTTGTCACGAACGCTATATCTGGGAACAAAGCCATCTAAAAAACTGGCAGATACAGCTGAATTGGTTGGAGAAGGGTTGGAAACAGTACTTGATTTTATTAAGCCCGGTATAACCTGTGAGGAAATGGAGTTAGCTTGGCGAGCGGTCATAAAAAAGGCCGGCTTATCAAAGGAGTCTAGAATGGCCTATACGGTCGGTTTGAATTACCCACCGGTATGGGCTGAAAATACAGCAAGTGGCAGACCGGGGGATAGAACTGTGCTTGAAAAGAATATGACTTTTCATGTGCTCCTGGCCATGTGGATGGATGGTTGGGGGTATGAGCTGAGTGAGACTGTAAGAGTTACGGACCGAGGTTGTGAAAGTTTTGCCACATTCCCAAGAAAGTTGTTCATAAGAGAATAGCGGTTTAAGGCATTATATATCATAGCGATAAAGGGAGAAAAAATGAAACGGTTGAAGGAATCGATACCCGATTATCTCTGGCCTTTAGAAAAAAGGCTTGATTCAAAAAAATTGCATAAAATTCATTCGGCTACTATTGAAATATTGGAAAACACTGGCGTACGCCTCTACCTGCAGGAAGCGATAGATTTATTAAAAAGTGCGGGGGCTAAGGTAACTGATGGCAACTTGGTGAAAATCACAGGAGGAATGGTAGAAAAGGCATTTGCAACCGTTCCAGGAACAATTAATATTTACAATCGTGAAGGTGTAAAGTCTATGCTTCTTGGGAGCGGCGTTTCTTATTTTTCAACCGGCTCTGACTGCCTTAATATTTTAGATCACCGCGATGGTTTACGCAGAAAGGCTAAGCTTTCAGACGTCCAAGATGCAGTGCGTCTGATGGAAGTCCTCCCTAATATCGATTACGTCATGTCTATGTTTTTACCTTGGGATGTTCCAAGTGAAGTGGTGAGCCTCTATCAGATGGAGACCATGCTCACCTATACTAAAAAGCCGATTATGTTTGTTACGCCGGAATTCGAAGATTGTCTCGATTGTGTGAGGATGGCTGAGGTGGCTGCAGGTGGGGCTGAAGAACTTAGAAAAAAACCGTTTGTCATGCTATATATAAATCTGTCTGCCGACTTGAAGCACAATGAAGAGTCGCTCCGAAAATTATTGTTTATGGCGGAAAAAGGTTTGCCCACAACGTACACTCCCACCGGCAATATTGGAGCGCTGGCCCCGGTAACAAGGGCAGGTGCACAGGCACATATTAATGCCGGAAACGTTACCGGTATAGTGCTTTCACAGCTCAAACGTGAAGGTGCTCCTTTTATTTTCGGTGGATGGGGGCTGGCCATGGATATGAAAACATCCATCTTTGCATACGCAGCTCCGGATATGCAAGGTATCGGAGCAGCCCAAGCCAATTATTATAATATACCCTTTTTCGGGGTCTCCGGTTGTTCAGATGCAAAAATTCTGGATGGGCAGGCAACCGCAGAGGCCGCTTTGACACTGATGGCGGATGTGACATGCGGGGCAGATCTGGTTCATGATCTTGGCTACATGGAATCAGGCCTTATGGGTTCTTTGCAACAACTTGTCATCTGTGATGACATGGTTGGTTGGATAAGAAGATTCATTCAACCTGTATCGGTGGAAGATGAAGAGCTTTGTCTTGACGTTGTTAATGAAGTAGGTCCAGACGGTGATTTTATAAGCACGACCCATACGATTAACCATTTTCGAGAACTGTACCAACCTAAAATATTTAATCGAAAGAACTATGACGATTGGGAGCAATCCGGGAAAGTGACAATAAATGACGTGTCGAGAAAAAAAATCGAAACCGTATTAAAAAAAATAGACGAAAAGTTAATTTCAGATGGATTGGCAAATGAGATTGAAGGAATAAGAACTCAGATGGAAGAGAGATTAGGATTGAGATGACACAGATACGGGCAATTATTTACGGTGTTGGACTGTCAAACCGGATAGCAACCCGGCTCATGGTGGAAAAGGGCGTCAAGGTAGTGGGTGCCGTGAATCGCTCGGGCCCGAAGGTGGGCAAGGATATCGGAACTCTTGCAGGTTTGGAACAACCATTGGGGGTTACGATATCAGACGATCCTGAAAAAGTGCTTTCAATCCCAGCAGATATTGTCCTTGTGGGCGTCTGTGATGACATGGAGCGTGGATTTCCTATCTATGAAAAATGCCTGAATCATGGACTCAATGTAATTACCATCGGCTCTTTCGCCTCTTATCCCTGGCGGAACTTCCCTGAGTTTACCAACCAACTCGATGAGTTGGCCAAAGCAAACAATGTGACAATTACCGGCACCGGCAATCAGGACTTTTTTATGGTAAACTTGCCGGTATTGATGTCGGGCATTTGTCATCGCTTGGATCGAATAACACATCGCAGTCTATCTGATGTCAACAAATCCGGACCGGAGGTTGCCAAACTCGTGCATGTGGGAGAGAGCACCGAAAAAATTAACGTCTCCATAGCCAGTGAACGGCCGAGCATATACACTGCCTTTTGGGAAAACGTCGTAGCAGATCTTGGCATGGAAATACGCGAAATTAAACAAAAGACAGAGCCTGTTTTGGCAGATTCGGACTATTACTGCAACTATCTTGAGCGTACACTTGTAAACGGTAATATTATCGGTACCACCCAAATAATAAAAATTAGCACCAAGGAAGGGCTTCAACTGGTGGGCGAGAATACATTGCGTCTTTGCAAGGAGGGCGAAGAAGAGTTCAAGGAGTGGCGCATCGAGGGTGAGCCCGATCTGGAGATTCGTGCGAGCAGGCTTGACAATGCATTTTCAACCGCAAGCCAGTCTGTCAACCGTATTCCGGATGTAATAAATGCCAGGCCGGGTTACGTGACACTTGAAAAATTGCCGAAACTTGTCTTTAGACAAGATCCAATGAACATCTATTTGAGCAAAGCGTAGCGCTATCCATGTTATAATGAACTTTTTTGATCTACGTTTTTGCTGACGACTTTGGCTGGCATCTTAGGACAGTTTTATCGGCAAGCTCAGATTGCCAGCAATTCTCGGGAGGCTTGTGACAGCACTTCGAAACCGTCCCCGGTCACGACAACGTTCGATTCAATGTTGAAATGACCGTAATCGGTTACAACGGTCGGTTCGATGGTGATTGTCATTCCGGGAACCACGACAGTGTTGTCAAACAGTGCGATATGGGGCGGCTCAGTGGTTGCCATACCGATGCCGTGGCCAATCCGGTTTGCCCGGTTTGACTGCCGGGCAGTGCAGTCTCCGCCACCCCAGATGGCTTTGAGACCGGCCTTTTCAAACTCGGTGTTGCAGAGCCGCGATAGGGCCGATGCTGTGATGCCGGGACGGATAGCCGCCGTAACGGTCTGGGTGATTCGGTCGACGGACGCATACATTTTTTTCTGGTTGTCGGAGGGTTTTCCGATTGCCGCCATACGTGAAAAATCCGAAGCGTATCCCTTAAAGCTGCATCCGCTGTCCAGCCAGAGCAGATTGCCCATTTCCAGCTTGTATTCACCGGGGTTTGACAAAAAACCGCTCTCATAGTTATAGGGGCCTGAGTTGCAAAGGACCCAAACCTGCGCCCCCCCCTCTGCCACGGCGGCTTGGAACATAATTTTTGCTGCTTCTTTCTCAGTCATACCCTCCCGGACACGCTCAAAACATCTTTTAAAGGCGCTGCCGGTGATTTTGCCCGCTCCGCGCATGCAGGTGATTTCCGCCTCGGACTTGACCATTCGCAGTCCCCAAAACACGTCAGAGGCATCCAGAAACTCCACACCGGGCAGGATTCGAGTCAATTCAATGAAGTCGTTAAAAGGCAAACCCAAGCGTTGCTCCCGGCCCAGTTCGGCGCCGATTTTGCCGCCGGCCAAACCGATTTCCTGAATGGCTCCCTTTATCAAGTCGATGGGCGTATTGGCAATTGACGAGTAGGATCGGATTTCGCCAATCCAGGACTCCCGTCTCTGGGATGCTTCAAAGAATTCATGAACAATCATGACCGCTTGCCCCTTTTGCGGCAGAATCATTACGGTCGGTCTGGAAAAAGAAAAGTCTCCGTGCCCGCCGCTCAAATAAGTAAAATTGTTTGCTTCGGTAATCAGCAGAGCATCCAACGCATGCTCTTTCATCAGTGTTCTGGCACGTTCCCAGCGGTGTTCATATTCTTCTTTGGGAAAACGTTTATATTCCATATCCATCGGCGTTGCCCCTCATTTTGCTGCAAAAAAAATCACACAATTGTCAGTTGATAGAAGTTACAAGTGAAAAAATCTAAATTCCATAACGGACAATAATAGATATTTCCAGTAATATCAATTGGAAAGTATTACAATTGATAATCAGTTTAGCCAAATTGTAAAAATCTAAAAACTCTTGACAAAGTAGAGGCCAAGGCATAGAGATGTTTTTAATGGACCATCCATATAGCAGAAACTACCCCACTTATAATCGATTTAGAGCAAGTCATGTGACAATATGGAAATTACCGAGAACAATTTATGCTATTTCAGGACAATGCATATTACCATTTGAAATTATTATATTAAATGATTTTAAATTGGCTGAATTTTAATGCTATATCATATAATGGTTGGATTTCATCGGCTAAATTTGAGGATTGTAATGGGTGGTCCAAAAAAACATGAACAATTTAACCGCAAAACAAATATTTCAACCGATTCAAAGCGGTAAGGTGGCCCAGAACATTGGTTGCCAAATCGAGGATGCCATATTGAGGGGCGATATTTCACTGGGCGAAAGATTGCCACCCGCCAGAGAACTACAGCATGTGTTTCAGGCCTCCAGATCAACTGTCCGGGAAGCGCTGAAGGTGTTGGAACAAAAGGGTATGGTCGAAATAAAGCCGGGAAGCGCCGGGGGAACCTATGTAACTGTCGCAAGTGGTGAAAAAGTCGGTGAAGGCCTCGCCATGTTGTTCAAACTTGGCCTGGTCTCCGTTCGACAGTTGTTCGAGTTTCGGGAATTGAACGAAGCCATGGCTTTTGAATCCGCGGTTCACAATGCGACCGAAAAGGAAATAGCCGAAATGCGGCTTTTGTTAGAAGCACTTCGGAAAACCTATAATTGCCGGAATGGCAGCACATACGAAAACTTTTTCACTATTGAGCGTAAAATGCACGAAAAAGTACTAACCATGGCCAACAACCCTTTAATCAAGTGGGTTATAGAAACCACCATCACCCATACGTGGCGTTATCTGGTGTTTACCTGGGAAAGACTGGCGATCAAGACCTCTGACAAAACAACCATCATGAAAACCAGCCTGGAGGACTGGGAGGATATTGTTGGAGCGTTTGAAGATAGAAACGCCCTTTTTGCGTCCAGCCTGATCCGCTCCCATTTGATCAATTATTACCGGGCCTTCAAAAATTATCTCCAGGAAAACGATATCACCGAGGCCGATCTAATCGGCATCGTTCACAAGGAAAACAAAGTGCTGTAACGAGTCAACACGCGGAGGAAATCCTGAATTGACTGGTCTGGCAGGAGAGATACAATTCCTTGAAATCGATCAACAATCGAAGACCGATGGAGGATTGCATGAAACAGGTTGAACTATCCACACCCAAACCATTCTTGCGTTTGTTTTTTGAAGAACATTGCAAGCGCATTCACAGCGCCAGCATGGAGATTTTGGAATTTCACGGAATCCGGGTGCTGGATCCGGAAGGCAAGGACTTGTTGCTGTCCGCCGGGGCGCTGGCCAAGGGAGATCATTGGATCGGCATTCCCTCGGTTTTGGTAAAGCAAGCCCTGAAAACGGCACCGAGCCGGATTGTCCTGGCGAATCAGAAAGGGGAAAGAAACCTCCTCTTGGAAGATACGAACGTCTATTTCGGCCCTGGTTCCGATACGGTCTTTACAATCGACATCGATACTGGCGAACGCCGAGAGACGCTTCGATCTGATGTCGGGCGCATGGCTAAATTATGCGATGCGCTTTCCAATATCGATTTTCTTATGTCCATGGGCATCCCTCGCGATGTTCCAACTACGGCGACCTACCTGTACGAATTTGCTGAAATGGTAATGAATTCAAACAAATCTATTGTGTTTACCGCCGATGCACCTGAAGATATTGACGATATTTACGAGATGGCCTGCGCTGTGGCCGGCGGGCCTGAAGCGCTGAGAGAAAACCCATTTTTGCTGCATTACGCCGAGCCAATATCCCCGTTGCTCTTTCCTGTCGAACCCGTGCAACGACTGATCCGCTGTGCTCACTATCACTTGCCGGTGGGCATGATTCCGGCCGCCAATGCCGGAGCTGGGTCGCCCATAACCAATGCGGGTTCCATCGCTCTGGCAAATGCCGAGTGTTTGGCAGGGTTGGTGCTTCATCAGCTGAAAAACCCCGGGGCCCCCTTTTTGTATGGCTATAATATTGCCACTCTGGACATGAAGCATGCCGTTGTCGCCTACGGTGCTCCCGAATTCCGGATCACTGACGGCGTCCTGGCAGATCTGGCACGATTTTACGGACTGCCGTCCTGGGGAACTTCGGGTTGTACCGACTCGAAAACTGTGGATGCCCAGGCCGGCATCGAAGCAACTTTTGCCATTTATAACTCCATCCTGAGCGGTAACAACTTAGTTCACGATGTGGGATATATCGAATCAGGTCTCACCTCTTCCATGGAAATGATCATCATGATGGACGAGGTTATCGATATGTGCCGCCGCTTTTTTGATCCAATCTTGTTGACTCCGGAAACCATTCCTATGGAAGCCTATGGCCGTGCCAAGGTTGCGCGCAGTTTTGTCGCGGATCGCCACACCTTTGACCATTTCAGGCAGGCCCAATGGGCGCCCAAGCGACTGGACAGAGCGCAGTTCGGGGATTGGGAAGCGGATGGGAAAAAAGACCTTTACCATCGGCTTAACAATGAAGCCAAAGAAATCATGTCAGCCCATATCCCTGAAGCAAAACCGGCGGAGGTCATTGCCAAGATCGATGCTGTGCTCACAAGAAGAAGCTGAGAAACCGGCCGGGCAGAACAAACCCTGCTCCAGGCGTTGCCAGTCTGGAAATATTCGTTCCGCCATGTCGTAATTTAGGAATTAAAAATGAAATCCGACGTAAAAAAACTGGCCGATAGGCTCGAACCAGAAACCCTACGTTTTGCTCAGCAATTGGTCCGCACAAAAAGTCTCACGGCACACGAAGGCAATCTGGCAAAGCTAGTCGAACGCAAGATGCTAGACCTGGACTACGACGACGTATATATTGACAGCCTCGGCAATGTCATCGGGGTCCTTGGTGACGGTCCCACGACGATTCTATTCGACTCCCACATGGACACTGTCGACGTAAACCAACCGTCAGACTGGCAGCATGACCCTTTTGGCGGCGATATCATTGATGGGAAACTCTATGGCAGGGGCTCGGTGGACATGAAAGGTGCATTGGCTGCCACCGTTTTTGCTGGCCATATCATGAAGCAGCTGGGACTGCAGGACGGCAAAACCATATATATTACGGCCTCTGTCATGGAAGAAGACTATGATGGCGAAACCGTTTATGCCATGTGCCGCCAATTGGAACGTCTCCCGGACTTTGTCGTCATCTGCGAACCCAGTGGCCTCGACCTATCCCTGGGCCACAAAGGCCGGGCGCTGCTCAAGGCAACCACCAGGGGTGTTTCCGCCCATGGTAGTGCGCCTGAAAAGGGAATCAACGCGGTATACAAGATGTGTTCCTTGCTGCAGCGTGTCGAAGCTTTGAACCACAAAATGATGCGCCAGAAAAATGAAGCAGGCAGTATCGCTGTGACAAAAATTGAAAGCAGGGCCGAGTCATTGAACGCAATACCTGCCTATTGCGAGGCTTATTTAGACCGCCGGCTGGTGTCGGGAGAGGATACCGCATTCATTTCAGCAGAAATGGATAGCCTCCTGAAGGAAATGGACGGAGAATGGGAAGTCTATGACAAGCAGGGCGTCAGCTATACCGGTGTTCCGGTTGTATTACACTCTTTCTTGCCATCATGGGAGATTTCCACCAATCATGCGCTCACACAAGCATGCCTAAAATCATTTAAACTGGCCTTTGGCCGTGACCCGGGCTTGATAAAATGGGATTTTTGCACCAATGGAGTGGCAACTGCCGGGCGGCTCAATATTCCCACCATCGGTTTCGGACCGGGCGACAGCAAAAAAGCCCATACCGTTGACGAGTGCTGCGAGATATCTCAGATAATGGCCGCGGTCAATTTTTATGCCCTATTGCCGAGTTGCATATAAACTATAGAACAAAGGACCTGCCCATGATTGATTTGAGTAAAAAAGACAACCTTATAAGAGGTAATGCGGAACGGCTTCGAAAACATGGCATCAGCCTGCCAACCTTTGCCCAAATGCGAAATCCTACCCTGATCCCGGAAAAAATAAAAAGCCGACTTGCTTCCACCGGATTGTGGGATATTGACCCCGTTAATCTCTATCGCATAACTTGGCACAACCAACCCGTTGAAAAGGGCGGTGGATACGGCCGGGTGAATTACCTGGAACTTCCATCTCGCCTTACCGGTGTTCGCGCGCGTGTGATCGGATTGGTGGGCAAATGGTTCCCCACGGGAAGTCATAAGGTGGGCGCAACGTATGCCTGTCTGGTGCCCAGGTTGGTGACCGGCCAATTCGATCCGACGGAGCAGAAAGCTGTTTGGCCTTCCACCGGTAACTATTGCCGAGGGGGGGCATTCAATGCAGCATTGTTGAGCTGTGAATCCATTGCCATTCTGCCGGAAGAAATGAGCCGGGAGCGTTTTGAGTGGTTGAGTAAGATTGCCGGCGAAGTCATCGCCACGCCCGGCAGTGAGTCCAATGTAAAGGAAATATACGACAAATGCGATGAGCTCAGAGCTACACGCGACAATATTTCGATTTTTAATCAGTTCGATGAATTCGGCAATTACCTGTGGCATTATCACGTAACCGGACCGGCAATGGAAGAAGTCGCCCATATGATCATGGGAGGCTCGGACCGAATTGCCGGCGTTGTCTCTTCTACCGGTTCGGCGGGTACCATTGCCAGCGGTGACTACATCAAGGACAGGTTTCCCATGGCAAAGATTGTAGCTGCCGAGGCCTTGCAATGTCCGACTCTTTTGAACAACGGCTTTGGCTCGCACCGCATAGAGGGAATTGGTGACAAGCATGTTCCTTGGATTCACAACGTGCGCAATCTCGACTTCGTGGCGGCTGTGGATGACGAAGGCCCCATGAACATTCTCAGACTTTTCAATGATCCCGAGGGTGTAAAGTATTTAGCCGATCAAGGCATTTCAGCAGATATCATCGAGTCTTTGCCCTTGCTGGGGATATCCTCTCTAGGCAACCTGATTGCGGCAATCAAGTTCGCTAAATACTACGAATTAATCGAGAAGGACATCATCCTGACTGTTTTTACGGACTCAATGGATATGTATGAGTCGCGCCTGGCGCAGCAGAGCGAAGCCATGGGTCCTTACAGCACACAGGCTGCATTCAAGGATCACCACCGGTATATATTGGCACAACAGATCGATAACATCACTGAGTTGTCATATTACGGGCGCAAGCGGATCCATAACCTTAAATATTATACCTGGATCGAACAGCAGGGGCGAAGTGTCGAAGAACTCGATGCGCAATGGTATGAATTTCCCGATTATTGGGACAATATTCAGCACCAGGTCGGCAAAATCGACACGCTAATCGAAGAGATGAACAACGAGATTGACAGGCGATAACAGCCCTGGGAATCACAATTATCCCAGCTTATTGTGGAGAATATGGAGATAAAAAATAACTTGGCATTCATTCTGGGATGTGCAGCATTGCGGTCAGGCAGAACAAACCCTGCGGCCTACTGCAGGATACCCTTCAATAGCTTACAGGAGATCGATCAATGAAGGAACTTGCTAAAAAGCACGCTCTGCTATTACAGGAGCATTTAAAGGAACAGCGGATTGATGTGGCCGTAATTTCCGATCCAAGCTCTATCTATTATTATACAGGTGCCCACAGCTTTTTGGGTATGGAATTTGGACGCCCGACACTCCTTATTGTCCCCCAATCGGATGCCTGTTCCCTGGTCACGCCCTTGTGCGAAGGTGCTATGCTCAGAGAAATGGTGTGGTTGGACAATCTTATATTGTGGTTGGACGGGGAAGATGGAGAGTGGCGGACACCCCTGGAAAAAACACTGAAGGATTACAGGCAGGGTACCGTGGGCGTGGACTATCTGGAAATGCCCCGTATTGTTTTCGATTTCATCGCCAAAGACTGCCAAAAGGACGCGCTAAAGGACGTCACACCCGCTATCAATAAAATGCGCATGGTAAAATCACCTGAAGAGATTCAAGTCGCAAGACACGCTGGGGAAGTGGCCGCCGCCATGCTCAAGGGTGCGCACGATATCGCTGGGGAAGGTGTACAGGAATATGAGATCGCCCTGGCGGTGTATGACGCCGGGACACGAAAGGCGGCCGAACTCTTGGCGGTTCATTATGACGATGATCTCACCTCACCCGTCCTGCATTTTCAGCAGATTGTGACTTCAGGCACCCGGACTTCCCTGCCGCATCAGCGGGCGTCGTTGCGCAAGCTGGAAAAAGGCGACCCGTTATTTCTTTGCTTTTGCGGAATAACCAACTTTCGTCAATTTAAACTCGGATTTGACCGCGTTTTATATATAGGTCAACCCAAGGCGTCCGATGTCCGGCTTTGGGATATAGCCCTTCGTGCTCAGTTGGGAGCCTTATCGGAGATTCGACCCGGTGCAGTAGCGGAAAACGTATTTAAGGCCTATGCGGAAGTAATTCGATCGTCTGGTTTGGAGTGCTCTTTCAGAGCGGGAAGAAGCGTAGGGTATTCCTTTAATGAAGCGCCCCAGCTATCCTCGGGTGATAAAACTAAGCTTTTGCCGGGCATGATTTTTGCCGTGGATGGTGCGGTGAACGATCCTGGGGTCTCCCGCGCTCAGACCGGAGACAGCATCGTTGTCACGGACACAGGTTACGAAAAACTGACAAATTATTCCAATAATATTGAAGACCTTATCATACCAGTTGGATAGCTCTGATTTGATTGATGATATCGGCCAGCTCATGCATATGGCTGAATAGGGGAAAGTTTAAATGGATGCCTTGCTCGCTTGCACGAAGTGTGATCTTAAATTCGACCTGGATAGTGATTACCCGCGGTGTCACGCTTGTAGCGAACCCTTGGAAGTTCACTACGCCAATATTGATAAGCCTCAAATTGGAAAGGGCACGTCCATTTTCGAGCGCTACAGGGATTTTCTACCTTTTGAAAAAGTTAACCGCGCTATAAGCATGGGTGAGGGAAATACACCCTTGATCCAATCACAGATAGCCGGCAAAACCTTAGGAATCGGTTCTCTTTTTTATAAAAACGAATCCATCAATCCAACTTGGTCCTTCAAAGACCGAGGTACCGCAACAGGACTAGCGCACGCATTGTCTTTGGGCTTTCAAAAAATCGGCACGGTTTCAACCGGTAATATGGCAACCTCTGTGGCAGCCTACGGCAGTCGGTCGCGACTGGAAACGTATATTCTGGTCTCTAAGGGGATGCCGGCGGAGAAACTCGCACCCATTGCCATCTACCACCCACACCTCATCGTGGTGAATGGTGACTATGGTGATCTTTATTACAAAAGCTTGGAAATCGGGAAGACGTCGGGCATTTATTTCATCAATTCGGATGTGCCGTTTCGTGTGGAAGGTTCCAAAGCCATTGCCTTTGAAATCTGCGAACAGCTGAATTTTGATATGCCCGACTATGTAGTCGTACCGGTGAGCGCTGGTGGCAACCTGCGCGGCATTGTCAAAGGTTTTGAAGAATTCTATCAGGCCGGACTTGTCGATCGAATCCCTACAATGGTAGCGGGCCAGGCATCCGGGTGCTCACCTGTTGTCAACGCTTTTAAACGTGGGGAAAACCTAATCTCCCGGGTCAAGGAACCGCACACCATCGCCCATGCCATTGAAAATCCCATGCCCCCCAGCGGCAATCAGATGCTGCGCAAACTAAATAAAATTGGCGGTCTGGCAGTACGAGTAACCGACCGGCAAATCATCGCTGCACAGCATTTGATGGCCCGGGAAGGCCTATTCGTGCAACCGGCAGCAGCGGTGCCACTTGCCGTGGTTCAAAAGCTGGTAGCAAAACGGCAGATCGAAAACGATTGCAGCATCGTGTGCGTGGTGACCGGAGGCGGTCTGAAGTACACTGCCGCACTTGATAAGTTCTCGTTCAAACCCAGGGAAATCGATATCGCGGATATCGAAAGTGAATTTGAGAGGATTGCATGCAAAAAAGGATCGGAATAATTGGATACGGGTTTATTGGGCAATACCTGTTCGCAAAGGCAGTAAAAGAGGAGTTCATCGAAATTGACTTCGTTTATGATCTGAATTCCCAGAGAACCGCTGAGCTTGATCCGTACTTGGTTTTAACGGATATACGTCAACTGCACGAACGGCATGTCGATTTGGTAGTGGAAGCCGCTCATCCTGAGGCCGTCCGTGAGTTTGCTCCGGATATCATCAAACAAGCTGATTTGCTAACCTTTTCACTAACCGCCTTTGCCGATGATTCCTTTCGAAAACATATGGTCGAGCGTGCTGAAGCAGCCAACCGGTTCGTGTACATTCCCCACGGTGCTGTCCTTGGTCTTGACGGGCTTCAAGACGGCCGCGAGGTGATCGATGCTGTGTCGATCACAACTGTTAAGCATCCCCGCAACCTAGGTTTAGAGAACGAGGCCGCAGGGGAACCTGTAACGATCTATGAAGGTTCCAGCCGGGGTGCCTGCTATAAGTTTCCGCGCAATGTCAATGTCCACGCAGCTGTTGCGTTGGCCGGGATTGGATTTGATCGAACAATTTCCAAAATCGTATCCGATCAGCAAACGGATCGGATGGCTCACACCATTCAGGTCAAAGGCAAGGGCCTTCAATGGGAACTATGCATGGAAAGCTATGCGACAGGGACGGTTACTGGCAGCTACACGCCCGAAAGTGTTTATCAGACGGTCAAACGCCTTTGCAGGCATGATGTAGGCTTCAAAATCACTTAGCATCATTCCAATGTGCAGGGTACCGAAGGTCCATTGATACCAACAGCAAAGCCAGGAATCACCGGCTTTCTGTTTTGGTTCGTAGAGTTGCTGTTGACAACACGAAAGCAGATGTATTATGGGAAAAGTACTCACTATTTCATACAATGTCACACTTATTGTGACAATCTAACAAGGGTCGCGCTGAAACTAAAAGCGTAGTAGCATCATGAAAAACTTATGCTGAACGGCGTTGTAACGGTAAAAACGAGGTAAATCCGAATGCCCCACCGGAATTTGCTCTTTATTTCAATGTTGGGAGAGCCTTCGCTTTACAAGGTTGAGGATTATCAATCGCTATGCCCATCCGGTCTAGAAAAAGACTGGATCCATGATTGGTATGGCGACCTGGCCTATCGATACGGTTTTGACATGGAGGCGGTGGATGTCATTCATGGCGACACCTTGCCCGATCCTATCGATAGCGATACAGTGATCCTGGGCGGCACGATTCACCTCGTTTTGGAAGATAAACCCTGGCTTAAAACGATCTTGAACTGGCTGCGGAAGTACCGCAAACTTAAACGGCCCTTGCTGGGAATCTGCGGCGGGCACCAGATGATCGCCTACAACTTTTTCCAAGGCAACCAGTTGATACCGAGAGAAAATGGGCACATGTTCGGCACCTTTCCGGTGCAGTTGACAGAAGCCGGGAAACGCTCTGATCTGTTTCAGGGAATGTCGGACCAATCTGAATTCCACTTTGCAAACAGTTATCACATTGTTCCCCACCACCAGGCGGACCTAACCGTGCTGGCAACCACAAAAGACAGTCCCGCCATTGCCGTTGATTATGGCGATCACTGGTATGCTACCCAATTTCACCCAGAGTCCCATAAAGAGACCTGGGCGTGCAACGCAAAGTCAGACACGAGAATGGATATGAGTCATTATAAAACCAGGCATGACGGCCCCCAACTTCTAGAAAACTTTATCAAGTTAGCTTCCATCCAAATGGAGAAGGCCGACAATCATGTGAAAACATAAGGTTCTTTAGTATCTCTTAGGAAAGGAGAATGCAGTTGCCCATATTCACGAAGACTGAAATTGAACGGCGGCAATCAGTTCTGCGCGCTAAATTGGCGGGTCTGGATGCGGGTGTGCTTATATCGTTTACAAATTCCTACTATATGAGCGGGGTTCCGATCCTGCCATGGGGGCGACCGACGATCACCATCATCCCTATGAACGATGATCCGGTCATTATCGCCGGGAAGGCTGATGAACAAAACATTTCCTTAAACTCTCCTATCAAGAACGTCATTACCTATGGCGATATTGAAGGGCCCAATGTCAACGAAGCCATTTCCCATTTGGCAAATGAACTCAAAAGACTCGGCTTAAGTAAGATAGGTGTCGATGGCTATTACATACTCATGGCATATGTTGAGCTGCTACGGGAAAAATACCCGGACTGTCAGATCGATGACATCACCGATAGTATTGAGGACATGCGGCTGATCAATTCTGATGAAGAGGTTGATATCATCCGAATCGCCACTGAAATCGCCGACTATGGGATGCAAACCTATTTGTCCGAGGCCAAACTGGGAATGACCGAAATCGAGATGGCCGGACGGATAATCCTGGCCATGGCAAAATTTGCAGCCTCCAAATATCCCGACATGGGCATAACATTCAATTGCTACAGCCAGCAGGGAATTCATTCTCTGGAGCCCCATGCAGCCGCATCCGGACAACCTCTAAAGCCAGAGCGGTTACTTTGCGTTGTCGTCGAAGCTGCCGCCGAGCATTACATGGCCGCAGTAGAAAGAGCTATTGCCTTGGGTGATCTTCTGCCGGAACAGCAGAAATATTATGATACGGTAATTTCAGCATTGCAAAAAACCATCTCGATATGCGCTCCTGGCGTTTTGTGTTCGACCTTAGACAAAGCAAGCCAGGCTGTTTTTCAAAATGCCGGGTATGAAAACTTTCTTTGTGGAACTGGGCTTTCGCGGGGTTTGCTGAATGCCTTCGAGGGCCGCCTGGATAAAAGTAATCTCAGAATTTACAATGATTATCCCTTGAAACCGAATATGGTTTTGAGTTTAGAGCCCTATGCAATCGCCCCGGGAGTCGGGGCCCAGAGGCATTGCGAAATGATTCGTATCACCGAAAATGGGAACGAAGTGTTGTCCAAGGCGCCGAGTGGGTATCTTCGCATAGCTTGACCGGATGCGATACTAAATAGAGGTTTGACATTGAAAACTGACTCGGCTATAAAAAAAGTCACATTATAATTTACATTGTCACAATATGTGTGATGTTGTGAGTGCCAAAAATCAACCTTTGGTAAGCATGTGTGAGTTTATACATAGGAGTTCGAGTGAACCTGACGTCGCGTGAGCGCATATTAAAGGCTGTACAGCATGAAGAAACCGATCGCGTGCCCATCGATCTAGGCGGAACGGATTGCAGCACCATTGCCATCGGACCCTATCGGCAATTGTGCGAACACCTTGAAATCGACGCAAGGCCCATTCAAATTGTGGACATTGCCCAGCAGGTCGTCATTGTAGATGACCGCGTTGCCGATCAATTGGGGACCGATGCCAAGGCCATCTGGCACTTTCCAAATCAGTGGCGTCAAGACCAGGCCTATGACGGGAAGTCGGTCATGTATCCGGCCCGGTTCAAACCGGTCACACGCGAGAACGGCGACAAGGAAGTTTTGGACCGTAAGGGCGAGGCCTGTCTGCGCATGCCGGCAGGCGGGCTGTACTACGACATTTGCAGTCATGCGCTTCTGCAGGCAACCGATCCCTCAGCGCTCGACGTCTATGCGCATGATTTTGACAGCGTCGATCGTCCTGAATGGTATGACATGCCTGTGGACAAGCTGGCACAGACGGTCAAGCAAATCAGAAACAACAACGACCGGGCGCTGGTAGGCTGTTTCGGCGGGCATGTATTCCAGGCCGGGCAGTACTTGAGGGGTTGGTCTGAATTCCTGCTGGATCTGGCCGGGAATCCAACTATGGCCGAGGGCGTTATGGACCGGCTGGTCGACGCCCACATGGCGGCTTTCGATCGTTATGCCGAAACGGTTTACAAGCATGTGGACATCATCCAGGTGTGCGATGATGTGGGCATGCAAAACACCACCTGGATCAGTCCGGACACCTACCGCAAACTGATCAAGCCTTATCATCGGCGTTTGTATCAGCATATAAAACAAAAAACTAGGCTACCCTTGCTACTGCACAGTTGCGGGTCAGTTTCGACCTTTATCCCGGATTTTATCGAGATCGGGGTGGATATTCTGAATCCAGTCCAGTATTCGGCCGACAAGATGGACCTTGCCTTTTTAAAACGCGAATTCGGAAAGGACATCTGTTTTTGGGGCGGCGGCATCGATACTCAGAAGATTTTGCCCTTTGGTACACCGCAGCAGGTGTCGGACGAGGTCAAACGCTGCATCGACACCCTGGCGCCGGGCGGCGGCTTTGTGTTTGCCTCCGTCCACAACATTACCGACGGGGTTCCCCTAGAAAACATACTGGCTGCAATGAATACGGTAAGATCGTATGGATGACCTAAATGCTCCATATAGGTATGATTAACTTTATTTCCCAAAGGAGGTACATGATGGCCTACAGAATCACAAAGAAGTTAAACCGTTCATTTTTGATTATTCTGGTAATATTCGCAATTGTCGGGTTTGTCGGCGTGGCGTATGCCGATTCAATTATGGATCGGATCAACAGCGGTAAATCGATCCGACTCGGTTTTGCCAGTGAAATCCCCTGGGCCTACCCGGGTGATAACAATGCACCGCTTGGATTTGTTAACGCAATCGCGCTAGGGATTCTCGAATCCATGGGATACACTGATATTGAACCTGTGGTAACGGAATGGTCCGGGCTGATCCCGGGGCTAAAAGCGAGCCGTTTTGATATCATTACGGGTGGCATGTACATTCTTAAGAGCCGTTGTGAAAATGTCAATTTTTCCGAGCCCATTGGGGTATTTGGCGATTGTTTAGTTGTTCCCAAGGGAAACCCCAAAGGTTTGCATAATTATCAGGACATTAAAGCAAAAGGTGCCATTATGGTAACCGGTGCCGGATACAATACGGTTGAGCATGCCAAAAAAGAAGGGATCCCCACAAAAAAAATTATGACCGTCCCCGGCAACAACGAAGTTTTGGCGGCTGTTTTGGCAGGCCGTGCGGATGCCGGCGTTGTAACTTACTTCAGCGCCTTGCACCTAGCCAAGCAGTCCTCAGATATAGAGCTTACTGACCCCAATAAACTTCCTTCATGGACCTTTAATTGGGTCGGCATCGGCTTTCGCAAAGCAGATACCGAATTTTTGGCGGCCTTTAATAAAGCCTTAAAAAAGTACATCGGAACAGATGCAATGATGAAGGCTGTTGCTGAATACGGTTATTCAACGTATCAATTGCCAGCGGCCGATGCCACAACTGCATTCGCATGTGAAAACCGATAAACCTACCGCGCAGGAGCAAAGTAGCATGGGGCCAGAAGGTCAATAGGCATTTAGGGTAAAGCCATTAAGGCGATACCCTAAATGCATCTACTTTTGGCGCTCGTTCTTCATTTTTAAGCACGTGTCCACTAAATCTTAAAGAAGACGATGAGATTTAAGTGTGGCTCGACACGCAATTGAGAGACGAATCAATATGCTAGCTTATATCGAGTACCTCAAAACATACGCGCCGATGTTCCTCAACGGGACAATCGTAACCCTCGAGCAAACCGTCTTGGGCGCGCTGCTCGCCATCGTGGTCGCCTTGATCGCGGCTTTTATGAAAATGTCTTCCTTTTTTCCCATAAGATGGATGGGTATTACCTATATCGAGATTTTCCGGGGTACGTCGCTGCTGGTGCAAATGTACTGGATTTTTTTTGTGCTGCCGCTTTTCGGTATCACACTGGACAAATTTACGGCCGGTTTTCTGGCAGTGGGACTGAATTTGGGAGCCTATGGTGCCGAACTTGTCCGTGGTGGCATACAGGCGGTACCAAAGGGGCAATATGAGGCGGCCATAGCACTCAATTTGCCGTCAGTAAGTCGTATGCGCAGAATTATTTTTCCCCAGGCCTTGTTGAAAATGCTGCCACCCTGGGGCAATCTACTGATCGAATTACTAAAGGCAACTGCACTGGTTTCCTTGATTTCCGTTACTGATTTGATGTTTGAAGCCAAAATGATTAACAATAGAACTTACCTGTCTGCGCAAACTTTTGGCACCGCTTTGATTATTTACTATATCATGGCTCGGTTTATCATCACACCGGGAATGCGTTGGATGGAACACCGGTTGGCACAAAAACTCAGCATAGGATGACAACATGTTTGATTGGAAATGGGATTTTACTTTTGAAATATTGCCACGAATGCTCGTAGCGACTCTCAACACCTTGATGGCCGCCGGTATTGGCTATTCGATTGCGTTGGTTGTCGGATTGATTTTGGCCCTGGCTCAACGTACGCCCTATCGTGTATTGTCATTTTGTGTCAGAGAATTTGTGGAGTTTGTGCGATCCACTCCTCTGGTTTTGCAGATCTTTTTTGTATTCTACGTGGGTCCCCAATTCGGCATCCGTTTATCGCCATGGGTGTCAGGCATGATCGCCATCGGTTTGCACTATGCCGCCTACCTTTCAGAGGTTTATCGTGCCGGGCTGGACAGCATCCCACAGGGGCAGTGGGAAGCGTGCGTAGCCCTGAATTTGAGCACTAAACGGACTTATTTTAGAATCGTCATCCCACAAGCGATTCCTGTCGTTATTCCTGGTGCTGGCAACTATCTAGTAGGCATTTTCAAAGATACCCCAATGCTGTCGGTTATTGGCGTCATGGAGCTTTTTCACACGGCAACGGCTATCGGTGCCAATACCTATCGCTTTCTGGAACCGTATACCTTGGTCGGGCTGATATTTTTATCGTTGTCACTACCGGCGGCGATGTTCCTCAGACGATTTGAAGACTGGGTTCGGGCTTCCCTTGGCATGAAAAAACTTTATTCAAAGGATTGATTCTTATGAGCAGCACGAATTTTCCCTTAAAATTGGAAGGCGGCAATTTTCCCATGGTAAGCTTCAAGAAGGTAACCAAACGCTACGGTAACCTGACGGTTCTGGACGCGCTGGATTTGGATATTCAAACCAATGAAATGGTCGCCATTATCGGACCTTCCGGATCGGGAAAAACAACAGTTCTACGCATGCTCATGACATTGGAATTGATAAATGAGGGTGTCATTTACGTCGAGGGTAAGCCTCTGACTCATATGGAAAAAAACGGACATCTGGTCCGGGCCAACAAGGCGCACATCCGCAAAATGCGTAGCTATCTCGGCATGGTCTTTCAGCAGTTTAATCTATTCCCACATATGACCGCGGTTGAAAACTGCATGGAAGCACCGGTGCAGGTATTGGGCCTGAGCATGAATGAAGCTCGGCAGCGTTCCATGGATTTGTTGCAGATGGTGGGTCTGGAAGACAAAGCCGATCAGTATCCCGCCCGATTGTCCGGCGGGCAGCAGCAGCGCGTCGCCATTGCCAGGGCGCTTTGTATGCGTCCTAAGATTATGCTCTTTGATGAAGTCACATCGGCGCTCGACCCGGAGGTTATCGGTGAGGTGACAAATGTCATTAAACAGTTGAGGAACGAGCATAACCTGACAATGATTATGGTCACCCACCAAATGGGCTTTGCGCGTGAAATAGCCGACCGGGTTTGCTTTTTCTACGAGGGCAAAATAGCCGAACAGGCACCACCAGATCAGTTTTTCGACAATCCCCGGAACGAACGAACAAGAGAGTTCTTGAGTGCCGTCTTTGCCGCGGACTAGTCCCGACCTGTTATAAAAAAGAAATCACCCTATCCACCTGAATGCAGGCACTGTTGGCTAACAGTTCCCATGTGATTAAAGAAAGGAAAACATGGATGACTCACACTAATTTTTTAACTTTGCTGTCCAATGCGGATCTAGACCAGATTCATCTAGCCACCCTACAGGTCCTCGAAGAAGTTGGCCTGTGGCTGCCAAATTTAGAGGTTCTCCAGATACTGGAGGGTGCCGGGGCCAAGGTCGATTTCGAGAAGGAAACTGCACGCTACCCCGCCGACATGGTGACGAAGGCCATTGATCAATTTCCTGGCAGTATTAACTGGTACGCTCGCAATCCCGAAAACACCATTGTACTGGACGGGTCCCGGACGCATTTTTCAATGCCCGATTCGGCCCTCAACATTGTCGACTATGAAGGCAATCACCGGCCGGGTCTGCCCAAAGACGGCGAGGACATCTGCCGGTTATGCGATGCCCTGCCGAATATGGCGGTGGCATCAACCGGGGTCAATCCCCCGGATATGTCATCGGGCATATTGGAGGCCTGGCACACCCGCACCATGTTCTGTTCCTCCAGTAAGGCCGTTTTCGGCGTCAGTCGCAAGGTCGACATGGTCCTGGAAATGGCGCAGGTCGTGGCCGACACCTGCGACCACCTTCCTGAGGGCGTCTTGCCCCTGGTGGCGATTATGAATCCCTTTAGCCCACTCTACAATGAATCAGACCAGTTGGCCGGCATGCTCACATATGCCCGCCGGGGTATCCCTATATCCATATCACCGGAGGTCCAAGCCGGCGCGACCGGACCGGCGACAGTCGCTGGTGCGCTGGTACAGCAGACGGCCGAATTTCTTGGGCATGCCGTGCTGGTGCAGTGCATCAATCCGGGTCTAGGCGTTATCTATGGGACGGTTTCGAGCGTGTTTGACATGAAAAAGATGATCCTTCCCTATGGAGCACCCGAGGCGGACATCCTGGCCGTGGGAACCGTTCAGATGGCACGGCGCTATGGCATCCCGGCTCGAAATACCGGCGGATCATCCGATGCTAACTCCCTGGATATGCAAGCGGGAGCCGAGGCCATGATGAGTACCTTGATACCGATTTTGGCCGGCGCCAGCTTCGTGCTGCACGGCGCCGGGGAATTGGAAAACACCATGGCCGTCAGTTACGAAAAAATCCTGGTGGACCATGAAATCATCGAAATGGCCCGGCGATTTGCCCGGGGTATGGGGGTCGATGCCGACACCCTGGCGGTCGATGTCATTAATGATATCGGTGGCGGGCCCCGCGGTCAATTTCTGCAACACGAGCATACCTTCAGGCACTTCAGACGCGAACAATACATGCCCCAGCTATTTGTCCGTGACATCTACTCAGATTGGGAAAAGGCCGGCAAAAAAGGGGTTGCACGGCGAGCGGCTGATCGCGTGTCGGAAATTTTAGCCAGTCATGAACCCATGCCGCTACCGGCAGAGGCCCAGAAAGAAATCGACGCCATTTATAAGTCCGCAACAAAGGTTGCGGAAAACCTGTAATTAAGAAAGGATTTTTCGATGAGTCAGTTTCCGATTTTTCCCAGTGAGGAGTATGAATCGCGGCTAGAGGCCGTTCGTGAAAGCATGCGTGCGGCCAATCTGGATGGGTGCCTGATTACGGTACCGGAAAGTATCTATTATCTGACCGGCATCAATCACTGGGGCTATTTTGCCACTCATATACTCATCGTGACACCCGAAAATGAGATGGTCTTGACCGCGCGGGCCATGGAACAGGTAACCATGGATCTTCAACTGACCAATGCGCGCTTTGTCGGATATGGCGACCTGGAGGATCCGGCTGTTGTGACCGTTGCCATTCTCAAAAAGGAGGGACTTGACCGTGGACGCTTGGGAATCGAAAAAAACAGTCTCTATCTTCCCTTGGCCATTTCCGAAGGGATTCTGAAAGCCCTGCCTCAGGTTGAGTGGGTCGATGCATCGCAGTTGATGCTGTATCAACGCGAGGCCTTGTCATCAAACGAGATCGCTTACATGCAGAAGGCCGCTGCTATTACGGATAACATGATGATGACTGCCATTGAAACCGCCGCTGCAGGTGTAAGCGAACAGGATGTTGCCGGCGAGGTCCACCGTGCCATGATAAAGGCCGGAGGAGAGTTTCCGGCGTTTGGGCCCTTCATTCGATCGACCCCGACGTTGGGATTGGAGCATGGCACTTGGACCGATCGAAAGCTCGAGTCCGGGGATGCCCTGTTTATCGAACTTTCGGGCTGCGCGGCCCGCTACCATGCACCTATGGGGCGATTGATTTTCGTAAAAGAAACGCCTGACGGCACTGAGGAGATTTCCCAGGTTTGCATCGAGGCATTTGAGAACGTAACCTCAACCATCCAACCCGGAATGAGCGCGACGGAAGTATATCAATCCTGGCAGGACCGTATTGATGCTGCGGGGCTTGGTCATTACCAGCGGCATCACTGTGGCTACATGGTGGGCAGTGCATTCCCACCGGCATGGTCGGGCGGCGGGGTACCACGGGGCTTGCGCCGCAACAGTGACATGCAGCTACGCACTGGCATGGTCTTTCACCTGCTGTCTTGGCTGATGCATACCGGGCGGGATGGTGATTATTTCATTTCGGATTCGGTACTGGTCACCCAGGATGGTTGCGAGAAACTGACATCCCTTTCCCAGCAGGTACATGTTGTTTGAAAAATGGATGGTCCTATGCCTGATAAAAAGAAAAAATATTATCAAATTTCATCCCTGGAGAAGGGAATCCGGGTATTGGAGTTGTTGGCCGATCGAAAATCACTCACCGTTACCGAAGTCGCAGGCGGTCTTGAAACGCATCGGGCTGCCGCGCATCGTTTTCTAGCAACCTTGCGCGACCTGGGGTATGTCGAAAAAAACGAGGAAAAAAAATACGAATTGACCTTTAAGATGTTTGAAATCGGACAACAGGTCGCCGGAAGAATTGAAATTCGGCAAACGGCGCGGCGTTACATGCAAGAAATGTCAAAAGCTTTTAAGGAAACCGTCAACCTTGGCTTTTGGAACGGCGTGGACATCCTTCATCTTGATAAAATCGACAGCTCCGAAATTTTAAGAATTGATGCAGCCATCGGATATAGAACCCCTGCTTATTGTACCGCTCTGGGTAAAGCCATCTTGGCGCATTTTCCCAAAGATCAACTCAATGAATATCTGCGACATACGCGGTTGGTTCCGCATGGTCCCAATACTATCGTCTCCAAGAAACTATTGAGACAAGAGCTGCAGCGAACACATGACCGCGGCTATGCCGTCGATGATGAAGAATTGGCTCCGGGGCTGCGCTGCGTCGCTGCACCTGTTTTCGATCACACGGGTGAGGCCAAGTATGCCCTGAGTATTTCGTGTCCCTCCATGCGGTTGCCGATGGCTGATATTGAAAATGTCCAGCTAAAAATCAGAAAGGTCTGCCAAGAGCTGTCATCACGACTCGGGTATCAACCAGTTAAAGTTTAAGGAGATAAAGATGCAGAAACGACTTACAATTTTTGATTTATATCAGAAAAAGGAAAACGGAGAAAAAATCGCCTGGCTGACCAGCTACGATTACCCCACCGCACAATTTGCAGCAGCGGCCGGGATGGAAATGATTCTGGTGGGCGACAGTCTGGGCATGTGTGTCTACGGTTATAACTCAACGGTCCCCGTAACCATGGACCAGTGCATTGTACACTCAGAGGCTGTGCGGCGCGGAGCTCCCAATTGCTTTGTTGTGGGGGACATGCCCCTTGGGAGCTACCAGTCGTCTGATGAAGGGGCTGTAGATAACGCTATCCGCTTTCTTAAGGAAGCGGACGTGGACGCGATCAAGCTAGAAGGTGGTGTGCGCATAGTAAACCGCATCCGGGCAATAACCGACGCGGGTGTGAATGTGATCGGTCATATCGGACTTACCCCCCAGAGTTCCGGTCAACTGGGGGGACACAAAGCCCAGGGCCGCACGGCTGAAACTGCAAAGCTGGTGGTGGAGGATGCTCTGGCGGTTCAAGAAGCCGGGGCCAAAATGCTGCTGGTGGAGGCGGTGCCACCGGATGTTATGAAATATATATGGGAGAAACTGACCATTCCGGTTTTATCCATTGGTGCCGGCCCGCATTGTGACGGTCAATTGCTGATTGTCAGCGATCTCATCGGTCAGTTTCAAGCGTTTACGCCCAAGTTTGTAAAAAAATTCTGCAACGTGGCAGACGTCATCACTTCGGCGATGCAAGCGTATGTCCAGGAGGTGAAGGATGGCTCTTTCCCCAGTGAGGATGAGCATTGCTACCATATGCTGGAGGGAGAAGATCTCAAGTTCAAGGAACTTATGAATAGCTGAATATAACGATTTCATCGTAATTTAACTATTTGCAAACATACTAAATATGACCACGATATGAAAGAGAGAGCGTTATGTCTGATACTTTAGGAAAAATTCGCAGTTTTATGGAAAAAGAAGGTATCCCCGGCCGGGATGCCTATGATTTGTCCACCTCAACCAAGGTCTTTCCAGATGGTGCCAATTTTCGAATTGAGATTGCCGGCGTGGAACGGGCATCCACCATGGAAGCCATGATTAAGGAGGCTGAAAAGCGCAGTCTGGTCATCCACCGGGCCATCGCCACGGTGGGCGGCTCCACGTATTGTGACTTTCAGGAACTCAAGGATATGGCCCAAATGGCCAGTGATGCCGGCATCGAGATGATCACCACCGTTGGCCACCGTAAAGGCTGGGACACGGGATCCAAGGAGATATCCACATCCGAGGGTCAGATGCAGGGCTTCCGCTTGAGAGGATCAGACCATATTTCCTATCACATTGCCGATATCATGCGCAATATCGACGCCGGTCACAGAGGCTTTCTGGTCTATGATGAGGGAGTACTTTTTATCCTCAATAAAATGAGGGCAGAAGGATTGATACCGGCAGAAACCATCTTCAAATTCTCGGTGTTTGGCGGTTACTGCAGTGCGGCCGGCGCCAGGGTGATCGAATCCATGGGCGCCAACTCCATGAATCCGATCTCAGATGTGTCCTTGCCGATATTGGGGGGCATCCGCAAAACTGTGGATATCCCTTTGGATGTCTACATCATCATCGTGGATGCTTTCGGGGGTATGTTCCGGGCCTATGAAGCCCCGGAAATCGCCCGGGTAGCGTCTCCCTGCTACTTCAAATTTGAGCCGGGCACGTCCGAGGGCGATATCTATAAACCCTGGATGACGGAGGAGTTTCACGTGAACCTGATTCAAGAGAAAATCAAGATTGCGTCTATTGTGATGGAGATCATGGACAGGCATGCTCCGGAGTTGAAGACCTCTGTAAACGCGCCGACGGATCTGGTCTTGCCAGTAAAGGTATAGCCATCTATCGAGCTTCGGACAACGACAAAGAAAAGAGGTTAAGTATATGACAACCCAAAAATATCTGGCCAATCGAACCCATGAAATCGAATGGTCAGGCATCCGTATTATGTTCGCGCTCGCCGACGAGATTCCTGACATCGTCAACCTGGGTATTGGCCAGCCCGATTTTGACACTCCGGAATTTATTCGCGACGCTGCTAAACAGGCGCTCGATGAGGGCTATACCCGCTATCCGCCAGCCAAAGGATTTGCAGACCTACGACAGGCGATTGCCAATAAATTAAAGACCGAGAACAATATCATAGCTGATCCAGACACAGAGATCTACGTGGCTGTCGGCGCCATGCAGGTTATTTTCAATACCTGTTTGCACATGCTCAATCCGGGCGATGAGGTCATCGTGGTTGATCCGGGATATGATTACTACTCGCAGATACGGTTGTTTGGCGGCGTACCCGTAGCTGTGCCTGCCTATGAATCGAATCAATTCAAGGTCGATCCCGCAGATATCAAGGCGGCCATATCGAATAAGACCAAGTTGATGATCCTCAACACGCCTTCCAACCCCACCGGAGCCATCTTTGATGAGGGAATATTGCATGCCATTGCAAAACTGGCAATCGAACATGATATATGGGTGCTGGCGGATGAACCCTACGAACATATCCTCTTTGATGATAACCGGCACACTAGCATCGGTTCTTTCGACGGAATGGCCGAGCGAACCATTTCCGCTTTCACGCTTTCCAAATCGTATGCCATGACCGGTTGGCGGGTGGGCTACACTGCAGCACCCGAAGCCGTCATCGACGAGATGGAAAAATTGATGGAGCACATGGTGTCGGGTGTCACGGCCGTTGCCCAGCGGGCCGCACTGGCAGCTATCACAGGCCCACAGGAATGCGTTAATGAAATGGTCACCACCTATGACAAGAGGCGACATCTGGTCTTTGAGGGTCTCAACGCTATTGACGGCATTCAGTGTCTCAAACCAGAATCAACTTTTTATGCCTTCCCGAATATTTCAGCAACCGGCCTTTCATCGTGGGATTTTGCCAAATATTTAGCCAAAGAGCATAAAGTGGCCGTCGTACCGGGCAGTATCTTCGGCAAAGCCGGCGAGGGTTATGTGCGTCTCTCATTTGCCGCCGGCACGGAGCAGCTTGAAAAAGGAGTTGCAAGGATTAAGGGCGGTGTCGATGCGTTGAAAAATAGCATGTAAAGAAATTGCTGGCATGCAATTTTATAAACGTCCGGCATGACACGGCAGTAAAGGAGAGAACAATGTCCCTTTTCCCAAAAGATGAGTATTTGGATAGACTTCGTAAAACAAAAATATCCATGGCCGATGCGGGCCTGGACATATTGGTGGTATCGGACCCGGCCAACATGAATTATCTGACCGGCTACGACGGCTGGTCGTTTTATGTCCCCCAATGTGTCGTGGTGGCCAATGATGAAGACCAGCCATTGTGGATCGGGCGCGGCATGGATGCCGCCGGCGCCCGGCATACGACCTTTTTGCAGGCAGAGAACATCATCGGCTATCCTGACGATTATGTCCAGAATCCCAGCAAGCATCCCATGAATTTCGTGGCCGACCAAATCAAGGATCGTCGCTGGGATAAGCGGACCATTGGTGTGGAAATGGATGCCTATTATTTCAGTGCCCGCGGATTTTTGGCGTTTCAAAAAGATCTACCCCAGGCCGACATCAAGGATGGCAATTTGCTGGTCTCCTGGGTGCGGCTGGTCAAGTCCGATGCTGAAATCGGCTTCATGCAACAGGCCGGCAAGATTTCCGAAAAGGTGATGCAGACCGCCCTGGACAACTTGTCTCCAGGCGTGCGCGAATGCGATGCCGTGGCTGCGGTGTATCAGGCGCAGATGGCCGGCCTGCCTGAATTCGGGGGCGATTATCCCGCCATCGTACCCATGATGCCCACCGGTGAGAAAACATCGGCGCCGCATCTGACCTGGACCGACGAGCCCTATGAAAACAATCAGGCCGTGAACCTGGAGCTGGCTGCCTGCCGTCATCGCTATCATGCGCCCCTGGCCCGTACGGCTTATCTGGGCAAAAACCCGCCCGAGAAACTGACACATCTGGCCGAACATACGGTCGAGGGGCTCAACCTGACCCTGGATGCCATCAAACCCGGCCTGCACTGTGAAGAGGTGGAGCTGGTTTGGCGGCAGCACATTGCCAAGGCGGGCCTGGAGAAAGAGTCACGTATCGGTTACGCCATGGGACTCAACTATCCACCCGACTGGGGCGAACACACGGCCAGTCTGCGGCCGGGAGACAAAACAGTTTTAGCCCCCAATATGACCTTTCACATGATCCTGGGCATGTGGATGGAAAACTATGGCTTCGAGTGCAGTGAGTCATTTCGGATTACAGAAACCGGCTGTGAGACATTGGCCGATTTTCCGCGGAAACTGTTTTTAATATCATCATAAAATCATTGCGCGATATTACGTAATAAATTGGAGATATGGAAAATGAGTAAAGAGTTTTTTGGATGGCGGGCCCGGATCGGCATTGTTTACCCGGCTTCGGGATTAGCGGACATGGAATACTACAGCCTCTGTCCACCGGGTGTTTCGGTACACATCACCCGCACTGCCATGTCGGATGAAGAGGGCAGCGTTACTCTGGAAACCATGCAGGCCATTTCAGAAGGCGACGACTTTAGCCGCCATGCGGCTGATCTTGCCACGATCAAACCACATGTAATTATCTGGATGTGTACGTCCGGTAGTTTCAGTCGCGGCCCGGAATGGGATAGCAATTTACGCGAAATCCTGAGCAAAAACGGCCGGTGTCCTGCTACGACCACGTCAACCGCCCTGATCGAGGCCATAAAGGCGCTGGGAGCAAAGAAAGTTGCGTTGGCCATGCCTTATGAACCAAGGCTGGGCGAAAAACTGATCCAGTATGTGGAAAATTCAGGGATTGAGGTTGTTAACCATGAGGGTCTGGGGCTGACCACGGATTGGGAAATCGGCAGGCTTGATCCATCCAGTCTTTACGATCTTATTCGAAGGGTCGATGTCCCTGAAGCGGATGCGATATTTTTAAGCGACACAGGCATTGTATTGAGCCCCATTGCCGAAGCGCTTGAGCGTGATCTTGGTAAACCGGTGTTCAGCGCCAACATGGCCAGCATGTGGCATGCCCTGCAATTGGCCGGCGTGAAAGAAAAGATGCCCAATGTCGGCAGCCTATTCCGCTTGAAATAAAATCGTGTCCCACGATTTTATTAAACGTTCAATTTGCACCAGGCGAGAATGGCCTAACAAAAATAAGAGCGGCGCAGCCGCCATAAAATAAATCGCTCGGCGATTTATTTTGGAGGAAATCATATTGAAAGTTATCGATACAGACGTACTCGTCATTGGCACAGGTGGTGCCGGGCTGTATGCTGCCATCCGTGCCTCTGAAGCCGGCCAGCGCGTTACCATTTTGGACAAAGGATTGGTGGGACGCAGCGGTGGCACAGTCAGTGGCGCAGGCGTCTCAGCCGTGGGGCCTTGGAGTGAATCTGATGACTCCGTGGATGTTCACTTTCGTGATACGGTCGTCGGTGGATCCTACTTGAGCGACCAGCCATTGGTGCGTGTGTTGACCAGCGAAGCACAGGATCGTGTGCGGGAAATGGAAAGTTGGGGGCTTTGCTTTGATAAAAAGCCGGATGGCCGCTACGTCCTGGACCGGGCCGGTGGACACTCCCATTCACGCGTAATGGCCATCAGTGATCGCGTGGGACTCCAAATGACAAAGGTGCTGCGTGCACAGCTGCTTCGCCAGGGTGTGGATCATCATCCCGATATCACCACAACGCGTCTCTTTACAAAGGACGGTAAAATTGTTGGTGCCATGGGTTTGGATCTGGGCAATGGCGCTCTTGTCCAGTTTAACGCCCCGGCAGTTGTCTTGGCCACAGGTGGTGTCGGACAGCTCTATCCGGTCACCAGCAATCCCATCAAAGTCACCGGGGACGGTCTGGCTTTAGCTTTGGAAGCAGGTGCCAGTCTGATCAACATGGAGCAGGTCCAATTTTATCCTTGTGGCCTGGTCCACCCACCCTCCTTGCATGGCTTTATCCTGGGGATACAAGAGTATGCCAAACTGTACAATGTCCATGAAGAAAGATTTATGGCCAAATATGAACCCGAGCTTATAGAGCATGTTACGCGCGACAGGCTGGCACGGGGGATCTACACCGAAATTGCAGAATGTCGCGGCACCGAACACGGCGGCGTATTCCTGGATGCCACCGAAGTCCCAGAAGAAACCCTCAAAAGCTTTATGTATGAGCGCGAGATGTGCGCTGAACGCGGTTTTGATTACCATGAAAAGCGCGTCGAGATTGCGCCATCTGCCCATTTTTTTATGGGTGGTGTGGCCATAGACAGCGATGCCCAAACCACAGTTTCCGGACTATTTGCTGCCGGTGAAGTCTCCGGTGGCGTACAGGGCGGTAACCGCCTCAGTGGTAACAGCTTGTCCGAGATTCTTGTTTTCGGGTCACGTGCAGGTGCCAGTGCGGCGCGGTATGCAGCTCAGACAGATAGACAAACGCCTGGCAAAGCGGCCGTAGATGAAGAAACCGCGCGAGTTCAACAATTGCTTCAAAGAGATAACTCGGATGTAACGCCGGCCCAGGCCAAAGAACGTTTGCGGACTGTTATGCAAACGCATGTCTACGTATCCAGGACCATCAAAGGTCTAAAGGCTGCCCGGGAGGCACTACAGGATATGGCGCAAGACCTGCTGCCCCGCATCACCATCAGCGGATCAGGGTTACACCAAAACTACAGCCTGCTGGCATATTTGGATTTAGAAAAGATGCTGAAGGTAGCGCAAATGATTGTTGCGGCTGCACAGGAACGTAAAGAAAGCCGCGGCGCTCACTATATAGAGGATTTTCCCGAACTGGATACAACATCACCTCCCTACTGTACCATCATCCAAAAAGGTGACAATGTATTGGGCCTAAAGGTAGGTAAAAGACCGGTAGAAATCACTGAATTGTACCCTGAAACATCGTAACAAGTTCTTTTAAAAAGGACCATCCATGGCGCAAACATTTAAAGTAACAGTCGATCGATTCCAGAATGAAAATTCACCGGCATCTTATGAGCAGACCTATGAAGTGACTCATTATCCCAGTCAAACTGTTCTGGAAGTGCTTGTGGAGATACAGAATAAGCTGGATGACACCCTGGCCTTTCGTTCATCATGTGAAGCCGGTAAATGCGGCAGCTGCGCGGTTCAAGTAAACGGCAGACCGGCCCTGGCTTGCCGAACCATGGTCGATGGCAACGATCTACATATTGGACCATTGCCCACCTTCCCAGTCATCCGAGATCTGATCGTGGACCGGGAACGATATGAATTGGGATTTGTGCAGACCCTTTCATATGGAACGACCCATGCAGGCGGCATCCAACCGGCGGCTGTCCTGCCCGAATCCGAGATTGACTATGCCAATCTGGCCCGCTGTATCGGCTGTCTGGTCTGCAACGCGGCCTGCCCGGTGGCGGGTGAAATGGATGACAGCTTTCCCAGCCCGGCGGTGATCGCCGAGGTGCTGTCATCCGGTGTGCGCATCGACAAACAGGGTAAAAAGCACGCGCCCATCGAAGGCAATATCGATTATTGCAGCCTGTGTTTAAACTGTCATGTGTCCTGTCCTTCGGGCGTGTCCCTGAACCGCATCAACGCCCAGGCCAAAGATGCCTTGGTACAGCAAAAGGGTCGCAGTCTGCGCGATTGGATGCTGGGTCGCGCCGAGTTGATGGGAAAACTCGGGGGTATTATGCCATCGGTGAGCAACCGGATGTTGGCCAGCCCGATTGTGCGCCAGGGGATGGAAAAAGCACTTAATATCAGTAAAAAGGCAGAGATGGTGCCGTATTCCCAACCGTTTCGCAACTGGCTGCAACGTCGGATTGCCAAGGCCACCAAAGGAATCCCCAAAAGAAAGGTCGTATATTTCGTTGGTTGTTATACCAACTACAATGATACCGACCCCGGGAAGGAAGCGGTTACGGTACTGGAACACCTGGGTTTCGAGGTCCGGGTCCCGGATCAGAGGTGCTGCGGCCTGCCCTTGCTCAGCAGTGGCGACATGCACGCGGCCCGTAAGTTTGCCCGGGCCAACATCGACATGCTGCAACCCTGGTGTGACAAAGGGTATGATATCCTGGCCAGCTGCACCAGCTGTTCCATGATGCTCAAACACGAATATACCGAAGTACTCGGAATTCCCGGTGCTGCCGAAATCAGCGCGCGTACCTATGATATGGGCGAGTACCTTAGCGATCTCCTGGATTCGGGCGAAGTTCAGCTGGATTTGAATCCAGTACCCTTAACGGCAGCTTATCACACACCGTGTCATTTGAGGACCCAAAAAATTGGTTTGCCCTTGGTCGAGATTCTCAAGAAAATTCCTGAGTTAACAATCGAAGTAATGGATGCCAAGTGCTGCGGTCAGTCCGGCAGCTATGGGTTCAAGGCCGAGAAATACCCGATCAGTATGGATGTCGGCCGGCATCTGGCAGATTCTTTATCAACAACAAAAGCGGATATTTCCCTGAGCGAGTGCGGGCCCTGCCAGATTCGGATGCACGGGGTTTCCGGTCTGCCGGTTGCGCATCCCATGGCCATTTTGCGGCGGGCATTGGATCTTCCAGAGCCCTAGCCCGAATTTTTTCATGAAACTTGATGAGACGGTTTTTAGGATGGAATCATTTTCCCGAACCATTACCAATGTGGACCGAAATGAAATGGCGTCAATTTCACAACTGAACAATAACGGCCATCTCCTCATCAAGTTTCACCCTGCAGGCGTCGCTGATCGATCCCGGCGCTGCGTTATTCAACCATTGCAGTAGCGTACTACGGCTTCAGGTTGAAATGCCTTGCGCCAGGACCGATCAGCTTAGTGAAAAATTCGGGCAAGCGCTAGTATTTCATGAAATATTGGATTTTCAGAGCAAAGCAGAAATATTTAGTTAGACTGAAGTTGGCAATATAAATCCGAAGCACAAAATTCGAAATCCTAAACAATGACAAAGTGCGGATTGGTAGTATAAACGTAAGAAGGAGAGATTATGTCCTGGCGTGCTAAATTGGGTGTCATCTATCCGGCCGATGGCGCTCTGGATCACGAGTATTGGCAATTGGTTCCCGATGGGGTAAGCGTCCACTTCACCCGCATCAGTGTCCCCCAGGAAGAACAGACCCTGGAAGTGCTGGAATCCCAAACAGAATCAGCGGATATTGACAAAGCGGCAGCCGACCTGAATGTCATTGGCTTGGATGCCATTGGTTACGCCTGTACCTCCGGCAGTTTTGTACATGGCATAGGCAGTGACACCAAAATTATTGAACGCATGCAAGCAGCCAGCGGAGTTCCCTGTACCACCACAACCACGGCTGCCGTGCGGGCGTTGAAAGCACTCAAAACCAAAAAGCTTTCGGTGGTGACCCCCTACCCGGATGAAATCAATGCGCGCTTGAGATCCTTTTTAGAAGACAGTGGTTTTGAAGTGCTGACACTCAAGGGCTTGGGTCTCTACACGCACATTTTCAACCAGCCAGCCGGCGCAGCCTACGAATTGGCCCGCGAAGCCGATAGCCCTGAGTCCGATGCCATTTTCATAAGCTGTACCAATTTTCGAAGTGTCGAGGTGCTGCAGGTATTGGAAAAAGACCTGGGCAAACCCGTTTTGAGTGCCAACCAGGTGACGGTATGGGACCTCCTGCGTTTAGCGGGCGTCAAACCTGCCAACGAGCAATATGGAAAACTGTACCAGCTGTAAATTAGCGGAATTATCGTTTCCAGAACAGGAGTTCGACAATGGAAATATCCCCGGAAGTATTGGCCATAAATGATGAAGTAATTGCCTTGCGGCGTCACTTTCACAAACATCCGGAACTGGGTCATGAAGAATTTCAAACAGCGGAAAAAGTTGCCGACTTTTTACGCAAACTCGACTTGGAAGTTAAAACCGGAGTCAACAAAACCGGCGTCGTGGGATTATTAAGAGGTGCTGAGTCCGGTCCCACCCTCATGCTGCGTGCAGATATGGATGCGCTGCCTGTCCAGGAGGAATGCGATGTTTCGTACCGTTCCACGATCGATGGCAAAATGCATGCCTGCGGGCATGACGGCCATGTGGCCATGCTGCTGGGAGCTGCGAAAGTCTTGTCTGATCAGCGCGACAAACTGCGGGGTAATATTAAATTCGTATTTGAGCCCAACGAAGAAGACCATGGGTCGCTGGTTATGATCGAAGAGGGAGTGCTCGAAAATCCCGCCGTTGACGCATGCTTTGGAATTCATCTGTGGAGTCCCATCGAAACCGGGAAAATTGCCATCAGTTCTGGTCCGGTCATGGGGGGGATGTATTATATCGATATTACCATTATCGGGCGTGGCGGGCATACGGCAACACCCCAGACCGCCGTGGACCCCATACTCACTGCGACAGAAATGGTCCAGGCCCTTCAGGCCATTCAAACACGCGAAATCGATGTGCTTACCCCCACCAGTATCGTGTTCGGTAAAATCAAGGGTGGTACTACCTGGAACATTATTCCCGAAAAAGTAGAACTCTCCGGAACACTTCGATTTCTTTACCAAGAAGCAGAAGGCGACCAAGAAAAACTGACGGATCGGTTCGAGCGGGTTGTCGCATGCATCTGCCAAAGCCACCGTGCCGAATACGAATTATCAATGATTTACGGCCATCCGGCCTTGGTCAATGACCCAGGAATGATTGCTTTGGCGCGCAACTCCGCGCTGGAGATCTTTGGTGATGCCGGTCATATCGTTTCATACATGTCCATGGCCGGGGATGACTTTGCTGAGTTTGCAGATCGGTTGCCGAGTGCCTACATATTTGTAGGCGCTGGCAATAATTCAAAAGGGATCAGTTTTCCCCATCACCATCCCCGATTCAATATTGATGAGGATTCTCTTCAAATCGGGGTTGAAATGTTTGTGCGTACGGCGCTGAAATATTTATCAGGATAAAGCCCAGTATAGTTAAAATCGCCTATAAAAATTCAAGAAATTGTGGAGGAAACATTAATGAGCGAACTTTATGAAAAAATGGCCAAAGAGTTGATCGCGGGCAATGAAGCCGAAGTCAAAAAGCTAACCCAGGAAGCGATCGACGGGGGGGCAGTTGCAAGAGATGTTCTTGACAACGGTTTGCTGGCGGGCATGGATGTTGTGGGTAAACGGTTTAAGGCCGGGGATATGTTTATTCCGGAGGTTCTATTGTGTGCCCGTACCATGCATGCGGCCATGGATATTCTCAAACCCTTGCTCTCCGAAGCGGATGCTGCGGGTTCGGGCACGGTCATCATTGGCACAGTAGAAGGCGACCTACATGATATTGGTAAGAATCTGGTGGGCATGATGCTGGAGGGCTCCGGTTTTAAAGTTATTGACCTGGGTGTCAATATAAAGCCGCAGGAATTTGTGGATGCTGTCAAAGAGCACAATCCAGACATCTTAGGAATGTCGGCACTATTGACAACCACCATGCCCAAGATGGAAGAGACCATCACGGCATTAAAGGAAGCTGGTATTCGCGACCAGGTAAAAATCATGGCTGGTGGTGCGCCGGTTACGCAGGATTTCATAGATAAAATCGGAGCTGATGCATATGGGGCCAATGCCGCATCTGCATCTGAAAACGCGAAGACTTTAGTCGCTTAAATATTTTTGCTTGTGACATTAGAGATGCTTTGAACAATGAGTTAGCTTTTTGGTTTGTGAAGCCCCCTTTGCATAAATACCCTACCCAAAAGCCTCCTTCCAATTGGGTTAGATTTATATTTTGTCTTGTAAAGGTGGGCTTCACATCCTTCTTTTAACCTCTTTTTTTATCCTATGTTGGATTGATTTACGTTTGAAACCTCCTTAACTCGGCCAACGTAGAAATATAGGAGAAGACCTCATTCCCGGTGACCCCTCCCAACTAAAGATATTGTAACAACAGCTTAAAATGAAATGATATCGAATAGTTGACATAATCAGCTGGAAGCTCTCATGCTTTCAATTGACCGATTGACGAACCTTTGAGTTGTTAATCAACACCCACCTCTATCAATTTTATGCATCGCAGATGCCTTGACTTATCAAATATGATAAGTTATTAATATTGATAATGTGGCGTATACGAGAACATCACAAATTAAATAAGGTTGTTGAGAAATTACCGCTGCAGGTCGTGAAAAAATACGAGCTTTGGAAAAGTATCGTTTTTCGGCATGGACCAGATAAGCTTAGGGAATTTCCAGGTTTTCATGACGAAAAATTAAAAGGAGAGCACGAGGGAAAACGTTCATCACGGCTGAATATTCAATATCGTGTTATTTACGCTGTCCAGAAAAAGACCATTTCGATTTATGTCATAGATATTACGGCACATAAATATTAAGGGATTATAACAATGAATATAAAAAAATCTGATTATAAACCGGCAAAACAGCATACTGTTTTAACCACTGGAGAAGTGATTAAAATGTTGCGCGAGCTGAAAGGATGGACTCAGGAGGAATTAGCTAAATACTGCTCAATCAATGCAAAAAACATCAGTATGCTTGAAAATGATAAGTTAGAAATCGGGAAAAAGAGAGCCCTACAACTCGCTACAGCATTTGATATCCACCCTGCAATCATTATGTTTCCTGAATACGAATCAAAAGAAATTCAAAAAGCAGCATAATTATTTACTTGAGCAGACGGGAAACAACTCGCGCGTTAACAAAGATAGGCCGTGCGCCCGCTGCTTA
>Ga0180435_10000615_pt1 | contig 37651 bp, 26 predicted proteins | sample SS_ome_3_FD_132467 | JGI IMG/M metagenome (GOLD analysis project Ga0180435, IMG submission 132467) | Hypersaline lake sediment archaeal communities from the Salton Sea, California, USA - SS_3_S_1 metaG | ecosystem: Environmental > Aquatic > Non-marine Saline and Alkaline > Hypersaline >... | reverse complement strand
GGCAACCTGAGCGAGCAGACCGACGTGCTTGCCATCAGCACGAACCCGCCCAGCCTCAGCGGCTGGCCGCTCTCGACCGGCGGCGGCATGTACGCTAGCCCGGCGATCGTCGATCTGGACGGCGACGGTTCGCCCGAGATCATCGTGGCGTCCGAGCAGATCTACGCATGGCACGCCGATGGTCTCGAGGTGCGCGACGGAGATGGTGACCCTCGGACCGGCGGTGTCTTCGAGACGGACGGCACCGGCGGGTACAGGTCCTCTCCGGCGGTCGGTGAGATCGACGGCGACACGGGAGTGGAGATAGTCGCGGCGGCCTGGGCCGACGTCGGGGGAACGGACGCGCCGGTCTACGAGATCTTCGCGTGGAACGCCGAGGACGGTTCCCTCGTGTCGGGGTGGCCCGTGACGACCAGGAGATTCTGCTGGGCCAGCCCCGCGCTCGCCGACCTGGACCGCGACGGTCGCTCTGAGGTCGTCATCGCCTGCGCGGACGGCAACCTCTACTGCTGGAAGGGAGACGGCACCGAGTTCATAGACGGCGACGGCGAGCCGTCACCCGACGGCGTGTTCGCGAAACTCGGTGGCTCCTGGGTCTACGGTTCGACGGCGGTCGCGGACATAGACGGTGACCACGTGCTCGATCTCATCCAGCCCTCGTCCAACGACAGTGTCTACGCGTTCCGCGCCGACGGTTCGAGGATCCCCGGCTGGCCTGTCAACGTAATAGCGCGATCGATGTGCTCGCCCGCCGTGGGAGACGTGGACGGCGACGGCGCGCCCGAGGTCCTTGTTGGTTCCAACTCCTCGAAGTTCTGGCTGCTCAGAGCAGACGGGACCACCGTGGACGGGTGGCCGCGAACTGCCCCGACGGGCGGCGACTTTCCGCCGTCCCCGATTCTCGCCGACGTAACTGGAGACGGATTGCTCGAGGCCGTGATCGCCGGCAAGGACGGTCGCATAGTCGTGTGTGACCACAACGGAAACGACCTGCCCGGATGGCCTATCGAGCTCGGCTGCGACACGTACTCGAGTCCGGTCGTTGCCGACATCGACGACGACCCGGACATGGAGATCGCGATAGGCACCAACGACGGCAAGGTCTTCGCGTTCGACCCGGACGGCGAACTGATCGCCGGCTGGCCGATCCTGACCGGCGCTGAGGTCATCGGCGCCCCTGCCGTGTGCGACCTTGACGGCGACGGCGACAACGAGGTCGTGGTCGGAGGAATGGACACGAACGTCTACATCTGGGACTGCGCGGGCGACTACGACGAGGGTGAGGGGGTGGAGTGGGGCTCCTTCCTGCACGACGCCACCCGCTCGCAGTACCACGACTTCGTGATGCCGACCGGCGTCGACGACGGGACCGTCGAGACGTACGCGAGGCGCCTCTCGCTGGAACAGAACAGCCCCAATCCATTCAACCCCGTCACTACGATCGGCTTCACGGTCGACGCGGGCGACGCCTCGGACGTTGACGTGAGGCTCGACATCTACGCGGTCGACGGCTCGCTCGTTCGAACGCTGATAGACCGCCCCGTGTCGAACGGCCGTCACACGGTCGTGTGGGACGGCAGGGACCGCGGCGGCGATCGCGTGGCGTCCGGCGTCTATTTCTATCGCCTGACCCACGACGGCGACGCCGACTCCAGGAGCATGGTGCTGATGAAGTAGAAGGCGGCCTGCACGGTCGGCCCGACGCTGCGCCGTGTGGGCGTGAGGGGGCGGGCCGACAGCATACGGATCTCGAACGGGGGAGGGGCAGACGGCCTCTCCCTCTTCGCATGTACCCGACGTCCCACTACGTCCCGCGGCGCCCCGGTCACATAGGCTGTCATGAGCCTGACGAAGTGACAACGCCCTGCTACCGGCGCTTCCAGCGTTGCAAGAGTCCCTCCCCGCCGACTCACATCCCCCGGCTCGAAAACCCTCAGAACCCGCTCAGAACCGATATTTCCGCTTGACAGGTACGGGGCCTGCACCTACTATCCCACGGAGTGGGCCGAAGTGGGATGAAGTGGGATGGCCTGCCAGCTCGCGGATGGGGAGGGGCACTCTTGGGCTCGTACTACGGTTCCTATCTTCACACGCTCGACACAAAGGGACGCGTCTCAATCCCTTCCGAAATGCGGAAGGCGAGCGGCGACGTGTTCGTGCTGACGCGTGGCTTCGAAGAGTGCCTCAACCTCTACCCGGCCGACGAATGGGAACTCGTCGAGAAGGAGCTGCGCGACCTGCGAACGACGTCGCGCGAGGCCCGCTACTACGTCCGACAGATGATGCGCACCGTCAGGAGGGTCGTCGTCGACGGTCACGGGCGCATCACGATCCCACAGTGGCATCGGGAGTTCGCCGGGATCGAGGGAGAGGTGCTCGTCAACGGAGTGCTGGAGCACATCGAGATCTGGAACCCGGCGAGGTACGAGAACTACACCGAGGGATACGACGAGACCTACGAGGACGTCGCGGAGACCGTCTGGAAGCACATCAAGGGCTCGAACGACGCCTCTGAGGAATAGACGAGGAGCGAAGCAAGGTGACGATCAGATCGACGCTGACGGAGCGAACCGCACTTGTCGAGATGGCCGGCGACGTAGCCGGCTCCGACCTTTCGCAGCTCCACAGACATCTTCTCGATCTGCTCAGTGCGCGGAAGAGGAGCATCGTGCTCGACTTCCACGGCGTGAAGCACGTCAGCTGGCGCGACGCTTCCAACCTGGCGCGCGAGTTTGATCTCGTGCGCTCGCACAACGGTGACATGAAGGTCGCCGGACTGAGCCCGTACGTCAGGGACATCCTGGTGTTCGCCGGTCTCTCCGACGTCCTCGACAGCAATACCCTGGGACCCGCAGTGCCGGTATCCGCCCGCGTTCCGCAGGCGAGCTGACCAGTTCCGGCAGAGTCCCCGGGAGCCGCGCTCGTGGCGGCAGCAGCGTGACGGCAGTACCCGTACCACCGCGTCTCACTTCTGAATTCGAGAATCGATGAATGAGCACCTGCCGGTCATGGCCGCCGAGGTGGTCGAGTTCCTAGTAACTCGGACCGACGGGGTCTACGTCGACTGCACGCTCGGTGGTGGAGGGCACGCGCGTCAGATACTGAACAACGCGCCCGAGGGAAGACTGCTGGGACTCGACCTCGATGCTGACGCGGTCGAGAGGGCGGCGGCGGAACTGTCGATGTTCAGGGACAGGATGACACTCGTGCAGAGCAACTTCGCAGACATCCAGGACGTCGTCGCCGACAGTGGGCTCGGCGGAGTCGACGGCGTGCTGTTCGACCTCGGGTTCTCGTCTACCCAACTCGACGACCCGGCGCGAGGCTTCAGCTACCAGCACGAGGGTCCCATCGACATGCGGCTCGACGCGACCGGCGCGACGCCGGCCGGAGGCACCACGGCGGCGGAGCTTCTCGACCGGATCAACGAGAAGGAGCTCGCGCGGATCATCTTCGAGTTTGGCGAAGAGAGACGGGCGCACCCGATAGCCCGCTCCATCATCGCTGCGCGCGACGACGACAGGATGCGGACGACGTCGGACCTCGCCGCTGCCGTCATCGCCACGAAGCCGGCGCGCCGGAACAAGACGTTGTCGCGTGTGTTCCAGGCGCTGCGGATCGCTGTCAACGGTGAGCTCGACAACCTCAGCTCGGGCCTTGAGGGGGCGGTCGAGGTGCTGCGGCCCGGAGGGAGAGTGGTCGCCATCTCGTACCACTCGCTCGAGGACCGGATGGTCAAGCGTCACTTCGCTCGCTGCGAGAGACCGTGCACGTGCCCGAGGGACATCCCCGAGTGTGTGTGCGGCAAGAAGCCGACGCTCAGGGTCATCACTCGCAGGATCGTGACGCCGGGGGACGCCGAGGTCGCGCGGAACCCCAGGGCCCGCTCGGCGAAACTGCGAGTGGCCGAGAAGCTGGACGTCCCCGAGGCGGCGTCGGGCGCCGGGGCCGGGACGGCCGCGGACGGAAGCGGGAGGGCGCGTACGTGCTGAGGCCCGGACGTTCCATACGGCTGCCGAATCTGAGGCTCCCGCGGACAGGACAGCCGCTCGCGGGGGGCGCGGGCCGGCTGCTCCGGGGCCTTAGCAGCGCGCTGAAGCGCCCGAGGGCCCTCAGGCGACTAGCGTCAGGGGTGAGCACTTCGCTGCACACGCGCGGTCTCGTCCTCTGGATCGCGGCGCTGGCCACCGGGATCCTCTGCGTCTCACAGCACGTCTACTCGACGAAGCTCGCTGAGCATATCCAGGAGTTGAGAGGGCGGCGGGCCGACCTCGAAGCGGAGATCGGCTTCCTTCAGATGGAGTGCTCCCGGCTGTCCGGGAGGGAACGAATAGAGACATATGCGTCCGAGCGTCTGGGGATGCGCTACCCGCGCGCGCACGAGGTCGTGCGGCTCGGGGACGGCGTCGAGGCGTCCTGGAACCGCTGGGACGACGAACTTGTAGAGGGTGAAGCCCTTGCTGTCAGCGACGGGTAGACACAACGGCATGAACCAGGGGCGGCTGAGGACGGCCGTCGTCGCGGGCCTCGTGGTCTGGGCGGTCGTCGTGCTCAGGCTGGCCCTGATCCAGCTCGTTCACGCGCCCGGCCTCGTCGAATACGCCGAGCGGCAGCACATCGTCCGCGTCAACCTGGCGGCCGACCGCGGGATCATCTACGACCGGAACATGGTTCCCCTGACCGACAACCTCAAGGTCCAGTCGGTCTGCGCATACCCCAGGGAGATCGACTCACCGAAGTCGGTGGCTCGGGCGCTGTCAAGAACGCTGGGCGGGAGCTACGACGAGTACGTGTCGCGTCTCTCCCGTGACAAGAGCTTCGTGTGGATCAGAAGACAGCTCTCGCCGTCGAAGGCCGCGGCGCTCCGTGAGCTCGATCTGCCGGGCATAGGGTTCTTGCCGGAGAGCAAGAGGGTCCACCTGCTCGGTGACACGGCCTGCCACGTCGTCGGCATGACCGACATCGACGGCGTCGGTCTCTCGGGTATCGAGAAGGAGATGGACGAGCTCCTGACCGGCGCCGAGGCGACGGTCTACCACTGCCTCGACAGCGCCCAGCGTCGCACGCCCACTCCGGCTTGCACGAAGATCGTCCCCCGCGACGGCATGTCCGTCGTGCTGACCATCGACTCGCGACTGCAGAGCATCGTCGAGGTGGAACTCGAACGCGGCGTGCGTGAGCACAAGGCCGCGCACGGCGTCGCCATAGTGCAGGACCCGTGGACCGGCGAGATCCTGGCGATGGCGAACTACCCGACCTTCGATCCCGACCGTCCCGAGCTCTATTCGATGGAGTGCAGGAAGAACCGGGCCGTGACCGACCAGTTCGAACCGGGCTCGACCTTCAAGCTCATCACGGCCGCCGCGGCGCTCTCGACCGGAAGCGCCGACCTGAGCTCTGTCTACTACGCGAACAGGGGTTCGAAGGACTACGGCCTGTTCACGATCCACGACGTCAAGGAGATGGGCTGGCTCGACTTCGAGCACGCGTTCGCGAAGTCGAGCAACGTCTGCTTCGCCGAGGTGGCTAACAGCGTCGGCGACGTACCCCTCTACTCGTTCGCACGCGACTTCGGGTTCGGATGCCTGACCGGCGTCTCGCTGCCCGGCGAGGTCCGGGGGATGTTGCGCGAGCCTCACGACTGGTCGTCGCGATCGCTGCCCACGGTGGGCATCGGGCAGGAGATCGCGGTCACTCCTCTTCAGATGGTGGGAGCCTACAGCGCCATCGCCAACGGTGGCTACCTGATGGAGCCGAAGGTCATCAGTGCGATCCTCGGGGAGGACGGGAACGTCGTTGAGGAGGCCAGGTGGAGCGTTGTGCGGCAGGTGGTCGAGCCGCCCGTGGCGGCGACGCTCAAGGCGCTCCTGACGAGCGCCACCGAGTTCGGCACCGGCAAGAACGCGCGCATCGCTGAACTTCGGGTCTCTGGCAAGACGGGTACGGCCCAGAAGGCGGCCGAGGGGACCCGTCGCTACGACCCGAGTCTGTGGTTGTCGTCTTTCGTCGGGATGGCTCCGGCGGAGGACCCGCAGCTGGTGTGCCTCGTGATGATCGACGAGCCGGAGGGACGCGGGTTGGGCGGAGAGGTCGCCGCTCCGGTATTCGCGAGGATCATGGAGCGAATAGTGCGCGGACCGGGCCACGAGTATCTGCTGCACGGACGGAGCGAATACGTACAGGCCGAGCGCGCGCCCGGCAGACTAGACGTGACGGCGAACCGGGCCGGTCGGGGCAGGGGCGCCACGAGAAGCGGCGGCCGCGGATGGGACGCCGTCCCGGCTTCGATGGTGGGTCGTCCTTCCGAAGACGGTGCGGTTGACGCTCCCGAGGTCGGCGGATACGACGCGCTCAACCGGATCGGAAACGGCGGCCTCGTCATCGCGCCGTCCTCCGAAGTCACGGAGGTGGAGGTTCCCGACCTGCGGGGCATGAGCGTGAGGCGCGCCAGGCAGACGGCGGCCTCGCTGGGCCTCACGCTCACGTTCCGCGGCAACGGCCGGGTCTCGGAGCAGTCGCCCCGTCCCGGGCGGACCGTCGGTGCGGGGGAGACCATAGACGTGCGGTGCAACCCTTAGAGGGGCGGAGCGCGGGCGCGCTCGACCGAGCGACGGCCGCGGGCGTGGCGACCACCGCGCGGCGGCCAGGTGGACCGGTGAGGCAGTGATGCGAGAGGTGGCGACGGCGACGATGGCGACAGAGAACCCGACACAGGCACGCGGAGCGGGCGCACTTCCCAAGGAGGGGGAGTGGACGCTCGGCGCGCTGCTCGAGTGCGCGGGCGCGCGCGTTCCGTCCGAGGGCGGCGACGTCGTCGTGTCGTCGGTGCAGTACGACTCGCGCGCCGTCGAGCCGGGCGCGCTCTTCGTGGCCGTGCGTGGTCTCACTGTCGACGGCCACCGCTTCGTCGCCGAGGCCGCGCGTCGCGGCGCGGTCGCGGCGCTCGTCGAGGAGCCTGCGAGGACCAGCGGCATCGTCGAGGTCGCCGTGTCCGACACGCGGGCCGCCCTCGGGGTCGTCGCCCACACGTTCTTCGGGCGTCCCTGCGAGCGCCTCGCGACGCACGCGATCACGGGGACGAACGGCAAGACCACGACCTCGTACCTGCTCGACTCAATCCTGCGCGAGGCGGGGCTGCGCACCGGCGTCGTGGGAACGCTGGGCTACAGGGTCGGAGACCGCGTCGAGGACGGAGGCATGACCAGCCCCGAGTCCCTCGACCTCGCGAGGCTCCTGTCCGCGATGGTCGAGGACGAGGTCGAGGCGGTGACGATTGAGGTCAGCTCTCACGCTATGGCGCTCAAGCGCACGGCGGGCGCGACGTTCGATACTGCCGCCTTCACGAATCTCTCTCGGGACCACCTGGACTTCCACAAGACGTTCGAGGAGTACGCGGCCGCGAAGAAGCTCCTCTTCACGCACCTGGCAGGCTCGGGCGGCAAGGACGGAGCCGTCGCCGTCGTCAACACGGACGACGCCTTCGGCTCGGAGCTCGCCGACTACGTGAGGTCGACAGGAAACTTGAGGCTCGTCACCTTCGGGATGCGGGGCGCCGACCTGTCGGTCGTCGAGACGTCGAGCACGCCGCACGGAACCGACGTGACGCTGTCTACGCCCGAGGGAGACCTCGAGACGAAGCTCAAGTTGGTCTCCGAGTTCAACGTGATGAACGCCCTGACTGCCGCGGCGATCGCGTTCTCACAGGGCATCCCGCTCGACGTGATAGGAGCGGGGCTCTCGGGCGTCGAGCGTGTCGACGGGCGCCTCGAGACCGTTCGGGCGGGACAGGACTTCGCGATCGTCGTCGATTACGCGCACACCCCGGACGCTCTCGAGAAGACCATCGCCGCGGTCCGGCAGCTCGTTCCCGGCCGTGTCATCACGGTCTTCGGGTGCGGGGGCGACCGCGACCAGGGCAAGCGGCCGCAGATGGGGGAGATCGCGGCCCGTGGGTCCGACGTGGTGGTAGTGACCAACGACAACCCGCGCAGCGAGGACCCGTCGGCGATCATCGCCGATATCGTCGCGGGCGCGGAGGCGGTGGCGGGGTGCGAGGGGATGGGCGGCGCCGAACTCACCGTGATCGAGGACCGGCGCGAGGCCATACGCCACGCCGTCGGCGTCGCGGAGACGGGCGACCTGGTCCTGATAGCTGGTAAGGGCCACGAGGACTACCAGATAGTCGGCGGCGAGCGCCGCCACTTCGACGACAGGGAAGAGGCCCGGGCGGCGGTCGCCGGGGCATCGCATAGAGGGAACGATGGAGAGGGTGCGGCTGACTGACATGGCGCAGGCCTTGAACGCTCATGTGGAGGGAGCAGCCGGGATCGAGGCGGTCGGTGTGTCGACCGACTCGAGGTCCTTGGCGCCGGGCGAGCTCTTCTTCGCGATTCGCGGCGACAACTTCGACGGACATGAGTACGTAGAAGACGCCTTCGCGAAGGGCGCCTGTGCCGCTGTGGTGTCGGAAGAGGCGTCTGCCGCGACGGCGGCGCCCGAGGTGTCCGGACCGACGATCGCGGTTCCGGACACCGTCGACGCCCTGCTCACCCTCGCCGCTTGGTATCGGGCGAAATTCGACATCCCGGTCATCGCCGTCACCGGCTCGAACGGCAAGACGACCACCAAGGACATGGCCGCGGCCGTCCTCTCGACGACGTTCCGCACGGCGAAGACGCACGGGAACTACAACAACCACATCGGCGTGCCACTGACGCTCTTCGCCATCGAGGGCGACCACGAGGCTGCCGTCGTGGAGATGGGAATGAACCACCCGGGTGAGATCGCCAGGCTGGCGGCCGCCGCGCGGCCGTCGGTCGGCGTCGTCACCAACGTGGCGGAGGCTCACACCGAGACGATGCACGATCTGGACACAATAGCCGAGGCCAAGGCCGAGCTCATAGACGCTCTACCGCCAGGCGGGACCTCGATCCTCAACTGGGACGACGAGCGGGTGAAGTCGTTCTGGACGCGGGGTCCCGGCAGCGTCGTGACGTTCGGCCTGAGCCCCGACGCGGAGGTCCGCGCCGTCGACATCGAGGCGGGGTCCGACCGCGTCTCCTTCGAGCTCGTGGACGACGGGCGCGTGACGCTGCCCGTGCCCGGTCGCCACAACGTGCTGAACGCCCTGGCCGCGGTGGCCGTGGGCAGGGTGATGGGGGTTGCCGACTCGGACGCGGCGCGCGGTCTGGCGTCGTTCGAAGCCAGCCCCATGAGGATGAGTTTCACAAGGGCCGGGCGGTGGACGGTCCTGAACGACGCATACAACTGCAACCCGGGCTCGCTTCGCGCCGCCCTCGAGGTTCTCGTGGACGCCGCGGGAGAACGTGCTTCCGCGGCGGTCCTCGGGGACATGCTCGAGTTGGGGGAGACGAGCCGGCGGGCGCACCAGGAGTCGGGAGCGTGCGCGGCCGAACTGGGAGTCGACTGGCTCTTCCTGTTCGGCAGCGAGGTCAGGGCGCTTGCGGACGGTGCGGTCGCGGCCGGAATGTCGGCGGACCGGGTTCGCGTGTTCAGCGACAAGACCGCTCTCGTGGAGAGCATCGTTGATGACCTCGACGAGTCGGCGGTTCTGCTGGTGAAGGGGTCGCGCGGAATGCGTATGGAGGAAGTGGTTGAGTTGCTGACGGCGGAGGCGCCCGCCTCCTAGTCGGTCGATACCACTGGTATCTTCGGAAGGGCTGTCATGTTTTACCATCTTCTCTATCCCTTACGGGACCTCGTTTCTGCCTTCAATATCTTCCGGTACATTACCTTCCGATCGGCGTACGCGGCGGTGACAGCTCTGCTCATAAGCTTCCTCCTCGGCCCCCTCTTCATTCGAATGCTCAAGAGGCGCCAGCTCACCGAGGGCATCAGGGAATACGTTCCGGAGTCGCACGCGGCCAAGGCGGGCACGCCGACGATGGGCGGTCTCCTGATCCTCGTCGCGACTCTCGTCCCGACGCTCCTTTGGGCGCGCCTCGACAACGACTTCATCTGGCTGATGGTCTTCGCGACACTGTGGTTGGGCGCCGTGGGGTTCGCGGACGACTACCTCAAGGTCGTCAAGAAGCGCAGGAAGGGTCTGGTCGCCCGCTACAAGCTGACGGGGCAGCTGCTCCTCGGGTTGCTTGTGGGCGTCTACATCTACTACACGCACCTGAACGGCGTCGCCTCGGAGGTCGAGGTCCCCTTCCTCAAGGACGCGGTCGTCAACCTCGGCGCGGCCTACGTGCTCTTCGTGATGATAGTCATATGCGCGAGTTCGAACGCCGTCAACCTGACCGACGGCCTTGACGGCCTCGCGATAGGTCTGGTCGTGTTCTGCGCGCTCGCGTTCGCAGCCATGAGCTACGTAACCGGGCACGTGCGGTTCAGCGACTACCTCAACATCCCGTACATCGCGGGGACCGGCGAGCTCACTGTCTACTGCTCCGCGCTCATAGGCGCAGGACTCGGCTTCCTGTGGTTCAACTCGCACCCGGCGGACGTGTTCATGGGCGACACAGGTTCGCTGGCGGTGGGCGGCGCGCTCGGTACGCTGGCGGTGCTCATCAAGAAGGAGATCTGGCTCGTTATTGTCGGGGGCCTGTTCGTCGTCATCGCGGCCTCCGTGATCATACAGATAGCTTCGTTCAAGCTTCGAGGGAAGCGGGTGTTCCTGATGGCCCCGCTTCACCATCACTTCCAGAAGAGGGGATGGCCGGAGAGCAAGGTCGTCATCCGCTTCTGGATCGTCGGGGCGCTCTTCGCTCTGGTGGCGCTCTCGACGCTCAAGCTCCAGTAGACAACAGGGGCCCGCATGAAGACCGGATGGGCGGACGAGAGAAAACGCGGTTCGAAGGAGAAGGGGAACACACTTGGGCGGTCCAGCGCCAAGGGAACTGCGCTCGCAGAGCGTGCTGGTGGTCGGGCTGGCGAGAAGCGGAGTGGCGGCCGTGGAGTTGCTGCTGCGTTCCGGCGCATCGGTGTCGGCGGCCGACTTGAGAAGCGCAGGCGAGCTCGGCGTCGAATCGCTCGGCTGGAGCGACAGAGGAGTGGAGCTTAGACTCGGGCCTCAGACGCCCGACATGCTCGACGGCGTAGACCTCGTGGTCCTGAGCCCGGGAGTCCCTCTGGACTCCGTGCTTCCCGCGGCGGCGCGGGAGCGGGGTGTCCAGGTGATAGGGGAGCTCGAGCTGGCCTACGGTATGTCGAAGGGAAGGTGGCTGGCGGTGACCGGAACGAACGGGAAGACGACGACCACGGCGCTTCTGGGGGAGCTCGTCAGGACGACGGGCCTGCCCACGGCGGTCGCGGGCAACATCGGGCTCGCCCTCTCGGGCGAGGTCGAGTCGATCCCGTCCGACGGCCTCATCGTCGCCGAGGTGTCGAGCTTCCAGCTGGACACGATAGAGACGTTCGGTCCGCACGTCGGGGTGCTTCTCAACGTCACCGAGGACCACCTCGACCGCTACGACTCGTTCGACGCGTACTTCGAGTCGAAGGCCAGGGTGTTCGAGAACCAGCGGTCCACCGACTTCGCGGTGCTCAATTTCGACGACGAGCTGGTGCGGTCTCTCTCGGGCCGTGTTGCGGCGACCGTCGTCCCCGTGAGCGCCGAACGGGAGGTCAAGGATGGCGTCTTCCTGCGCGACAGCACGATCGTCTCACAGGTGGGTGGCGGAGAGCAGAAGATCATCGAGGCGCGCGAGATTGGCATTCCGGGTCCTCACAATCTCTCGAATGCACTGGCAGCAACCGCGGCCGCACGCGCGGTCGGCGTTGCCGCAGAGGACGCGGCGCGGGTACTGGCGAGCTTCCGTTCGCTAGAACACCGGCTGGAGACGGTGGCGGTCGTAGACGGCGTGAGGTACGTCAACGATTCGAAGGCGACCAACGTAGACGCCGTAGGTTTCGCGCTCAGGAGCTTCGACGCGGCCGTCGTGCTCATTGCCGGAGGCAAGGACAAGGGCACCGACTTCGCTCCGCTGGCCCGTGCGGTCGCGGAGCGTGTCAAGCGGCTAATACTGATCGGCGAGGCGGCCGACAAGATGGAGCGTGAACTGGGCGGCGTCGTCGATACGGAGCGCGCGGACTCGCTGGGTGACGCCGTGCGCGCGGCGAGACGCGCCGCCTCGGCGGGGGACGTAGTCCTTCTTTCCCCGGCGTGCGCTAGCTTCGACATGTTCGATGACTTCGAGGACAGAGGACGGCGATTCAAGGACGAGGTCGCGAGGCTTGAACCCGCGGCCGATGGAGGTGGCAGTTGAGAGACGCGTTCCGCTGCGACTGGGCGTTGGTCTGGACGACGCTTCTGCTCATCCTCGTCGGGATGCTCACCGTCTACACGGCGAGCGTTCACGTCGCGGAACACAGCTTCGGCGGCACCTTCGTCTTCCTGAAGCGCAACGCGTTCCGCGCGGGGCTCGGGATCGCGGCAATGGCCTTCGCATACGCGTTCGACTACCGGTCCTACCGCAGGCACGCGAAGAAGGCCATCCTCCTGACCATCGGACTGCTCGTGGCTACGCTCCTCTTCGGTCGCACGGTCCGCGGCATGCGCGGATTCCTGCTGATGTTCCAGCCGAGCGAGGTCGCCAAGATCGTGCTCGTCGTCTACATGGCCGACGTGCTCGCCCGCAGGAAGGACGAGCTCGACGATTTCGTCCACGGGCTTCTACCCAGGCTGGGGCTCGTGGCGGGTGTGGTGCTGCTGGTCCTGCTCCAGCCCGACTTCGGAAGCGCGATCGCCATCGTCTCTCTCTCGCTGGTACTGCTGTTCCTGGGGGGCGCCAGGCTGTCGCACATCGGCGCCCTCGGAGCGGCCGCTGTGCCGGGAGTGGCGCTCGCGATCAAGTTCGTGCCTCACATCGCAGAGCGCTGGGCCGTCTGGCGCGCCACCTACGACCTGTCGCTCTCGGGCGTAGACACGCGTGGGGCAGGCTATCAGATATTCCAGTCGCTCGTCGCTCTCGGCTCCGGCGGTCTCTGGGGGCGCGGCGTGGGAGAGAGCCTCCAGCGGGCGTTCATTCCGGACCCCTACACCGACTTCGCCTTCTCGATCTGGGGTGAGGAGGTCGGCTTCCTCGGGACGCTCGGGCTCGTGTGCGTCTTCGCGTTCCTCCTCATGAGGGGCTTGCGCATCGCGAAACGGGCCCCGGACCTGTACGGCCAGATCCTCGCGTCCGGGCTCACGGCGATGATCACGATCTACGCGTTCATCAACATCGGCGTGGCAACGGCCCTGATCCCGACGACGGGCCTTCCGCTGCCGTTCATAAGTTACGGAGGGTCGTCGCTGATCATCAACATGGCGGCGATGGGCATACTGCTCAACATCTCGAAGCGAACGTCCATGGCCAGCGGCTCGCGGACGCCATCCGCGGAGTTCGCGGTCAGGTGGCAGTCCAGGCAGCCCGCGGCAGTCTCGAACGCGAGACGCGGGTCCGGGCGACGCGAAAAGGGTACGAGGTCGTGAGGGTGATGATAGCCGGCGGCGGAACGGGCGGGCACATCAGTCCGGGCATAGCCGTAGCCGACGCGCTGGAGCGCGCCAGACCGGGCATCGAGGTCTTCTTCATGGGCAGACGCGGCTCGATAGAGGAGAGGCTGGTGGGGCGGAGCGGTCGCGACTTCGTCGCGGTGCCCTCCATGGGGCTGCGCCGGAGCGCCGACATCCGGAATCTCGCCATGCCGTTCGTCGTGACCGGCGGCTACTGCCGAGCTCTCGGCGTACTCGCGGCGAGGAAGCCGGCCGTCGCGGTCGGAACCGGCGGGTTCGTGTCGATGCCTCCCATGCTCGCGGCCAGGACCCTCGCGATCCCGGTGGTGCTGCAGGAACAGAACTCGTATCCGGGGCTCGCTACGCGCGCCCTCTCGCGCGGCGCGGCCGTCGTTCACACGAGCTTCGAGGAGACGGAGGGGCACCTTCTCCACGCGCGAGACGTGCGGCTCTCCGGCAATCCAGTGCGAAGCGAGTTCGAGTCGACCGACCGGGACTCCGCCCGCGCGAGGCTCGGACTAGGCGCGGACGCAAGCGTGGTCCTCTTCGTCGGCGGCAGCAGGGGCGCGAGGCGCATCAACGAGGCGGTCTCGGCGGCGGCCAGGCGGCTCGCCGGGGCCGGCCTCACCCTCATCGTCCAGACGGGCAGCGACGACGTCTCGTCGGTCAGAAGCGCCCTCGGAGAGGCCGGGGTCGCGGCGATCGTCGAGCCCTTCTTCGACGACATGGCGACGGCCTACGCAGCGAGCGACCTGGTCGTCTCGCGGTCCGGCGCGACCGCCATAGCTGAGATCGAGATCGTGGGCAGGCCGTCGCTCCTGGTGCCGTATCCCTTCGCCACCGAGGGGCACCAGATGAAGAACGCGCGAGCGGTCGAGGCGGCAGGGGCCGCGGTCGTGGTTCCCGACGATGAACTGACCGGCGAGAGGCTAGCCGGCGAAGTGGAGCGACTCCTGGAAGATGCGGCGCGGTTGGCACTCATGGCCCAGAGGGCCAGGACACTCGCGCGGCCCGACGCGGCTGAGCAGGTCGCCGAGTCGGTCCTGGCCCTCGCTCGCAGCGAACGGAGAAACGCGCAGTGACGATGTTCGGACGCGTGAAACACGTGCACCTGGTGGGGATCGGCGGCGCCGGCATGAGCGGGATCGCCGAGGTCCTGCTCAATCTGCACTACGTCGTCTCCGGCTCCGACCTCAGGCGGAGCGAGACGACCGAGCGGCTCGAGTCGCTCGGCGCGCGGGTGCGTGTCGGTCACGACGCTGCGAACGTCGAGGGCGCCGACGTTGTCGTCGTCTCGACGGCGGTCGCGCGGAACAACCCCGAGATACTGGCGGCGCGCGAGCGCCTCATCCCGGTCATTCCGCGCGTCGAGATGCTGGCGGAGCTGATGCGGATGAAGTTCTCCGTCGCCGTCGGCGGCACGCATGGCAAGACGACTACGACCTCGCTGATATCGGCCGTGCTCTCAGTGGGAGGCCTGGACCCGACCGTCGTCGTAGGCGGCAAGATCAGCTCAATGGGCACGGGCGCGCGGCTCGGCGCGAGCGAGTACATGGTCGCGGAGGCCGACGAGAGTGACGGGTCTTTCCTCAAGCTGTCGCCGACCATCGCTGTCGTAACGACCGTCGACGAGGAACACCTCGACTACTGGTCGGGCCTCGACGAGATCAAGAGCGGCTTCACGCGCTTCGCGAACAGCGTTCCGTTCTACGGCTGCTCGGTGGTCTGTCTCGACCAGCCCAACATCCAGTCGATCATCGGCGACATCGAGCGCCGCGTGATCTCCTACGGACTGACGAGCCAGGCGGACGTGCAGGCCGTCGGCGTCACGGCCGCGGAGGACCACACCGCGTTCACGGTCGTCGCCGGGGGTGAGGAACTCGGCCGAATCGAGATCACGATGCCGGGTTCGCACAACGTCTACAACTCGACCGCGGCGGTGGCCGTCGGTCTTGAACTCGGAGTGTCCTTCGAGGACATCGCGAGCGCGCTCCGGGACTTCGAGGGAATAGCCCGCAGGTTCGACGTAAGAGGGGAGGTCCACGATGTGCTTGTTCTGGATGACTACGGACATCATCCGGTCGAGATCCGAACGACGCTCTCGGCCGCCGCGGCGAGATGGAACCGGCGACTCGTCGTCCTCTTCCAACCGCACAGATACACGCGAACACAGAAGCTGCTAGAGGAGTTCGGCAGGAGTTTCTACGACGCGACGGTCCTGCTGGTGGCGGGCATCTACGCCGCGAGCGAGGAGCCCATTCCGGGGGTCAGCGGCGGCAGCATCGTCGAGGCGGCCAGGAGATACGGCCACCGCGACGCCGACTACGTCGAGGATCTGGACGCGCTCTACGAGCGCGCGATGGGGATCATCCAGCCGGGCGATGTCGTCGTCACGCTGGGAGCGGGTGACATCTACAAGGTCGGCGAGCGGATACTCGCGAGTCTCAGGAAGAAGTCGTCGCTGGAGGCCGTTTGAGGACGTTCGCCGCAGTGCCCCCGGCGTCGCTCGACTGGAGCGCGGCCGGGGCGAGGAAAAAGAACTTGGCGATCGACCCGACTGTGCTCGATGAGCTGACGCGGATGGCGCCCGGCGCCGCCTTCGTCGACGAGCCTATGGCGCGTCACACGTCGCTGGGGCTGGGAGGCCCGGCGGACGTGTTCGTCGAGCCGCGGGACCCGTCGACGTTCAGGGCATGCTCCGACTTCCTCACGTCCGCCGGCGTGCCGGTGACGCTCCTGGGGCGCGGGACGAACGTGCTGGTCAGAAGCGGAGGGGTCGAGGGCGCGGTCCTCACGCCGGCGAGGGCGTTCACGACGCTCGAGCGGGAGGGAACGGTCGCTCGGGCCGGTGGCGGCGTCGGGTTGCCGAGGTTCCTGGCCTTCTGCGCGGACGAGGGCCTCGGCGGACTGGAGGGGCTGTCGGGCATTCCGGGCAGCACAGGCGGGGCAGTGGCGACGAACGCCGGGAGCTTCGGCGTGTGGCTCTCAGACGTGCTCTCGGGCGTCAGGGTCTCGAGGCCCGGAGGCTCGTCGACCTACGTGCCTCGCGACGAGATCGAGATGGGCTACAGGCGGTGCGAACTGCCCGAGGGGACGATCGTCGAGGAGATAGAGGTCGGGCTCACGGAGGCGGACCCCGAGGACATCAGGGCGCGCCAGACCGAGACGCTGGAGAAGAAGTGGAAGACCCAGCCCAACGGCATGCGCAGTGCGGGCTGCGTCTTCACGAACCCCCCCGGCGAGGCCGCCGGGAGGCTGATAGACGCCGCCGGGCTCAAGGGCACGCGCGTCGGAGGCGCGGTCGTCTCTGACCTGCATGCCAACTTCATCCTCAACGACCGGGGCGGAACGTCCGAGGACGTCGAGGAACTGATCGAGATCGTGCGCGAACGCGTTGCCGAGGAGGCGGGCGTGACGCTGAGTCTCGAGATACAGATCATCGGCAGAGGGTAGTGGAAACCGAGGCGGCCCCTTAGGCCGCGCGGGTCACGCGAGAGGCAGCGATGTCGGGACTCCGAATGAAGAACAGGAGCCGCAAGAGGCGACCCGCCGTGCGCCGCGCCGCGCCAGCCGCGCGGGCCGGGTCCCGCGGGACCTCCCGCGGGGGGCGGACGAAGCGCAACGCCCCGCGCCGGCGGTTCGCGCTACGTCTCCCGGAGTTCCGATGGAGCTTCCGCAGGACCGCGATCGCCGCGGCCGCGACCGTCCTCGTCGCCGGCTGCGTGCTGGTCGTCTTCTCCGCGCCCGGCTGGGGCCGGGGCGAGGAGCGGTTCCTCCTCTCGGAGTTCGAGGTCAGGGGGAACAGGGTCCTCACGCGCGACGAGGTGGTCGCGCTCTCGGGGGCCCAGATGGGCGAGAACCTGCTGGATGTCAGGATCTCGGTGCTGGAGGAGGCCGTCGCGGCCTCGCCGCGGGTCGAGCGGGCCCGCGCGAGGCGAGTGCTTCCCGACCGTGTCGTAGTGACGCTGGACGAGAAGCGTCCCGCCGCACTGGTGACGGCGGGGGTCGACGGCATCTTCGAGCTCACCGATGACGGGACGGTCCTTCCGCCGGCCGCGCAGACGGCCGCCGTGGACCTTCCCGTCATCACGGGCGCCGTAGGCGAGGTGTCCGTCGGAGCGGACAGCGTATCACCCGAGCTCACGGAGGCGCTCGCGCTGCTCGCGCGCGCGAGGGAGGTCTCCGAGGGGCTCTGGATGGAGATATCGGAAGTGAGGATAGCGCCGGGGTCGGGTCTGGTCATCTATACGGTAGCCGACGGGGCAGAGATCAGAGTTGGCTCCGGCGCACTTAGCTCGCGAGACCTCGAGAGCCTGTGGCGGGTCATCAGTGACATCCGCGGCAGGGGTCTCGAGGCCGAGACGATAGACCTCAGATTCAAAGACCAGGTCGTAGTGAGATTCTCGTAGGCGCGCCCGCGCGCCGGGGGGAGGAGGCTCTCTCGTGAGAAGAGGTGAGATCCTTGTAGGACTGGATCTCGGATCGAGCAGGATCAAGGTCGTGGTCGCCGACACCGCCGATCACGAACTCCCGGAGATCCTGGGTATCGGGGAGGCTGACTCCCTGGGGATCGAGGCGGGGGTCATCGTGAACATGGAGCGGGCGGCGCTCTCCATACAGGCCGCTGTGCAGGACGCGGAGGAGAGCGCTGAGGTCGACATCGGCCGCGTCCTCGTCACGCTCGACGGGGAGCACGTCAAGGGCATCGACAGCCGAGGTGTCGTGGCGGTCTCACGCAGCGGAGGGGAGATCACCAGGTCCGAGGTAAACGCGGTGCTCGAGGCGGCCAAGACGCTGGCGCTTCCGGTCGGGAGGACCATTCTCGACACGAAGGCCCAGGAGTTCTTCGTCGACGGACAGCGCGGCATTCGCGATCCCATCGGGATGTCGGGCGTAAGGCTCGGTTCGAAGGTCCACATCGTGACGGCTTCGCAGCAGGCCGTCGACAATGTCGTAAGAGCGGTCCGCAGGGCGGGGCTGAAGCTCTCGGGGATATCGTTCAGGTCGCTCGCTTCGGGCACCGCCGTTCTCTCCGAGGACGAGAAGGAGCTGGGAGTGCTCCTGATCAACCTGGGCGCGGGGACGACCGGGCTCTCGCTGTACCACGGAGGCGCGGTCAGGCACACGGGCGCGATCGGCTGGGGCGCGGCGAGCATCACGAGCGACATCGCCGTCGGTCTGCGCATGCCGATAGCCAAGGCGGAGACCATCAAGTGCGATTGCGGCTCCGCGTGCGCGGCGATGGCCGAGGACACCGTGCTCACGATCCCGACCGTAGGCGGGCATCCGCCGAGGGAGAGCACGGGGCAAATCCTCGCGACCATCATCGAGCCGCGGATGCGCGAGATCTTCGAGATGGTGATGAACGAGGTGCGGAGCACGGACTACTGGGGGAGGATCCCGGCAGGCGTCGTCCTGACCGGCGGCGGTTCGAAGCTCCGCGACGTCACGGTGCTCGCCGAGGAGGTGTTCGGCGTCGGGGCCCGGATAGGGCTTCCCGATCGTGTCGGCGGCAGCTTCGACGCGATCGTCGATCCGGCGCACTCGGGCGCCGTCGGCATCATCATGTCGGCCACGGACCCGGCGGCCGCGCGACCGCGGCCCGACCGGCCGTTCGTTGAGAGAGTTCACAAGGTACGTCAGTGGGTGGACAGCCTGCTTTAGGAGAGGGCGGACGAATGACGAAGAAGAAGGGGAGTGGGGCGAAGAAGTCGACGCGCAAGAAGAGCGTCACGAAGAAGAACTCGGGCGGGATGAAGCTCCAGTTCGACTTCGAGCCGGACATGAGCGCGAGCATCAAGGTGGTGGGTGTGGGCGGCGCCGGCGGCAACGCGATCAATCGGATGATCGAGTCCGGGTTCATGGGCGTGGACTTCGTGGCGATCAACACGGATGCGCAGGCCCTCGGGTGCTCGCTCGCGCAGAACCAGATCCAGATCGGGAAGAAGCTGACCCACGGTCTCGGTTCCGGCGGCAACCCCGAAATCGGCCGGAAGGCCGCGGAGGAGGACGCCGAGGCGATATCGTCGGTGCTCAAGGGCGCCGACATGGTCTTCGTGGCCGCCGGAATGGGCGGCGGAACGGGCACGGGCGCGGGCCCTGCCGTGGCCAAGATCGCGAAGCAGATGGGCACGCTTGTGGTGGCCGTCGCCACGAAGCCCTTCCTGTTCGAGGGGCAGTACCGCATGCGCCAGGCGACCGAGGGGCTCAGGCTTCTCAAGCAGGAGGTCGACACGGCCATCGTCATACCCAACCAGCGGCTGCTCGCCGTCGCCAGCAAGAACACGCCCGTCCGCGAGGCGTTCCGCATCGCCGACGACGTGCTTCTGAGGGCCACGCGCGGCGTCTCCGATCTCATCACGGTCCCCGGGCTGGTCAACCTCGACTTCGCGGACGTCCGGTCCGTGATGACCGAGATGGGCGACGCCGTCATGGGCACCGGCGTGTCGAGCGGGAAGAACAGGGCGGTAGAGGCGGCCCAGCAGGCCATCTCCAGCCCGCTTCTCGAGGACGCGAGCATCGCCGGGGCAGGCGGGGTACTGGTCAACGTGACGGGCGGTCCCGATCTCACCCTGCACGAGATAAACGAAGCGGCGATGATCATCAACGACGCCATCGGCGTCGAGTCGAACATGATCTTCGGAGCCGTCGTCGACGATTCGCTCAAGGACTCCGCGATGATCACGGTCATCGCGACCGGCATCAGGGGCGGCAGGCGGAATGTCGAGCGCGAGGCGCCCAGGCCGAGAAAGACGGCGCCTTCTAGACTGGCGCAGCGCGAGCCGGACGTGCGCACTCCGCTCCGCCCGCGCGAGCCCGAGGTGCACACTCCGCTCCGCCCGCGCGAGCCGGACGTGCACGCTCCTGTCACGCAACGTCACGAGCCTCAGCCGGCTCAGGGCAACAAGATGCTCGCGAGGGACAGCAGGAAGAACTCGCGCCGCGAGCTCGAGATACCCACGTTCCTTCGCAGGCAGATGGACTAATCCCGGGGGAGCCGTCAGGAGGGGTTCCGGCTCCAGTGGAAGGAGGTGCCCATGTCCCTGTTCACCAAACTCTTCGGACTGGGCGACAACGACCAGTACAACGAGGGCATAGAACACTACAACCGCGGCGAGTACGACAAGGCCGTCGTCAAGTTCGAGGCAGTCATTGCCACGATCAAGGACGAGTCCGACCCGTACTACCAGCTCGGGCTGTTCTATGCGGCGGAGACGCACGCCCATCTGGGCTTCGCGTACTACAAGAAGGGTGAGCTCGACAGGGCGGAGGAGGAGTTCGCGAAGGCCGTCGAGGAGAACACGCGCTACCCCGATCTCCACTACCACCTCGGCGTCATCTACCAGCGAAAGGGCGAGAACGAGCGCGCCATCGAGTGTCTCGAGAAGGCCATCGAGATCAACCCCGAGTACATGGAGGCGTACTGCCAGCTCGCGATAGCGCTCGCGGAGACCGGCCGGAGCGAGGACGCGGCCAAGGCGTTCGAGAAGGCGACACGCTTCGGGCTGTCCATCCCGGTGCCCGACACCATGCAGCCCTCAGAGATGTGCGAGAAGGCGCTCAAGCCGCCGTACTCGGAGCTCATGGGCGCAACGATCGCGCGCGAGGAGTTCAGGACGCTCATCAACGACTCCATCACGTCCTACAACGCCGGCCAGCTCGAGGAGGCCATCAAGGGATTCGAAGAGGCGGTCCGCCTCAAGCCGCAGTACCCCGACATCCGCTGCCGTCTCGCGATCGCTTACGGCGAGCAGGGCAGGTACGAGGAGGCTCTGGTGCAGCTGCAGGAGGCGCTCGACATCAACCCCAGCTACATCGATGCGCTCTTCTACCACGGAGTCTACGCCCTCAAGCTCGGGAAGTTCAGGGAGGCGTGTGAGAGCCTCAAGCAGGGCGTCGAGCTCAAGCCGGATTACTGGGACCTCAGGTGCTACCTCGGCATCGCGTACTTCAAGCGCGGCATGTTCGACGAGTCGAGCGAGCAGCTCGGCCAGGTGGCGAGGTCGTGCCCGAGCTACGCGCTCGCGCACTACTACCTGGGTATGACCGACCTGTCGCGAGGCAGGACAAACGAGGCGGTCAAGGCCTTCAAGGTCGCCTTCGCCGACAGGAGCTTCTGGTCCGAGATGCCCGGCGAGTCGGCCGACATCATGCTCGAGAGCGGAGAGTACGACGTCGCCATCGAGCGCTACACGGCGGCGATTGCACAGAATCCGACATACGCCGACCTCCACTGTGGGCTTGGTGTCGCGTTCCTCGCCAGAGAGAAGTTCGCGGACGCGGAGCGCGAGCTGGAGGAGGCGGTGCGCATCAACCCGGACTACACGGAGGCTCACGCGCATCTCGGCCGGGTCAAGGCATGTCTGGGCAAGGAGGAAGAGGCCATCAGGCACCTCGAGAAGGCCCTGAGTCTCAAGCCCGGCTACGCCGACCTCCACCGCGCGCTCGCCGACCGCTACATCGCCGGCGAACGCTACAACGAGGCCATCTCCGAGCTTGAGAAGGCGGTCGAGATAAACGCGAACTACATAGAGGCTAGACTGACGCTCGGCCTGACCTATCGCCGCGTGGACAGGAGCGAGGAGGCGGACGAGCAGTTCCGAGAGATCCTGAGACTCGACCCGCGCAATCCCATCGCCAAGGCCCAGCTCTCGGACTGGACCCCCAGCCACCGCGAGCTGAGGAAGATGCACGCCTGATGCGGCGCGGTCGTGCGGCCGGAGGCAGCGGCTCTCCCGGTGTCCACCGGGAGAGGTGGCTGTCCGGCGAGGCCGTCGTACCGCGCCCCGGCCCGGACGACCTGTCCGTGGCTCTGTGCTTCCCGGCAAGCTACTCACTCGGCATGAGCAACCTCGGTTTCCAGGCCGTTCTCGGTCTGCTTCGCGCGACGTCCGGCGTGTACTGCGAGCGGGCGTTTCACGAGAGGCGCGCGCGCGAGCCCGACCCCAACGGGCTCGCCGTCCCGGCGCCGGCGGATGGCCTCGCCGCGCCCGGCGCGACCGACGCGTCGTCAGGCCGTACTCTCGAGACCGGCACGCGGCTCTTTGAGTTCGACGTCGTGGCCTTCTCGGTCTCGTTCGAGGGCGACTACTTCGGGCTCGTCGAAGCGCTCGATGCCGGCGGCGTTCCCCCGCTGGCCGCCGAGCGCGGAGCCGACGATCCGATCGTCGTCATGGGCGGCGCGTGCGCTCACATCAACCCCGAGCCCGTGGCTCCCTTCCTGGACGCCGTGCTCGTGGGAGAGGCGGGGCCGGTGGTGGGGCCACTCGTCGCTAGTCTCAGGGCCACGCGCGGCCGCGAGCGAAGCGAGCGGCTGAGAGACCTGACGCGGGTGGGCGGCGCCTACGTGCCCGCCCTCTACTCGGTCGAGCGCGACTCGTCGGGCGCCATCGCTGGCTTCCGTGCGGAAGGCGGCGCGCCGCTGCCGGTTCGTCCGGCCGAGGGACCGTCGGACATGGCCGTGACCACGGTGCTGTCGGACGGCGCCTACTTCAGCGACATGGCGCTTATGGAGTCGTCGCGCGGGTGCGGCAGGGGATGCCGCTTCTGCGCGGCGGGCAGCGTGATGCTGCCCCGGGTCAACCGTCCTGCGGCGGAGGTGACGGCCGCCATGGAGCGCGCCTCCGCTTTCACGGAACGCGTCGGACTGGTCACGGCGGCTCTCCTTGACCACCCCGAGGCGGCGGCCATTCTTCGGGGCGCCGTCGAGCTGGGCCTCGAGGTCAACGTCTCGTCGGTCCGCGCCGAGGCCCTCACTCCGGAGCTGGCCGCCCTTCTGCGTCAGAGCGGCGTCAGGACCGTCACGCTGGCGCCCGAGACCGGCCGGGAGGACCTGCGGCGCGTGATCGGGAAGCCGACGACCGACGCGGAGCTGACGAACGCGGTCGGCCACCTGGCCGACGCGGGGATGGAGACGCTCAAGCTCTACTTCATGGTCGGCGTTCCCGGGGAAGTCGCCGGCGACGTGGCCGCGATCACCGAGCTGGCGCGGAGGTTGCGCGCGCGGTTCGTGGAGGGACGCAGTGGGACGAGGGTGTCCGTCAGCGTCTCGTCGTTGGTACCGAAGCCGAGGACCGCGTTCCAGTGGCTGCCGATGGCGGAGGAGGCCTACATCAGGCGAACGATCTCGGCGCTCCGCAGATCGTTCTCCAGGCGGCCGCGTATCGAGTTCTCGGCGGTCGGACCGCGCGAGGCCAGGCGCGAGGGGTTGCTCGCGAGAGGCGGCCGCGAGCTCAGCGAGGCGCTGAGACTGACGGCGCTCGAGGGCGTTCCCTGGAAGGCCGCCGTCAAGCGAGCGGGCGTGGATGCCCGTGCCGTTCTTGGCCGGGAGCGCGGGGCGGATGAGATCTTCCCGTGGGAGATCGTAGAGGTGGGCGCGCGGCGTGAGAGGCTCGCCGCGTCGCTGGAGCGCGCGCGGGAGCTCATCGAGAGTAGAGGGTAGGACCGCCGGCTCGGCCGGAGTCCCGGCGACAGTGAGGCGCCGAGGGTGGCGAGCGGCGCGAAACGTCACGCTCCCAGAAGCGGTCCCGTGCGTGCTCCCGGGGCCGCTAATTGACATATTGGCGAATGTGTGTTATCATATAGGGACATAGTCTGAGACGGACGTCCACACGATGAGGGGGACGGGACCATGAGAGTCGTGCGTTCATTGGTCGTTCTGGTTGCTGTACTGCTGCTTGCGCAGGGCGCGCTCGCGTCCGGCCTGTGGATACCTTTCGACGGAGGGACTGAGCGGTCAGCCACTGTCTCCATCGTCGAGTCGGATGTGAACCGGCTCGTGCTGGACATCGCCGTATCCGGCGTGAGAGCAGAGGACGTGACGACTCCCGGCGGGACGTTCACCCGGCTGTCGCTCGACGGAGCGGGCCCGACCGTAGCGATCGGTGAGCCGCTGCTCCCTGTGATCCGTGAACTCGTGGAGGTCCCTTACGGCGCGAGTCCCGTTGTCACCGTAACCTACTCCGATAGCCGCATCCTCGCGCTCTCGGAACTGGGCATCCGGAACGACCTCCTGCCCGTTCAGGCGCCCGTGATCAAGGTGCCGGGCGCCATGGAGGCCGCCCCGTTCGACTTCTCCGAGGAGCGCTATTCCCTGGACGCGTTCGGTCCCGACGAGACCGCGACACTCAGCGACGTTCAGACGATGCGCGGCCACGACTTCGTTCAGCTCGAGGTGCACCCCGTACGCTACAACCCCGCGAGGGGAGAGGTGGAGTACGCGAGCCGCATCGAGGTGACGGTGGAGTTCGAGGGCGGCGATCTCGCGGAGACGCGGCGCAGGCTCGAGCGGTATTCCACGGGCCGTTTCGAGAAGTTCGCCGACGACACCTTCATCAATCACGACGCGTTTCGCTCGCGCTACACCATTCCGCTGCCCATCGGCTACCTCATCGTCTGCTACGACAGCTTCACCGACGAGATCGCCCCTCTGGTTGCCTGGAAGGAGCAGAAGGGCTACCACGTGACGGTCGTGAGCACCTCGGACATCCCGGGCGGCAACACGAAGGAGAACATCAAGTCCTACATCCAGGACGCATACGACAACTGGGCGATACCGCCCCAGTTCGTCCTGCTCGTCGGCGACACGGGCCAGATCAGCCACTGGGTCGGGACCCAGACCAACAACCCGTCGACCGACCTCTACTATGTGACTATGGACGGGTCGAGCGACTGGCTGCCCGACATCTGGATCGGGCGTTTCTCGTGCACTACCGGCTCTCAGGTGACGAACCTGGTCAACAAGACCGTCGACTACGAGACGTGGAGCCTGACCAGTGGCACCGACTGGATAAAGAAGGCCGTGTTCATGGCCTCGGAGGACAACTACTCGGTCAGCGAGGGAACGCACGACTACGTCATAAGGCAGTACATGGACCCGGCGGGCTACTACTCGCAGAAGCTGTACTCCCACACCTACAACGCCACGACCGCGCAGGTGAGCGCCGCGTTCAACGACGGCCGCTCGCTGGGCATCTTCTCCGGTCACGGCAACGTCACGTATTGGGCCGACGGGCCTCAGTTCACGGCGACGAACGTCAACAATCTGACGAACACCGACATGCTGCCGCTGGTGCACAGCTACTCGTGTCTGACGGGTCAGTTCAGTTCGGCGTGCTTCGGCGAGACCTGGACCAACGCGACGGACAAGGGCGCCGTGGTGTTCTGGGGCTCGTCGGTCTACTCGTACTGGGACGAGGACGACGTGCTCGAGAGGGGCGCGTTCAAGGCCATCTTCAACGAGGGCTACACGTGGGCCTGCGGCATCAGTCACAGGGCGCTCTACTGGGTATACAACTACTACAGCGGCGGCGGTTCCACTCGGCGCTACTACGAGCAGTACAACGTCCTGGGCGACCCGTCGCTCGACATCTGGACCGACTATCCCGCAACGATCGACGCGAGCTACGCGGGGACGGTGCCGGCGGGTGCCGCCAGCTTCGACGTGACGGCGACGAGCGGTGGCGCCCCGATGGAGGACGCCCTCGTGTGCGTCGCCAAGGAAGACGACGGCGTCTACGAGACCGCCTACACGAACGCGTCGGGCGTGGCCTCACTGTCGCTCGACCCCGTGCCGATGACGCCGGGCACGATGTACGTGACGGTGACCAAGCACGATCACTACGCTCACGAGGGGTCGACGACGGTCTCGCTGTCCGACAGCCCCTACATCGTCTACGAGAGCCACGTGATAGACGACGACACCTCGGGCGACAGCATCGGTGACGGCGACGGCGTCGCGGACGCCGGAGAGTACGTCGAGCTCGTGATGTCGCTCGAGAACATAGGAAACCAGTTAGGAACCGGTGTGTCCGCCACCATCTACGAGGCGGACCCCGACGTGCTCGTCTCCGACAGCTACGAGGAGTACGGGAGCATAGGCGTGGGCTCGACCGTGCAGTGCCTCGAGGACTACGACATCTACATCGCGGGCTCGTGTCCCGACGGCCACGTGGTCCAGATCGACGTCCACGCGACCGACGGCGACAGCACATGGGTCAGCACCTGCTCGATCCCCGTCTCGGCGCCCGTCATCAGTATCGAGGACTACTCGGTCGACGATTCCACGGGAGGCAACGGGAACGGCTGTCTCGAGGGGGGAGAGACCGTCACCCTCTCCGTCACCTTCCAGAACACGGGCGGTGACGACGCGATCGACGCCAGCGTGGCGATGACGAGCGCCGACCCCTACATCACGATCGTGGACGGCAGCGCGGGTCCCGACGACATCATGTCGGGAGGCTCGACCTCGACGGGCTCTCAGCTGAGCTTCATGATCTCTCCGTCGGTGCCCGGGTTCCACGAGCTCGCGCTCGACTTCGACGTGGCAACGCCCACAGGCTACTCGGCGAGCGACGGCATCGTGCTGCTCGCGGGAGGCGCGACGCTCGAGGAGGACTTCGAGGGAACGGGTGACGACTGGGCGCACGCCAACGTCACCGTCGGCTTCGTGGACGAGTGGCACGTAGAGACCTACCGCTCGCACTCTTTGAGCACCAGCTGGAAGTTCGGCGGTTCGGGCTCCAACGGCTACTCGAACAGCTCGGACGGCGCGCTCGAAACGCCCGAGGTCTGCGTGGGAACCGACGGGGAGATGTCGTTCTGGAGCTGGCTGGACGCGGAGGAAGAAAGCTCGACCTCCGCCTGGGACTGCGCGCTCGTAGAGATCACCACGGACGGGGGAGCGTCTTGGAGCAATCTCGCTCCGGAGGGCGGGTACAGCCACACGAAGAACGACAACACGGCCAACCCTCTGCCTCAAGGCACGCCCTGCTGGTCGGGCTCGCACACCTGGCGCGAGGAGACGTTCGACCTGTCGCCGTACGAGGGCGATCGCGTATCGTTCCGCTTCCGGTTCGCCTCTGACGGATACGTGACGGAGGAGGGGTGGTACATCGACGACTTCTCGGTGACCAGCACGAGCACGGGCGTGGAGGATCCGGAGGCAGGACTTCCGCGCGAGTTCGCCCTGGTGCAGAACGCACCCAACCCGTTCAACCCGTTGACGACCATCGCCTACCAGCTGCCGGAGACCGCCCACGTGAGCATCCGCGTCTACAGCGTGGCCGGGAGGCTGGTCACGACCCTGCGCGACCGTGTGGAGGAAGCGGGCCGCAGGTCGGTCGTGTGGGACGGTACGAACGACCGCGGCGAGCACGTCGGCAGCGGCGTCTACTTCTGTTCAATGAGCGCGGGGGAGTTCACCGACCACAAGATAATGGTCCTGCTGAAGTAGGCGGCTGGTCAGGGGCAGCCGGCCGCGTCGACTGGGAGAGAGGCGCCCGAGTGCGGGGCGCAAGCGAAGAGGCGGACGAGGTCGGGTCGTGCGACCCGGCTCCGTCCGCCTCTCTCTTTGCCAGTGCGTGTGGCGACTACACCAGTTCGTCCACCGTGCCAAGGAGGTCGACGAGCGAGTACGGCTTCTGCAGGAACCTGAACCCCTTCTCCTGGATCACCGGCCACTGCGACTTCTGATCCGTGTAGCCGCTGCAGACAAGGACCCGGATGTCCGGCCTTATGGAGAGGAGGTCATCGATCAGCCGGATGCCGCTCTTGTCCGGCAGCACCACGTCGCTGAAGATGAGGTCGAAGTTGCCGCCCTCCTGCTCGAACAGCTCGACCGCCTCCTCGTACGCGCCCGCCTCGAAGACCTTGTAGCCGTTCTCCTTCAGGGCTCGCGACGCGAGCTCCCGCACCGCCTCCTCGTCCTCGACCAGGAGAATGCGCTGTCCCGTGCCCTCTGCTCCCTGGTCCTCCGGCACGCACTGCGCCTCCGTCTCGGGAACGCTCGTGCTCTCTATGGCCGGCAGGTAGACCTTGAACGCCGTGCCCTGGTGCGGCTCGCTGTAGACGTTGATCCAGCCGCCGTGCTGGCGGATGATGCCGTAGACGACGGCCAGGCCCAGACCGGTGCCCTTCGTCGGACCCTTCGTGCTGAAGAAGGGCTCGAAGATCTGGTCGATCACGTCCCTCTCGATGCCCGAGCCGGTGTCCTCTATCGACAGGCAGACGAAGTGGCCGGGTCTCGCGTCGTGAATGGCGGCGCAGGCGATGCTGTCGAGAACTACGTCGCTGGTCGAGATCGTCAGGCGTCCGCCCTCCGGCATGGCGTCTCTGGCGTTGACCGCGAGGTTGACCATGACCTGCTCGAGCTGACCCGGGTCTACCTTCGTCTGGATCTTCTTGTGATCGTCCAGCGTGGTGACCAGCTCGATGTCCTCGCCGATCATGCGGCGGAGCATCGCGTCCATGTCGACCACGACCTTGTTCAGGTCGATGACCACCGGCTGCAGGGGCTGCCTGCGGCTGAAGGCCAGCAGCTGGCGCGTCAGAGCTGCCGCCTGCTCAGCGGCCTTGCGGATCTGATCGATGTCGCCGTGAACCTTTTCGCTCAGCGACGAGTCACACGACAGAAGTTCGGCGTAGCCGCTGATCGCGGTCAGGAGGTTGTTGAAGTCGTGAGCGACCCCGCCCGCGAGCCTGCCGACTGCCTCCATCTTCTGGGCCTGCAGTAGCTGGTCCTGCGTCTCGCGCAGCTCCTCGAGCGACAGCTCCAGTTCCTTCATCAGGTTGGCCCTGCGCCAGGCCGCGGACAGCTGGTTGGCGAAGGCCGTCACCGCGGGGATGTCCCTTTCACCGAGTTCGTCGTAGCTCACGCTCAGGAGCCCGAACACGCGGTCGTCCGCGACCATCGGCGCGAGGATGATCCTGGTCGCTCCGAGCGTCGACTGGAGCTTCGGTGCGAACTTCTTCAGAGGCAGCGGGAGCTTCTGTCGCAGGAACTCCACCATGTTCTCGACGAGCACGGTCCTGCGCTCTCTCGCGACCTCCCTGAAGGCGTCGACCTCGTCGATCACACAGGGCATGTTCATTACGCTGGTACCCAGCAGCTTCGCGGCCGCTCGGACCCTCTCGGGGTCGCGAGTCGTGTACTTGGCCGACAGCGTCTCGTCGCCCTCATCGAGCATGAAGATGGTGCCCACCATGCCGACGTTCGCCAGCTCCTGTGACGCGGCGGCGAAGATCTCGTCCGGCTTGAACTTCTGCTCCATCGCAAGGGCGGCGTCGTTCAGCGTTCGAAGGAACCTGTCCGCCCGCTTGCGGTCGGTGATGTCCCTGACGACCGTCAGCACGGCTTCATCGCCGCTCTGGACCATCCTGGCCTCGAAGTCCCTCTCGTCCCCGTCGGGGAAGGGAATGGGCAGGCTGTACTCCATCAGCTGCATCTTGCCTGTGCGCAGGACCATGGCTATGTTCGCCACCGCCTTCTCCGCGAACTCCTTGGGGAAGACCTCGTCCAGCCTCTTCCCTATGAAGAGCTCTGGCGGAAGCGCCGTCGGGGCGTCCGGGGGCGCGTCGAAGCTGATGAACACGCCCTCCCTGTCGATGCGGAACATGATGTCGGGGACCGCGTCGAGGATCGCCCGGTTGGTGGCCTCGCTCTCCACCAGCTCGCTCTCGGCCCGCTTGTGTTCGATGGCGAAGCCGATCTGCTCGGACACGAACTCGAGCATCTCCTGGTCGGCCTCACCGAATTCGTTGCGGTCCTCGTAGCTCTGGACCACAAGGGCGCCTATGACCTCGCCGCTGACACGAAGCGGCACGCCGAGCCAGATGAGCGAAGGGGTGCCGACCATGTCTACGATCCCGTCCTCCGTCCAGCGCTCGAGTTCCTCCTTGCTGATGAGGAGCGACGTGTCGTTCTTGATGATCCACCCGGTCAGCGTCTTGCCCGCCGGGAAGGAGTCGAAGTCGTCCTGGTCGTGCTTGTCGACGAAGTAGGAGAGAGACAGAGTGTCGCGCTCTTTGTCGTAGAGGGCGATGAAGAAGTTCTCTGTGTTCATGACGTCGCCGAGCGCGTCGCGTATCCGTCCGAACAGCTCCTCCATGTCCTCGGCGGTATGTACCGAGCTCCCGATCCTGTACGCGAGCCTCTGAACGTCCTCGGCCCGCTTTCGCTCTGTGATGTCGATGCCGGAGCTGAGTGTGCCCAAGGCGGCGCCGTTTTCATCCCTCTCGACCCTGGTGTGTGACTCGATTACGCGCCTTTCGCCCTTGAGAGTCACGATCTCGCTGACGCAGTCGAAGACCTCAGGGAGGTCCTGGTCCGATGTCAGGCCCTCGAGAAGCTCCCTGTCCCTCTGTCGCGTGCGCTCCGTGGAGAACGTCTCGAAGAAGTTCCTGCCGACGATCTCGGACTCCGTTCCCCCGAGCACCTCGCAGCCGCGCCGGTTGACCGCCGTGATGTTGCCTTCGCAGTCGAGCGCCGTGAACATGACACCCGCGAGATCGAGGTAGACCTGGGACTCTCTTGTCCGGGCCTCGAGTTCCTCCTGCGCCCGTCGGTGGTCCGTGATGTCTATACCAACCCCGAAGAAGCAGTCGAACCTGCCGTCCTCCCCGACGACCGGTCTGCCGTGCCACTCGACCAGAAGTTCCTCTCCGCTGCGGGTGAGGATCCTGTTCTCGTTGAGCGTGGGTTCGAGGTCCTGGGTGAGTCTGGCGAACACGCTTCCCAACTTCTCACGGTCCGCCTCGGGCACGAACGTGGTGACGTAGTCTCTACCCACAACCTCGTCGTTAGTGTACCCGAGCGCCTCGAGGAGTGAAGTGTTCATCCTGAGCGTACGTCCGTCCGCGGCGATGGCGACGAAGTAGGCGGGCGACGCGTCCATCAGCATCCTGTAGACGCCTCGCTCGTCGCGAAGGTCCTCATCCAGGCCGTGTGTTGGAGGGACCGCCCTGCAACTCGGCGACTGGAGCCCGTCCGCGTCGACGCCGGCGGGCTTCGTGTGGTCTTCTCGGTTCGTCATGTCCGGTCCTCGGTCGTCCGTCGTCGCGCGCGGCCGGATTGGGGTCTCCGGACCGCAGAACGCACGTACCGCTCCCGTTTCGCGGCCGCCTGACGGCCGCGTGGAGCGGTCCGAAGCGGTTCTGAGCGAGATTTCCGGTCACAGCCGGTTCGGCCCCGCTCGCCGCTCCAGTCGGGCAGACATACAAGCATATTCCGAGCCGGAAACCCCCGTTGGGAGGGGGATTCGTGGCCCCCGAAACGGCAGCCAGAGCAGCCGGCACGACGTCTGACGGGCGAAATCGTCGAGTGGCCGGAACTCATTTCGTCTTTGACCGCAGGACGCGCTGTGATATAGTATCCGCGTGTCAAACGGGCTTCCGGTGCTGAGCCGGATTCCTTTTTGCCGGAGCGGGTCACATGCGCGGGCCGCTCCCTCTCTGATTGTGGAGGTGGACATTGAAGGTAAAGACTCAGATGCAAGGTGAGGTCGCGGTCGTCCACGTCTCGGGAAAGCTCATGGGAGGGCCCGAGAGCGAGAACCTGCGTGACGAGGTCAAGACTCTCATCGAGGACGGCGTCAAGAAATTCGTCATCAACCTCAAGGGTGTTCCCTGGATCAACAGCACGGGTCTGGGCGCGCTAATGGCGGTCTACACGAGCGTCCAGAGAAGCGAGGGCGCGCTGGCGCTGTGCCACGTTTCGGACCGCATCCAGAGTCTGTTCATGATCACCAAGCTCCTCACCATCTTCGACACTTTCCCGTCGGAGCAGGAAGCTGTCGACAGCCTCAGCTAGGGTGGATCCCTCGAGGAGCTTAATGTCAAGCGCCCCTTCCGGCACGGAAGAGGTCGTTCTCCCGAGCGAACTCGAAGTGCTAGACAGCGTCGACAAGGCGACACAAGGCTACTGCAGGCTCGCCGGTCTGGACGAGGAGACCGCGCTGATGGTCGCCATGGCGGCCATCGAGGCGGTCACCAACGCCGTGCTTCACGGCAACAAGCTGAGCGCTGAGAAGAAGGTCCACGTTCGGTACGAGTGGAAACCGGGCGAGTTCAGGCTGACGGTCAGGGATGAGGGGGAGGGGTTCGATCTCGGGTGCATACCCGATCCGACCGACCCAGAGCGATGCATGGCCTCGTCGGGACGCGGCATCTACATCATGCGCGAGGTGATGGACTCGGTGGACTTCGACATCTCTAGGGAGCGAGGAACGACCGTGACCATGGCCAAAGCGGCCTAGACGGGCCGTCGCGGGCTTCTGGAGGCCCGGCGTCGCGCGAGCGGCCTGAGCAGGCAGCCACAACAGGCAGCAAGAAAGAGAGGGGCCCTCATTCGAGGACCCCTCTTTCACTTACCCGCCGTGTTCCGCTAGGACGTCTTCGCCTTCACCTTGTACTTGTCGATGGCGCCTGAGCGAATGCACCTGGTGCAGACCAGGATCTTCTTCGGGGTGCCGTTCTGGATGATCCTGACCCGCTGTAGGTTGGGGAGCCAGCGGCGCTTCGTCACGTTGTGCGCGTGGCTGACGTTGTGGCCAACCTGCGGGCGCTTTCCGCAGATCTCACACTTCCTGGACATGTTGCTCCTCCGTGCTTTTCAAGACAGAACCCGAATCTAGCACGTTGGCGCGCGCGGCGCAAGCTCTTTCGGGAAGGGCCCTTCCGGGCCCCCGGGGCGCCTTGACCGCCGCGGACGGCCTGGTCTAGAATCCAGTTCTGCGCGGCCGCCAGGCCGCGACTCCCGTCGGGTCGTCCCGGCCCGTCACCGTGGCGCAATCCGGAGGTTCCCATAGCCGCCGAGACCACGCTTCAGTCAGAGGTGCGCTATCTCAAGGGCGTGGGGCCCAAGTCCCAGGAGCTGTTCGCGCGCGCCGGCGTCCAGACGATCGAGGACCTCTTCTACTACGTCCCGAGGGTTTACACGGATTGGACCAACGTCGTCGACGTAGGCTCGTTGAGGGTCGGCGACCGCGTTACGGTGGTGGTCCGCGTCCTGTCGGGCGACCTCAAGCGCCGGGGCCGGATGCAGGTCTTTACGGCCGCTCTGGAGGACGACACCGGCGCCGTCCTGGCGCGGTGGTTCGGAAGGCGCAACCTGACGAAGGTCCTGACACCCGGCGCGCGGGCGGCCGTGAGCGGGGACGTGAGGTTCGACCGGTTCAGCAGGCGCATCGAGTTCGTCAATCCCGCGTTCGAGATCATCGAAGAGGGTGCGGAGGCCGAGGGGCGCATCGAGCCCCAGTACTCCCAGATAGGAGACCTGTCCGGCTGGCGCATCCGCCGGATCGTCAGGAACGCGCTCGAGGGCTTCGTCGACAAGGTCGTCGACCCGCTGCCTGCGCGAGTGCTCAAGGCCCGCGCCCTGCCGGGGCTGCGCCGCGCGATATCAGACGTGCATGCGCCCCCGACCCTCGAGAGGGCCGCGGAGGCACGCGAACGGCTCGCCTACGAGGAGTTCTTCCTGTTTCAGGTGGTCGTGGCGCTGAGGAAGCGGGCCGCTGCCGGCACGGGCGACGCCGTCCGGATCTCCTGGCGGGAGGACGAACACCGCCGGCTGCTCGAGTCGCTCCCGTTCGGGCTCACCGGCGCTCAGGAGCGCGTGGTGGGCGAGATAGCGGGCGACCTGGCCTCGGGGGAGCCCATGAACAGGCTCCTTCAGGGTGACGTGGGCTCGGGGAAGACCGCGGTCGCGGCGGCGGCGATGCATCAGGCAGTCGTCTCTGGACATCAGGCGGCAATCATGGCGCCCACGGAGATACTGGCCGAGCAGCACTACGAGAACCTCGGCAGGCTGCTGAGCCCGCTGGGCGACCGGGTCGTGCTGCTGCGGGGCGGCATGAAGGCGGCCGAGCGGGCGAGGGCGCTCGAGCTCATCGAGAGCGGAAGAGCGCAGGTCGCGGTCGGGACGCACGCCCTCATTCAGGAGGGCACGGCGTTCCGGAGCCTTGCGCTCGCCGTCGTGGACGAGCAGCACCGGTTCGGGGTCGTACAGCGCGCGGCGCTTCGCGAGAAGGGTTCGTCGCCGCACGTGCTCGTGATGACCGCGACTCCGATACCGCGAACCCTCGCACTGACGGTCTACGGCGACCTCGACGTGTCGGTGCTGGACGAGATGCCGCCTGGTCGCGAGAAGGTGACGACGGCAGTGCGCAACGAGGCTAGCCGCACGCGCGTGTATGACTTCCTCAAGAAGGAGGTGGCGGACGGTCGGCAGGTGTTCATCGTCTACCCGCTCGTCGAGGAGTCGGAGAAGATGGAACTCGCGGCGGCGACCAAGATGTACGAAGAGCTCAAGAAGCGCACCTTCAGGGACGCGACGGTCGGCCTGGTACACGGGCGCATGAAGCCAGAGGAGAAGGACGATGTCATGGGCGCCTTCAAGAGGGGTGATACCGACATCCTCGTCTCGACGACGGTCGTGGAGGTCGGAGTCGATGTGCCCAACGCGACCGTGATGGTCATCGAACACGCCGAGCGGTTCGGGCTGGCGCAGCTGCACCAGCTCCGAGGGCGAGTTGGACGAGGGCGGGCGCGCTCGTACTGCATCCTGATGGTGGGGCCCGGCGCCTCCGAAGAGGCGCGCGAACGCATTCAGGTTCTGGCAGACACGAACGACGGGTTCGTCATTGCGGAGAAGGACCTGGAGATGCGCGGCCCCGGTGAGTTCCTCGGCGTGCGGCAGCACGGCCTGCCGAAGTTCTCGGTCGCCGATCTGGGGCAGGACTCGCGGCTGCTGGTCCGGGCCCGCGACGACGCGTTCGCCTTTGTGGCTGCGGACCCGGAGCTGTCGACGGACGAGGGGCGTCTGGTGCGCGACGCAACGGAGCGCAGGTTCCGGGGGCGCGGCTCGTTCATGGACGTCGGATAGTCCGCCATTGACCAAGCGCGCACGGCGCGCGGACGGAGGGGCCATGACAAGGGAAGAGGCCATTGCCGAGATCAAGTCGAGGTGCGGGAACAAGAACCTGTTCAAGCACATGCTGGCCACGGAAGCTGTGATGGTGGGGCTGGCTCGAAGGCTGGGGGAGGACGAGGAGGCTTGGGCGCTGGCCGGACTCGTGCACGACATCGACTACGAGGAGACGGCGGACGACCCCGACCGCCACGCACTCGTGTCCGCCGAGATACTGGAGGAGCTGGGGGTCTGCGAGGAGATCATCCACGCAGTCAAGGCGCACAACGACAAGGCGCCGCGCGACAGCACCATGGACCGCGCGCTCTACGCGAGCGACCCGGTGACGGGACTCATCGTCGCCTCGGCGCTCATGCACCCGGACAAGAAGCTCGCGGGACTGGATGTGGAGTTCGTGATGCGGCGGTTCAAGGAGAAGCGGTTCGCCGCCGGCGCCGACCGCGACCAGATAGCCGCGTGCTCCGAGCTGGGTCTGTCGCTCGAGGAGTTCCTGGGACTGGCCATCGACTCCATGCAGCGCGTAAGCAAGGAACTGGGGCTGTAGCCGCCCGAGGCGTCCTGAGGCCGCGCAAAGCGAAGCCCCGCCTGATGGTCTCTCAGACGGGGCTTGGTGCGTTCTCGTGGTTCTCGGGCCGCGGCTAGTAGAGCACGCTCTCCGGGTTGGTCCGCTTCCCGCCCTTCCTGACCTCGAAGTGGACGTGCGGTCCCGTCGAGACGCCGGTCGAGCCGACCTTCGCGATCCGCTCGCCCTTCTTGACCGTCTGCCCCTTGTCCACGAGGATCGTCGAGCAGTGGCCGTAGAGCGTCTCGTACCCGTTGGGGTGCTCCACTATCACGGTCTTGCCGTAGCCGCCCTTCCATCCGACGAACTTGACGCGGCCACCGAGCGCCGCGCGTATCGACGTGCCGTGAGGCGCCGCGATGTCGAGTCCGGTGTGCATCATGCGCCGGCGGTAGACCGGGTGCGTGCGCATGCCGTACCGACTCGAGATCCTGCCGTGAACGGGCCACGTGAAGCGGAAGAGCTGCGCCAGCGCTCCGGACCCCGGGATGAACAGCCGGTCGCCGATCTGGAGCGCCGCGATGTCGACACCCGGGTTGGCGTTTACGATGTCGGTGACGTCGACCTCGTACTTCTTGCAGATGCCGCTGATCGTGTCGCCCTTCTTGAGCTTCACGTAGGTCCCGTCCGTGTCGGGGACCTCTAGGATCTGCCCCGGGCGCAGGTAACGCGCGCTGGGCAGGTCGTTCATCGCGACTATGGTCTCCATGCGGACGTCATACTTCCGGGCGATGTTCCACAAGCACTCGCCGGACGCGACGGCGTGGCGCGTGATGACCGGCGCGCCCTGCTTCGCCTTTCCGTTCCCGCTCATCGGTGTCTGCTTCGAGATCGGGTAGAGGAACTCGAGCGATCGGTCCCAGCTCCTCTCGCGAGAGTAGAGGAGGGGCAGCCGGACCTCGCACTTGCGTCGGGGAACGCGAGCGTAGCTGACGCTGTTCGCGCTGGCCAGGAGGTCCATGTCGATGCCGTGAGTCAGGGCGATGGTCTCGAGGTCCGTGCCGGCGTCCGCTAGGTAATCGTAGCTGACAACGTCCTCCGGGACCGGCGTGACCACGCCGATGACGTCGAAGCTCGACTTGAGGTAGTCGCTCCCGGTCTCATCGAGCACCCTGCCCCACGGGGACAGCTGCGTGAACATCGGGGAGCGCGCGTTCAGCGTCACGTTGCTCTGCACGGACACGTGACTGACGGCGAGCCCCGACGCAACCACCAGTGTCACCACGACCGCGGACAGCCACAGATAGAAGTGGATCGTCCCCGGCAGGCGTCTCAGCCGGCTGGAAGCGGCGCTCGTTCGGAGTCTCTCTGTTCTGACGTCTCGTCCCATAGATGGCTCAGAAATATACCGGGCCTCTGCCCTTGTGTCAAGATTGCAGTACCGGCCCGAACTCCCTGTGGACCTGCAAGCATCGGGCCCGGTAGCCCGCATAAACCACAGAAGTCGAAGTTTAGAGTAGAGTCAGCGAGAACCCGAGCGAGAGCGTCTCCTTGAGGCGTATGTCGCCGTCTACCTGCTTGTCGTAGAGCGCCTGCAGGTAGAGATTGACGTTGATGTACTCGGTGATCGACGCCGTGAAGCTGTTCTCCCAGTTGACGTCCGGCGACTTCCAGTCGTCCCGGCCCTCGCCCTCGAGCTTGTCGGACTCGGAGTAGCTGAGCGCCTGGAACACGGTGAGGTCGCTGGTGAAGGTCACGGCCCCGTCCAGCAGGGGACTCCGGTACTCGCTGACGAACTCGATGCCCGTGTCGCTGGTCGTCTCGGTCTCGCGCTCGTCGGAGTCCTCGTCGGCCCCCTCGGGTAACACGTTGCGGTCGATGTGCTGGCGGACCGCCCCGCCCAGCCTCGTCGTCCACTCGCGGTCCTCCTCCTTTATGATGACGCGCGCCACGCCGAAGCTCTCAGTGAAGGTCGTCGGGT
>Ga0180435_10000613_pt1 | contig 37756 bp, 32 predicted proteins | sample SS_ome_3_FD_132467 | JGI IMG/M metagenome (GOLD analysis project Ga0180435, IMG submission 132467) | Hypersaline lake sediment archaeal communities from the Salton Sea, California, USA - SS_3_S_1 metaG | ecosystem: Environmental > Aquatic > Non-marine Saline and Alkaline > Hypersaline >... | reverse complement strand
CGCAGGGTTGTGCCCGAACATCCTGAACACTATACTGTTTGGTTTCAGGAAGACGGCACCGTCAGCGTAAAGGCCGACTGCAACGTAAAAGGCGGAACGGTTTCAATCTCCCCCGGGGAAAAGACCCTTTCCATTGAGATCACCCAGTCCACCATGGCTTTTTGTGGGGAGGGGTCCCTGGAGGAAGACTTCGTAAAGGGGCTTTCCGCTGCGGCCATTTATTTTATCCGAAACAACGATCTGTATATCGACCTGAAATACGATTCCGGGACCATGCGGTTTTCAAAGCAACAGGAGAAATGACCGGGGCGGATGTTTATCGGAAAGCATTTTTGTGAGTGAACAGAAAATTGCGGGAGTGGCAAATTGTGGGAGCGGCATCCTGCCGCGAAAAAATCAGGTCAAGGGTATCCAGGCTGGAAGCCTTTCCCACATCTGGATGAAAGAATATGTTTAGAAAATGGTTGAGAAACAAATATCACAGCTCAAAGGAGAAAAAAATGAATTACTATCGAAAAAGCATCTTGCTCTTAGTGTTGATCCTCTCATTCAGCATCCCGGCCCTGTCGCCGGCATATGAGGGGGACGGTGTCGTGGAATCCGGCGAAACCAGTGCCGAAGAGCTGCGGAAAGCCTCCCAGAACCCCATGGCGGACCTGATGAGCTTTCCGATCCAGAACAATACCAATTTTGATTATGGGCCGCTGGAGAAAACCCAGAACATCACCAATATTCAGCCGGTGATTCCAATCAGCCTTTCTGATGACTGGAATCTAATCACGCGCACCATCGTGCCGCTGATCAACCAGCCGGAATTTGTGCCCGGCCAGGGCAGCAAGTTCGGCCTGGGGGATGTCAACTTGTCCCTGTTTGTCGGCCCCAAAGATCCGGGAGACGTGATCTGGGGCGCAGGCCCCATATTCCTGCTTCCCACCGCCTCGGATGACCGGCTGGGAGCGGACAAATGGGGGGCCGGCCCGGCGGCGGTGGTTTTAAAGATGAAAGATCCGTGGGTGTTCGGGATTTTAGGCCAGAATATCTGGTCGTTTGCCGGGGATTCGGATCGGGGCGATGTCAACCAGATGCTGATTCAATATTTTATCAACTATAATTTGCCTGACGGGTGGTACCTGTCATCCGCGCCCATCATCACGGCCAACTGGGAGGCGGACAGCGACAATACATGGACCATTCCGTTCGGCGGAGGATTCGGCAGGCTCTTTAAAGTCGGAAAACTGCCCATCAACGCCCAGGTCCAGGCCTTCTACAACGTGGAGAAACCGGACACTATCGGGCCGGAATGGACCCTGCGCGTTCAGTTGCAGACGCTTCTGCCGAAAAGTATATTTCAGTAAGGCCGGAAGCCGAAATAATCCGTGTGACCTGCCACCGGTAATTCGGGGAAAACGACATCGCCTTCCTTGGCGGGTGGCTTGTCACGTCGGATGGTGACTTGATAATTCTTCTAATGCCGTTTATGTCTGAAACTTGGAAAAATCGAAGCCGCTTTTCGTCAATAACGCATCGATATACTCAATGTCATCTGAAGGGAGATATTCATTGTAATTGCCCACTTTCCCTTTACGAATTTTAAAGCTTTCCGGGTCTTCAGTTTTTCCCGGGGACAACATCCCCGAATTGAACCTGTTCTCCTGTTCGGCTTTTTTCAGCTTTTCAAAAGATGAGTAATTAACGGCTTCCCGGATATGTCCATCCGTAATATGTGAAGCTCCCAGAAATTTCAACACTCTATCCAGTACTTTTCCTGTATCGGCACTCATGTCTTCATAGCTCACGAAGAGAAAGTCCTGCGGCACATTCCGGTTTTCGTACCATTGAGTGTAAAACGTGATAAATTTTATGGCGCCGTACCGTTCGTTTCTTATAAATTCGGAAATAGTCCCGTCAAAAACATTGATTCTTTTTGTGGCCTGAAAGTAGGCTGAAACAAGCGTGTCTTTTATGTCACGGCCCAGCAGCAATACTTTTTTATTTCGGTATTTTTTTTTATCGGAGGATAGCTCGGTATAATGTTTATGTTTTATCATGGCGGAACCATCATGGGTTAAGGTGACTCTGGGTAAGCCGGAAGCTTTTGTCATAAATTCCGTTTGAAGTATCTTTTCTTCCGGCAGGCGATTCATATCACTCAACGTTTTACCGATCAGAACCCTTAGCCATGTTCGACCGGTCTTGGGATATGATATGATATATATTTCCGGCTGACTTATGAGCCAAAAGACTTTATTAAGGGCCTTCAGTAGTTTCAAAACCTACTCCTTGTCTATCAATGTACGGCAATGTAGGGGTCTTATTTTTGGGGAATGTCCGGTAATGAAAAATGATGTAGAAGCTCTATTCATAAGACTTCATAAAATCGTTTAGAGACCGGCGCAGCCACCCGATGGATTGTTGATTGGTCAGTATCAACAGAAATCCTTCGATGTTCTTCTGCTTAAACTGAAACACGGTTTTCATGGCGATTGCGGATTGCTCGGGGTCAAAGTTGTCCACCAGGTACTTGTATTCCTCACTGTCGCCCTGCATAACCGTCGGCGGTGAATAGGTCACAAAGGTGTTCAAAAGCTCGGTCATCTTGCCGACACACGCGCCGATGAGGATGTTGCTTATTTCCGTAATAAAATCTTTTTCCATTATTGGTTTGGGGCGGGCGCCTTCGGCGGATGTCTTTTCCGTTTCGTCTTCAAGGAGCGACATCAAGTTGGCTTTTGTGCCGGTGGGGAAAACCAGGAATCCGGACCCGGAGAAATCACCATGGAATTGTTGATCGACGATGGTGGTGTCGCCGGACTCATCAATATTGGACCGCAGGTATTCCGACAATTCACCAATATTAATGACGCGGATATTGGGAACGCTGAGCACGACGAATATGTCAATAACTTCGGCCAGATCAGCGGTGGCATTACCAAAAGCAATATTCATTATTTCCTGCAGGATTTCTTTTTCTTCTTCGGAAAAAATTTCAGTTGTTTCTTGACTCACAATGGATCTCCTTATCGATTTCACATTTCAGCACACAGCACATTTTAAACGATTACTATACGACATTTACTATCCGTCTTTCAAGGAAAATGAAATATTTATGCGGATGATGAATCAGCGGTATGAATTTCATCTGCGATTTTTCGTGCGGCGTCCCTTGGGTCCGCTGCATCTCTGATGGGGCGGCCGATAACGAGATAATCGGCCCCGTTTTTTATAGCCCGGGCCGGTGTCATAACCCGTTTTTGGTCATCGTTTTGGGTTCCGTCCCAGTCGGGTCTGATGCCCGGGGTAACCGCCAGGAAATTATGGCCGAACGCATTTTTAATGGCATTGGCTTCAAATCCGGAGCATACAACCCCGGCACACCCGGCGGTTTTTGCGGTTTGGGCCCTCGCCATTACAAGCTCCGTCAGATTGGACGCATAGGGTTCACTAAAGCCGGCAGCCTTGATGTCTTCCTGCGACACACTTGTCAATATCGTCACCGCCAGTATGCCGACTCGACCGCCGGCACCCTGAACGGCAGACTCAAGCATGTTAACTGATTCCCCGCAATGCACAGTGGCAAATGCAACATCAAGATCGGCAAGAACGGCTGCGGCCCGTTTCACTGTTTCGGGGATATCGTGGAGCTTTAGGTCTATAAATATGCCCGTATTTCCTTTCGACCGTATTGCCCTGACGGCTTCCGGGCCCGACCGGATGAAAAGTTCAAGGCCCAGCTTGAACATTCCCACATAGCCGGTCAGCCTGTCGATATACGGTGTGGCCTCTTCAAGGGTCGGCACATCCAAAGGGAAAATAATACGTTCCCTGGCAGGTTTCATTTTCTCTCCTTTTTTCTCTACCACCATGGGGCTGCTTCAGGTGATTCAAGCATGCTTTAACATTGAAATTCCCCGGTATTTTACTCAAGAATGCAATTTTTACAACAAATTATTGAGCATCATACAATAAATATGATATATTAATCAAATTTATAACGTTTAGAAAGAACCTGTTGAAAACACACGGAATGTGTCAGCGAATGGAGACAATGGGATGCCGACGCCGGAAGATCAGCTGAGCTACATTGAATGGAAGGATTTAAAAAATGTCCAGGACCATGCGGTTTATTCTTTTGGGCTTATTGTTCAGAAAATGAGGGCGGAATTAACCAGCGTCATTAATGCCGTCGGCAGCCTGGCCGGCGTCACCCCGCTGACGCAATCCAACTTTGTGTCCCTTATGATACTTTTCAGGATCCGGGAATGCATGATATCCACCGAACTCCTCGTCTCAAAGGGCCTCATCAGGGATGCGGCCGCCCTGCTCCTTAAGATGATAGAGTGCCGGCTGGAAATTCAGTATATTGCAACGGACCTCTCCCATGCCAAAGAATGGATCAGAAAGAAAAAGGGGAACCAAAGTCCTTGGAAAATCAGTTTTTTAATTCGCCGGCTTTTTCCGGACCGGAAAAATCATAAGGCGGAATACGACATGTTCGAGTATGTTATGAAGATGCAAAGCAGTGACCCGATGGAAAACCAGCCTGATTTTCCAATCAAAGAAGACGAGTTAAGCATACCCAAGAGCGATGATCTGGCCGTCTGCCTTTTCTATGAGGGCAGCGAGTGCTACAAGACCCTTAGCGCCGCAGTCAAAGATTTTTCAGATTCAGGGTTTGATATTCAAACGAATTTGCAGGCGCTGGAGGAGCTCAATGAGTTAAAGGACAAACTTAAATCTCTCCAAAAAATAAGCCCATGCCGCTTGCCGAAACGATATTTCCCCAATGCTTGATGGTTAACGGAGGTTGCCCGAGGAACAATGAGTCCAAAAAAAACAGCTGGTTCGAGCCGGGAAAAGCACCATGTCGCTTCAGGGGAGTACTTTATCGGAGGAACCCGGCCCGTCATTGCCCAGGCTTTTCTGGGGACATGCGTGGGGATTGCCGTCATTGATGCTGAAAACGGGATCGGTGGATTAATCCACATCCTGCTGCCGGAACCACCGTCATATGAATGTGTGCCGAACCCCTCCAAGTATGCCTCAACCGGGCTGCCGATTTTTCTCAAGGCCCTTTACGAGGGCGGTGCCGACCCGAAGACCATGAGGGCATGGATTGCCGGCGGTGCATTGATGGGGCCCATTACCGGTTTCGACTTGGCCCTTGATACCGGTGGACGGTCGGCCGACATTTCAAAAAACATACTTGCCGAAGAAGGGATACACATAGAGTATTCTGAAACCGGTGGAGGGTTCGCTACTACAATCAACCTCGACATGCAGGATTGGCGGGTTGATATTTACCCGGCAGGTTTCGAAAAATCCAAGCTTAACATCAACGCGAAAGTCCCTTCAAAAGAGGAAATTGAAAAAGCCATATCACACGTCCTTCCAATACCGCAGGTTGCGCTGAGAGTCCTTAGAATGATAAACGACGAGGGGAGTGATTTTAAAAAGATAGCAAGTGAAATCAGAAAGGACCAGGTCATTAGTGCAAAAGCGCTTCAGCTTTGCAATTCGGCTTTTTTTTCCGGGAAACGGAAGGTCGACTCTTTAGATGACGTGCTGATTATTCTGGGCAGTGATCTTATTGTAAAGTCCGTCATTCAGGTCGCGATTAAAGGTTTTTACGGCCAATCGGGGCAGGGGTATTCCCTTTGCAAAGGAGGTTTATACCTCCATTCGGTGGGCGTTGCCATCATTTCGGAAAGATTGGCGGAAGCAACCGGCACATCACATCCGGGTGCTGCATACACGGCCGGCCTTCTTCATGACATCGGTATGGTGGTTCTGGACAGGTACGTTTCATCTTCATATCCCTTTTTTTACCGAAGCATGCAGATTGAGGAAAAAGACATCCTCGAAACCGAACGGGACATGTTCAGGACGGATCACACTGAAATCGGAGCGAGGCTTGCCGAGATGTGGTCTCTGCCGGAGACGGTGGCGGAGGTTATTTCTCACCATCATACGCCCGAAAACGCGGTGGTGTCGCCTGAGCTTTCATATATCGTATATCTGGCGGTCTTTTTAATGAGCAGGTTTCATACGGGGTATCAACATCAGCGGGTTGACACGGAAAATTTTAACGGGCGGCTGGAGAAAATAGGGCTTTCGGTTTCCAGGTTGTCGGATATTGTCGAATTCATACCGACGACAATCCTGCAAACCATGTGAAGGAATAAAAATGGCAACCAATAAAAACAGGCAGCACCTCTTGCGACATCTTCCGGGAGTGGACCATATCCTTGAAACCGTCAGGAAAATGCCTGAATACTCAGGGGTCCCTAAACGGGTTCTGGTGAGTTCCATACGGCGGGCAATCGAGGATATGCGACATGACATCTTAAACAGCATCCCGGGCGCCGATGAAGAAAAACAACCGGTGGCGTTGATAACACAGAGCGTCCTCGGCAAGGTCCAAACAACCATAGCCGAGGCCATGAGGCCGAACCTGAGACGTGTGGTCAATGCCGCCGGTGTCGTTGTGCACACCAATCTCGGGCGATCCATTTTGGCGGAAGAGGCCATCTCGCATATGAGTGATATCGCCTCTTCGTATTCCAATCTTGAATTTGACATAGAGAGCGGGACAAGGGGTATACGATACAGTTGCGTGGATGATCTGCTTTGCGAGATAAGCGGAGCCGAGTCCGCCCTGGTAGTGAACAACAATGCGGCGGCCGTGCTTTTGTGCCTGGATGCGACATCAAACGGCAAAGCCGTGATCGTTTCCAGGGGGGAACTGGTGGAGATCGGGGGATCGTTCAGGATTCCCGATGTCATGGCAAAAAGCGGGGGCATACTCAAGGAAATCGGCACGACCAACAGAACCCATTTAACGGATTATGAGAACGCGATAAATGATTCGACCGGTCTCATTCTCAAGGTCCATACCAGCAACTATAATATTGTCGGTTTTACATCCAATGTTGCGCTGGAAGACCTTGTCGAACTGGGGGCCAGGCATGGGGTGCCGGTTATGGAGGACCTGGGGAGCGGAACCTTTATAGATTTTTCAGCATTCGGGATCAAGAAAGAGCCGACCGTCCAGGATTCGGTCAAAACCGGGGCTGATATTATTACGTTCAGCGGTGATAAGCTTTTGGGAGGTCCGCAGGCCGGGGTCATTGTGGGTAAAAAGAAGGTAATAGATAAAATCAAGCGGAATCCGCTGACCAGGGCGCTGAGGATTGACAAGTTAACCCTTGCCGCGCTTGAGGCGACGCTTCGTATTTATCGGGATCCGGAAGTGGCCGTGAAGACCATACCAACCCTCAGGATGTTGTCGGAACCTCTGCCGGCCATTGATGCCAGAGCAAAAAGGCTGGCCGCAATGCTGGGGGAACTTAATGAGCCGCGCCTTTCCGTAAAGGTGAAAGATACAGTGTCACGGGCAGGCGGCGGCGCTTTGCCCATGATGGACCTTCCCAGTATGGGTATCGGTATTGAGATCAGCGGAATGTCGGCCAATGACATCGAACGGCGGTTTCGCGGATACAGCCGGCCGGTCATCGGAAGAATTGAGGATGATGTGTATGTCATGGATCTCAGAACGGTTTCCGAGGACGAGCTTTCCGTCATATGCGATGCGGCAAAGGCTGTTTTTCAATAATCCTCAGGGAGTTGCGGAAGTGAGATTAATGCTTATAGTATGTTTCGTATAAAATTGTTAACCCATTATCTTTAAAAAGGCGGGAGTCGATTAATATGCCGATTTATGAATATCATTGCGGGGAATGCGATACGAATTTTGAATACCTCGTTTTTGGACAAGAAAAACCGGAAGCGTGCACATCCTGCGGCAGCCCCAACATCTGCCGAATGATGTCCGCCTGTTCGTTTAAATCTAAAGGCAGCGGCGGGGAAACCGTGGCCTCATCGTCATCGTCTTCCTGCAGTGGCTGTTCCGCCACCAGTTGTTCGAGTTGCGGAGTATAGATGATGGGTAAGAAAGAGATTACCATCGGTACCAGAGGAAGCAAACTTGCGCTGTGGCAGGCCAATTATATCAAAGCAGCGCTGCTCGATAAAGACCCCTCGATTTCAATAGCAATTCGGATCATCAAGACAAAGGGCGATAAAATTTTGGATGTCCCCCTTGCCGCCGTAGGGGGAAAAGGTCTTTTCGTCAAAGAGATCGAGGAGGCTCTCTTGGACGGCCGTATCGATATGGCGGTCCACAGCATGAAGGATATGCCGGCGGACATACCCGGGGGGCTTTGTATCGGCAGTGTCCCGGAACGGGAGGACCCCTGTGATGTGTTGATTTCAAAAAACGGCACGCCATTGTCCGGACTCAGGCGGGGGGCGAAGGTCGGAACAAGCAGCCTGCGCAGGTCAGCCCAGCTTCGCCACACAAGACCGGATATTCGTATTGTTCCCTTAAGGGGCAACATCGACACCAGAATCAAAAAACTCGACACGGAGAATCTTGACGCGGTGATTCTCGCGCATGCCGGTGTGAAGCGTATGAACTATGAAGAAAAAGTAAGCGAGCGGCTGGATTTTTCCGTAATGCTTCCCGCCGTCGGTCAGGGGGCGTTATGTGTTGAAACCAGAACGGATGACTCGTTTATCTCCCCGTTTGCCGACATGCTGGATCATGCGGAAACGCATTCCGTGGTGAAAGGGGAGCGAGCATTTCTGCACCGCCTGGAGGGCAGCTGTCAGGTTCCGGTGGCAGCCCTCGGGCGCATTGTAAACGATGTGTTCACAATCGAAGGGCTGGTGGCTGATCTGGATGGTGAAACGGTCATTAGAGAAAACATGTCAGGTCCCGTTGAAGCTTCTGAAGAGACCGGTGTTGCTCTTGCCGACAAGCTTCTTGATATGGGGGCGGGCGAAATCCTTAACCATCTGACCACCGGCCGGAGCGGTTGGGATGGCCGGGATGACCGGGGTGGTCATTATGATCGGAAGCGATGAAAGAAGATGCCATGAAAAATAAAGTATACCTTGTCGGTGCGGGCCCGGGAGACCCCGGATTACTCTCCCTGAAAGGAAAGGCCTGCATAGAAAAAGCGGACATCATCATTTATGACTATCTGGCATCAAAAGAGCTTCTAAAGTACGCTTCCGTTGATGCGGAATTGATATATGTGGGGAAAAAGGGAGGGGACCATACACTTTCGCAGGATAAAATCAATGAGTTGATCGTTGACAAAGCAAAACAGGGGTTCGTTGTTACACGGCTCAAGGGCGGCGATCCTTTTATTTTCGGCAGGGGAGGAGAAGAGGCGGAGGAACTCGTCAAGGCCGGAATAGATTTTGAAGTCATTCCCGGCATCTCGTCGGCATATGCCGCACCGGCATATGCCGGAATACCGCTAACCCACAGGCAGTTCACGTCGACGGTGGCATTTGTGACCGGCCATGAGGATCCGAACAAATCTACATCAAGTGTCGACTGGGACGCTCTTGCCAAAGGAATGGGAACGATCGTATTCCTCATGGGCGTTAAAAATTTGCCCACAATTGTGGACCGGTTGATACAATGCGGAAAACCGGCGGAAACGCCGGTTGCCCTTGTGAGGTGGGGAACCACCCTGAAACAGGTCACGGTTTCCGGCACACTTGCCGATATTGTTGAAAACGTCAATGCAGCGGGCCTGACCCCCCCCTGTGTCATTGTTGTGGGTAACGTCGTGACATTAAGGCAGTCAATGAACTGGTTTGAGAAAAAGCCGTTGATGGGGAAAAAAATAGTTGTCACACGGGCACGACCTCAGGCCAGCGATTTTGTGGGCATGTTGTCCGATCTCGGAGCCGCTTGTGTTGAATTCCCGACGATCGACATATGTGCCGCCGAAGAAAAGGAGGCCCTTGATCGGGCTATAGATACGATCTCCAATTTTAACTGGATTGTTTTTACCAGTGTAAACGGGGTCAAGTTCTTTTTCCAGCGGCTTTTTGAAAAGGGTCTGGATTCCAGGGCATTGGGGGGCATTCGAACCGCCTCAATCGGGCCGGCGACACAAGCCCGACTTTTAAGCTTTGGTGTAAGAAGCGATATCGTTCCCGACAGCTACAGGGCGGAATCGGTGATTGACGCATTTTCAAACGAGGAAATTAACGGCGCTGAGATCCTCCTTCCCCGAGCAGGTGGTGCGAGACCCATTCTTCCTGTTGAACTTGAAAAAATGGGTGCACGGGTCCATGAGATCATTACTTACCATGCCCTGCCGGTGTCGCATAATGTTGATCACCTGATTTCAATGCTTGAAAAAAAGACCATCGATTTTATTACATTCACAAGTTCATCCACCGTCACCAATTTCAAAAGCCTTCTCCCGGACGACAGATTCGAAGAGCTCATGGCGGGTGTCAGGGTCGCAAGTATAGGGCCGATCACCACCGAAACCGCTGAAAAGCTGGGCTTTAAGGTCACCCTTACAGCAGACGAGTATACAATCCCGGGACTGACGAATGCCATCAGGCGCTATTTAGGCAAGTGAACCGGCTGAATTTGCAAAAAGGGCCTCCCGCCGAAATTTGTATTGTATTTTATGTCGGTTTAATATATTATACACTTCTAATTCACAATCCTGTCTAAAACAATAATTACTTGTTATTATTAACCAATATCTTAAGTTGAACCGCTCAACTCTGTTGGATTGGGTTTTCAGCCAATGGCGATTAAAACAAAGGGTAATACCCTACGGTCCCGTATTATTTTCTCCTTTTTCGGTGCCTTGCTTCCTGTCTTATTGTTAATAGTGATCGGGATTGAGTTGCTTCTGGTTCCGGTGGTTATGTCCGGAATCCGTGAAGACCTCTCCAATTCGACAAAGGTAATTGCCAACTCTGTCCGCACCGGCGCATCAATGGCCATTCGCAACCATCTCAAGTCAATTGCTGAAAGACATCTTGCAATCGCCCGCCAGTTTTTTCTGCTTGTCGACCAGGGTCTTATTTCCAAAGAGGATGCCGTGGCAAGGTTGAGGAAAATCCTTCTCGGCCAGAAAGTGGGGACGTCGGGTTATACCTACTGCATCAACTCTGAGGGGATTGCCGTGGTCCATCCCAATGCCGGCGTTGAGAATACGGACAATATACGGTTCGGTTTTGTCCGCCGCCAGATAAAAATGAAGGAGGGGTATATTGAATATGACTGGCAAAATCCCGGCGAGCCTTCTCTCCGGCCCAAGGCACTGTATATGGTTTACTTCGAGCCCCTGGACTGGATTATTTCCGTTTCCAGTTATCGAGAGGAATTCAGTTCTCTTCTCTCAGCGGATGATTTCAAAGACACGGTGCTGTCCCTGAGCTTCGGGGAAAGCGGGTATGCCTTTGTTTTTAACAGACGGGGCGATATTATCATTCATCCTGTTTTTGAAGGCATGAATATTTTGGAGCAAGATGAATTGCCCTCCGGATTCGCGCGGGAAATGCTGATAAATCGATCGGGGATGGTGGAGTACGTTTGGAAAAACCCGGAAGATCCGGGTTATCGAAAAAAAATAGCAGTATATGAGACCATACCGGAACTTGACTGGGTTGTGGGCTCTTCAGCCTACTGGAAAGAGATCATGCAGCCGGTAACCATCGGCCGGATGATCGGATATGGATCGGTGGTGCTGTCCCTATTTATATCCGTGTTGTTATCCTATCTTTTAAGCGGCAGAATAACGCAGCCCGTATCGGATATTATGGATCGGCTGGATAGGAACGCCCTTCTCGGGAGCAGGAACCCTCTACCGGTCGATACCGGCAGCGTGGAGTTTGATCGCCTGAGTAGGGAATTTAATGTGTTTTTATCCACCATTGAAGCCAAGAGTGCGGAATTGCGGTCTGAACGCACACGCTACCACAGCCTTTTCAAGGCCAGTCCGGATGCCATTTTCCTTATGAAAGGCCTGGAGATAATAGACTGCAATCCTGCAGCACGGCATATTTTCTCAGGAAATGCGGAATCCATAATAGGTTTATCGTTCCCCGACATGTCGCCTGAACATCAGCCTGATGGAACAAATTCGCGCCAAGCGGCGGAACGGGCTGTCAATAACTCCGTTGCGATCCCCTTGCAAACCTTTGAGTGGGTGCACCGGGCACTGAACGGCAGGCTGTTTTATGCTGAAATTCGCCTTATGCCTTTCAGTCAAGAACAAGGAGAACTCCTTTCGGTGGCGTATGTTCGGGATATCAGCAAACGAAAGAAATCCGATGAGGCGTTGAAAAAAGAAAGAGACCGGGCACAGCAATATCTTGATATTGCCGGAGTCATGTTTATTGCCATCGATACTTCTCAGCACGTGACGATGATAAATCAAAAGGGGTGTGACATATTAGGTTATGAAGAACAGGAAATAGTTGGTAAAAACTGGTTTGATAATTTTATTAAAACTGAAAACACGGAAGACATAAAAGGCATATTTAACGAGATGATTTCCGGCAACATAAATCCGTTCGAATACATTGAACACTCCGTTTGGATAAAAGGCGGCGAGGAAAGGAATATCGCATGGCATAATTCCATTATCAGAAATGAATCCGGACACATTATAGGCACGCTCAGTTCAGGTGAAGATATCACTGAACGGAAAAGAATCGAAAAGCATCTTCAGCAGGCCCAGAAAATGGAGGCCATCGGCACGTTGGCAGGCGGCATCGCACATGATTTTAATAATATACTTACCGCCATAACCGGCTATACGGAACTGTCTTTGTCCAAAGTGGAAAAGGGAACTCCGATACATGACAACCTTGGAAAGGTTTTAAAGGCGGGTAAGCGGGCCAGGGATCTCGTCCTTCAGATTCTCACATTTGGCCGTCAGAATGATCAGGCATTGGTATCCGTGCGCATAAAGCCTGTTGTAAAAGAGGCGGTGAAGTTTATACGGGCGACGTTGCCCACGTCCATTGAAATTCGAAATAATATTCACTCCAACCCCACCGTATTGGCGGATCAAACCCAGGTTCATCAAATCATCATGAATTTATGCACCAATGCGGGGCACGCCATGCAGGATGACGGCGGCACCCTGGAAATCGGACTGGAAATTGTGGATCCGGGCCCTGAGCTCAAAGGGAGATTCAGGGAGCTGAGGCGTGATGGTTATGCTAAACTGAGTGTTAAGGACACCGGTGCCGGGATTCCGCCTGATAAAATAGATAAGATTTTTGATCCCTACTTTACAACCAAAGAGAAAGATAAGGGCACAGGTTTGGGACTGGCAACGGTCCACGGGATTGTCAGGAGCCACGGGGGGGCTGTTACTGTGGAGAGCCATCCCGGAGAAGGCACCACATTTGAAGTGTACCTGCCTCTGGCACCGGACAGTTATGAAGAAAACGTCGATACGGAAGACCTGACAACCGGCCGGGGGGAACGGATCCTTCTGGTGGATGATGAAAAAGATGTCATGGAGGTTGAGAAGGAAATACTCGAAGAACTGGGGTATACTGTTTTGGCTACCGATAAAGCGGATGAAGCACTGGCCGTATTTGCCAGGCAACCCGATGACTTTGATCTCGTTATTTCAGATATGACCATGCCGAAAATAACAGGAGACAAACTGGCCGTCGAACTGATAAAAATCAGATCAGATATCCCCATTCTTCTCTGCACGGGATTCAGCGAAAGTATGTCCCTGGAGAAGGCGGAATCTATGGGTATAAAGGGCTTTCTTATGAAGCCGGTTACCGTGAAAAGCCTATCACATGAAGTCAGAAAAGTGCTGAAGATGGGGCATCCATAAATTCAGAGCTGTTGACTCACACTCATCTCTTCATACAGAAAAGCCAATGGTCTACGTTCCTTCTTCCCATGAGTTGAGATATTCTATCTGTTCCGGGGTGAGTTCATCAATCTCAATACCCATTGCTTTCAGTTGAAGTCCCGCTATTTCATCATCAATCTTTTCGGGAAGGGTGATGACTTTATTTTCAAGCGTATCTTTATTCTTTATTCCATACTCGCAGGCAAGGGCCTGCCCGCAGAATGAGGTGGACATCACCTCGCTGGGGTGGCCTTCTGCAGCTGCCAGGTTTACTAGCCTGCCTTCACCAAGAACAAAAATTTTCTTCCCATCAAGTGTATATTCTTCCATGAAATCCCTTACCTGCCTTTTAGACGTTGCTGCTTTGTCAAGGGAGGCAAGGTCAAGTTCAATATCAAAATGTCCTGAATTTGACAGTATGGCGCCGTCTTTCATTTTTTTCATATGCTCGAGACGAATGACATGCTTGTTACCGGTAACCGTGCAAAAGACATCGCCGATTTCTGCGGCATCTTCCATTTCCATCACCCTGAAGCCGTCATATGCAGCTTGCAGTGCAGGGAAATTGGCAACTTCTGTAACGATCACATTGGCGCCCATCCCCCTCGCTTTTAAGGAAACCCCTCGCCCGCAGCTTCCATAACCTGCGACAACAAAGGCCTTGCCGGCCAAGAGGACATTGGTTGCCCTGATGATGCCGTCCAGAGTACTTTGGCCCGTCCCGTAGTAATTGTCCAGCAAGTGTTTTGTTTTATTGTCATTTACCGCAATCATGGGATATTTCAAAGCGTTGTCTTTTTCCATTGCCTGGAGGCGAATGATTCCGGTTGTTGTTTCTTCACACCCGCAAATGATGTCTTTTATCAGTTCCGGATGATTTTTATGAATTTCAGACACCAAATCACATCCATCATCAATGGTGATATGGGGCTTCTCCTTGATCACGTTGGTAATGTAACGGTAGTAGTCTTCGGTTGTCTCCCACTTGTATCCCCAAACCTTTATGCCTTCCTCTGCCAGCGCCGCGGCAACATCGTCCTGGGTTGAAAGGGGATTGCATCCGGTGATGGACACGTCCGCACCACCCGCGATAAGGGTTCTCACAAGGATGCCCGTCTCTTTTGTTACGTGAAGCGCCAGGCCGATTCTTACGCCTTTTAAAGGTTTTTCTTTTTCGAACCTTTCCTTTACCTCCATTAAAGCGCCCATATTCTGCTCTGCCAGTTCAAGATTTTTCCTTCCCTGATCGGCGAGAGAGAGGTCCTTCACTTCATATGTATTTCCCTTGTCCATGATTATTCACCCCTTAATCCGATTTAAATATATGGTTGACCGCAATTTACGGAAAAATAAAAAAAACAGAATTTTGGTATATATTGGAAATCCTGTTAAAAGTCAATGTATAGATGGCTTGGCTGAGGGAATCGGAGAACACGGTGTCAGGCCTTAAGACTGCGGCGAGTTGGAATCACAACAGTTCATTATGAACACTTGCTGAAACCGCATGCATGGCATGTCATGCACCCCTCTTCGAATCTTGCGATTTCTCCGCAGTCGGGGCAGACATCCCCTTTCAGGGTGTTCCTTAAACTATAAGGCCGTTTTTCTCCGGATTTGTCTGTAAGATATTTTCTTTCCAATACCCGCCCTATGGCATCGGGAATGGATTTGACAATGCTTCCGTTCTGAAATACGGCGTGTTCACCGCCGATGCCTTTAACCTGTTCCACAATGTTATCAACGGTCACGCCCGATCTCAAGGCAAGGGATATCAGTCTGCCAATGGCCTCGGTCTTGGCTGTCGTTGATTTGCCGGACTTCCCGATTGTTGCGAAAACTTCGAAAGGTCGCCCTTCGTATTCGGTAATGGTGATATACAGCTGTCCCAACCCCGTTCTGATTTTGGTTGTGAAGCCTTCAAGTGTTTCCGGTCGTTTTTTAACAACCGCTAAGAATTTGTCATCACTGGGATCAGAATATTTGGCCGACAGAACCTGCCTGTCGCGGCTTCCATCTCTGTAGATAGTGACGCCTTTACATCCCAATTTGTAAGCCAGGCGATAAATTTTATCCACGTCTTTTTCAGTTGCGTCGGACGGCAAGTTGACAGTTTTTGATACGGCATTATCCGTATACTTTTGAAACGCAGCTTGCATGCGAATGTGCCACTCCGGAGCGATATCGTGGGCCGTGACAAAAGTTTTTCTAATATTTAAGGGTAGTTGATTCATGCCCTGGATGCCGCCATCATTGGATATCGCCTCCATGAGCTCTTTGGTGTAAAAACCGTTCTCTTCTAAGACTTTTTTAAAGTGCGGGTTGACCTCCGCAAGCTTATCGTCATCCATTACGTTTCTTGTAAAGCATAATCCAAATAATGGCTCTATGCCGCTTGAACATCCTGCCAGAATACTCAGCGTACCTGTCGGGGCGATGGTTGTCGTGGTGGCGTTTCTGAAGCCGGATTCTTTTTTAGTCTTGAATATGCTTTCGTTGAAGTTTTTAAAGGTTCCCCTTTCTTTGGCCAATTGTATTGAAGCGGCTTTTGATTCCTTTTGTATAAACTTCATTATTCTCTCAGCGGTTTTAAGCGCCCTGTCCGAATTATACGGGATATTCAACTGATATAGAAGATCGGCAAAGCCCATTACGCCGAGACCAATTTTTCGATTGCCCTGAACCATTTCAGTGATTTCCGGAAGTGGAAACTCGGACATCTCTATGGTGTTATCCAAAAACCGGACAGCCGCGCCAATCGTTTGTTTTAATGACGGAAAATCGATGCCGACGGTCTTACCCTTTTTTATTGCAAACCTGGAGAGGTTTATGGAACCCAGATTACAGGCTTCCATGGGTAGAAGCGGCTGCTCACCGCAGGGATTCGTACTCTCAATTTTTCCAATGGCAGGTGTCGGATTGTCTTTGTTCACCCGGTCGATAAAAATGATCCCGGGGTCACCGTTTTCCCACGCTTGATGAACGATGGCACGGAAGGTTGTCACGGCATCGAGTTCACCGGTCTTTTTTCCTGTAGCGGGGTTAATCAGGTTAAACGGCTTCTTTTTTTCAAGAGACCGCATAAAGCTGTCGGTGATGGCTACGGAAATATTGAAGTTAGTGAGTTCGTTCGAGTCTTTTTTACAGTAGATAAATTCCATTATGTCTGGGTGGTCAACCCGCAGCACCGCCATGTTGGCGCCCCTCCGGGTCCCTCCCTGCTTCACCTGTTCGGTGGCGGTATTAAACACCTTCATGAACGAGATGGGGCCGGATGCAACGCCTCCGGTGGTACCAACCCTGCTGTTTGAGGGGCGCAGCCTGGAGAACGAAAAGCCGGTTCCTCCCCCTGATTTATGAATCAGCGCGGCGTGTTTAAGTGTGGAGAAAATGTGCTCCATGCTGTCTTCCACCGGGAGCACAAAACAGGCCGCGAGCTGTCCCAGTTTGCTTCCGGCATTCATAAGCGTAGGTGAATTTGGAAGGAATTTGAAGCTGGTCATCAGGTCATAAAACACAGTTGACAGCTCATCCTGATCATATGATGATTTAAATTTTTTTTCTGCTTTTGCGATATGATCGGCCACACGCCGGAACATCTTTTCCGGAGTTTCGAGAATCCTTCCCCTTGTATCTTTTTTGAGGTATCTTTTTTCCAGTACTTTTATTGCATTGGGTGAAAGACCAAGCCCCCCTTTTTTTTTCTGAGAAGGCTTTGATTTGGCTTTTTTAGGCATGAAGTCAACTTGTCAGCTAAGGCAAATTATAGTTCATTCAGAAGAGTTAAGATAATCTCTTCCTGGTACTTACTTATACCTTCAAACTCAACCGCTATACCGGATTTGTCGGTTCGGACTATTTTTCCTGTCAGCCTTATGGGGGTTTCTGAGCTTGGGACCGAAAAAGTAAGGGATATATCTTCACCTTTCGATAGCGGCTCCCGTGTTTCAATGTAAATACCACCGGCACTGATATTCTGAATGAACTCCCTGTAGAATCGGTCCGGGGTGGAATAGTCGACGGCAAGAAGACAGGGTTTTCTTTTATGTTTCCGTTTTCCTGTATCGTCCCACTTGTTAAGCAAAGACAGAAGCTGTTCCTGTTTGCTTTTCGGAAGATTTCTGATTAACTCGATCAAGCGGCCGGTTACATCCTGCTCATCCTGCCTGCCGGAGTCATTCAGCCCGCTGGTCTCATCCGTATCACCTTGCCAATGGTTAGAATCTGTCATTAAAAGGCCCTCTGCGTTAGTGTGTACGGCGCTGACGGCACTTTCCGACCAACTTGTTGCCAACGCGTTATAGTAATAATATATATAATACCCGAATAACTTGTCAACGCTTTTACTTATCAGGGAAGGGCGGTATTAATCAAAAACGATCTCCACCCTGTGCCGGCTCTTTAATTTTTCGGATGCATTACTGCCATCCGCCGGATTGTCGGGACCCATGCCAATGCATTTAACCTGTCCGGGGTTGACCCCTTTCCCGACCAGGTAGTTCTTGACAAAGTTTGCCCTGAATCTGGAATGTTCCTTGTTGTAGCTGTAAACACCCGAGTCATCCGTGTATCCGATGGAGCTGGCCTGTTGATTGGGGTGTTGTTTTAACATGAGTGCCGCCCGATCGAGCGATGCGATTGCTTCAGATGTGAAATCATTGGAATCAGGAGCGAAGTATATGATAATTTTTTCGGGATTTTTCTCACCCGTATCTTTTTGGGGGGCGGCTATAGATGTATCAATTGTGTGAAACACTCCGGTATCCTGTTCGAAAACCACTCGGGAGCGTTCCGCCGGTTTTTCCGGTTCCTCCATGGTCACCACTGACATGATGCGGGTTAACACGTTAAAAGAAAAAGGCGAAGAATCGATGTTTTTCCCGATAAAAAAAGAAACCGCAAACCACACCAGCATAAGTGCGGCAAACATATATATGGGCTTTTTAAGCATACCGGGTACACTTAACCTCCCGGATAATCCGGTTTTGTCGGTGCGGTTCTTTTTTTTAGCTATAGGCAGCGGTATTTTCAGATCATTTGCGCATTCTTTTACTATTTTGGCATCGATTCTGGTCGCGCTTTTCACATATCCGGTCAACAGGGCATGGTCACATATGACATTGATGGAGCGGGGCAAGCCTTCGGCAAAAGACGCGACTTCGCGGATGGCGTCGCCGGTAAAAATTGGTTTTTGTGCTCCTGCTATTTTAAGCCGGTGATTGATATAATTGGATGTGTCACTTCTACTCAGAGGATGGATGCCGTATCTAACGGTTATTCGCTGTCGCAATGCCCGGTTTCTGTCTTCCCAAAGCATATCGTTAAATTCATTTTGTCCGACTAAAAAGATATTGATAAGTTTAGTGCCGCTTTGTTCAATATTTGAGAGCAGCCGGATTTCTTCGAGGGTGTCATGCCGGAGTTTTTGAGACTCATCAATTATGAGCAGCGCCTTTTTATTTTGTTGGAATGTTTGTTTCAGGAATTCATTAAAGTGAAAAAGGAACTCGCCTTTGCTTGTGATGTCTTTTTCAATTCCGAAACTTTTTGCAGTAAATGTCAGAAAATCGATAAGGTCGAGGTTTGGGTCGGATACGGACGCAACAACTACATCATCACCCAAGCCTTCAACCAGGGCATTGATTAAGGTGGTTTTCCCAATTCCGACATCACCGGTTAAAAGCACGAGGCCCTTGTTATCCATTATGCCGTACTTTAATACGGCCAGCGCCTCTTTATGATTTTCTCCGAGCCATAAAAATCTCGGATCGGTCGTTATTTGAAAAGGTTTTGTATTAAGTTTATAGTACTCAAGATACATTATTCATCAAAAGCCGTTTCCGGAGCCTTGTTTGCAATTATTGACAACAATTTTATTATTTCTTTGTTTTGATCTATAATACGGTCATATTTTTCTATCAAGACATTATATTTTTCTGCCGTTTCCTTATTTTGCTTATAAATAAGCTGCAGACTTTTATTGGTGTAGAGTGTGCCGAGAGCGGCCTGGTCCAGTTTATAGTCTGAATCAACGGAGCTGTTGGGGGGTGGTTTAAGGTTTTCGAATGATGTTGAAAATTCATCCGCAAGCTCATCCATGGGGTCGGAATTTACATCACCGGGCATCATTACTGCTATGGAAAGAATAAGAAAGAAGACATATTTGGTTTTCATTTTTTTACCTCGGCTTTATCTTTTTTTTCGGCAACAAATACAAATTTCCAGTCTGAATATGTTTTTGCTTTTTCAAAATCCTTGTATTTCTCGGGGAAATTGCCTGTTTTCAGGGGTGTGTGTTTACTTTTACTGAACACCCCTTTTATGCTGTTCCCGGGCCCAAGTATGAGACCCCATGTTCCGTTTTCAGTCATGGGATCTTTGTATATTCTTCTGATATGCCGTTTCACCGCCGGGAAGCGGGGGTCTTTTAATAAATCTTCGAATCGTGACGGGAATCTGATTTGTTTTGTACCGCCGGCTTTGCAGTAGGACTCTATGGCTCTGTTGATATGATCGCCCCTGAAGAGAAGCTCTTTTTCACGTTCCCGCTGCATAATGGTCCGCCAGGAGTGGCTTGCGGTTGTCAGGGCCGTGCCGGTGACGAAAACAAGAAGCAGTACGCTTAAATAAGTAAAGCCCTTACCATTCATTGTACGGTGTTCCACGGAGGCTGACCAGGTTGCTGCCACTATGGACATCAAACACATTTCCCCTTTCTCCTTCTTCCGGTGGAATGATGATCCAGGTGGTTTCTGATCCGGTGAAGGGGTCTTTGGGAATATTCCGGATATAATGCATCTCGGAAAGCTCTTCCAACGTGTCCGGATATCGGCCATGGTCTGCGTAATATTGATCGATGACATCCCTAAAAACAAAAAGCGTGTTTCTGAGAGATGTCTCCTTTGCTCTTATCATGGCCCGCTGTATATTAGGCATAGCCATGCTTGCGAGTATCCCAAGGATGGACAATACAATCATCATTTCGATGAGAGTGTATCCTCGCTGTTTCACCCGGATGTCATCCGGATGCCTACCATTCTTTATAATACGTTTTATCAATTGCCTGGCTTTCGCTTGTTGAATAAACATCATAAACATCCTGGCCGCCCCATATCTCACTGTCAGGACTGTCGGCATAGGACCGTAAACCCCATTCGCCATCTTCAGTCATCGGATCTCTCGGTATCCGCCTCAAAAATTTAACCCGTTTGGGAATTGGCCCTGATTTTATTTCCACTCCCTCAACGAGGAGTTCGATTCGCTCCGGATACCCGCTGGATGCCACGGGTACGGTGATTTTTTTTTCATCAACCAGTTTTTTATAATTATCAAGCGCATTTCGGATGACCCTAAGGTTATGTCTGAGCTCTATTTCTTTGGTCCGTTTATAGGTCATTTTAGACAATGGAATAATGCCCGCAGCCAAAATTGACAATATCGCCATTGCGGCTAAAAGTTCAATGAGTGTAACACCGGAATTGCATTGGAGGTCGTATTTCACGGCTTTACTCCTTATGGCCGGTGAATGCCCACTTTCTTGTCACGGGATGGATATCATCCGCAAATTCTTCTCGGTTTTTATATTCATCACAGGCGTTCCGCGCTGATGAAAAGTTGTTGAATGGGTCGACAAAAATACGGTAATAGTCGCCTTTGCCGGGTACGTCGGCATAGACCACAAAACATTGATATCCAAGACCGCTTAATTCTTTGATTCGGTTACCGGCTTCGGTTTTGGTGGGGAAGGAATTGACATGAATGCTGAAAGGAACGGATTCCGGCCAATTGACAGCTGTGCCCGCAGGAGCGTTTCTTTCAGGTTCGGCTTTTTGTGTATTCGGTTGATCGCTTTGCCCGTTTAGAGCCGGCAGGGCCGTTTTTTCATCGGGCAAGGGCAATACTTCGGGTGGCGTGTCGGAAAACCAATCCCCGTTTCCGGCATTGGCTCTAAACGGTTTTTTAAGGGAAAATCCGTTTTCATTACCTGACCACATTTCCAGCACATTTCTTTCGGGAATTTTTTGTTCCTCTAAAAGCATTGGGCTGATGGACATGATGATATCTGTTTTTGTGTCGCTACGGCCTTCATTGGTAAACAGTCGTCCGACATAGGGTATGTCACTTAAATAGGGTATTTTCCGTAACGTTTCCTGCTCATCATCCCTGATAAGCCCGCCGATCACAATGGGTTCCCCGTCATGAACCGTCAGCACACTCTTGGCCGTTCGGGCCCGGATCGCATACTGGGGGTCGTCGGCTGTTCCGACATTGGGCCCCAGCGCACTGATTTCCAGATTGATCTGAAGTGATATCTCGTCATTCATATTGATGGAGGGCACCGCGTCAAGTTTGACGCCAATATCCTGGTACTGGTAGTCATAGGTGATATCGCCGTTTGTATCGACACGCCGGTTTGTTCTAAGGGGGATGCGTTCACCGATGTGGATGGTCGCCTTTTCATTATTTTTTACTCTGATTTGCGGGCTTGCCAGAATTTTTGTGTCCCCGTCCTGCTTCAAAAGATTAAGCGTGGCGGTGGGTATGGACAGCATGATTTCTTTATCGGACAATTCCTGGAGTGCATAGAAAGAGGCCGTATTGATGATATCGGCATCATCATCAACGTCATCGGTTGCCTCCCCGATTCCGAGAGAGACGGCAGCGGGGTTGAGCTCCAGGCCAAGCTGCTTCTCCTTATTACGGCTTACCTCCAATATTTCAACGTTGAGGAGCACTTCCGCCGGCGGACGATCGTTTGCTTCAATAATTTTTGAAGCAATTTCTATTTCTTCCTTCTGCCCGCGGATAACAATGGCGTTCAGCTCTTTGTTTGCAATAATATTTTGACTCTTAAGAATTTTGGTCAATAAAGTTACTGCCTTCTGAGCATCAAGGTCAGCCAGATAAAATGTTCTGATTTTCAAATCCTCATATTCCTTTCTTTTTGCCGGAGTATCAGGATATATCAGCATCGTGTTGTCGTTTACCATCTTGGCGGCAAGGCGGTTCGTTTTGAGAAGCACATCAATAAACCGGTTCAGAGAAACATCGGTCATAAACATGGTGACTTTGGTGTTCACCATTTCTTTGTCAAAAATAAAATTGATACCGGACAGTTTCGAGAGAACCTCAAACACGTTGATAATGGAGGTGTGTTTGAATTTAAAGGAAACCGGCTTACCTGACGGAATCTTCAGTCCTGCTGACAATTGGTGGTTTTCTTTTTTAACCAGATCGTCCAGGAGGCGTTGCGCCTTGCTGTTGTTTGGGTCGATATTTATGGCCTTCAACAGCGCAGCCTTTGCTTCCGGAATGTTTCCGGCGTTCATTAAGGTGCCGCTGTTTTCTATGAGGGTGAAGACCTGCTTTTCCTTTTTAGCCCTCTTGGCCAGATAGAGGGACAGCCTGTTTGACGGATTTAGCTGGTAGCTTTGGTGAAACTCCTGGATGGCCCGGTCAAAATGGTGTTGCTTCAGAAGGGTCTTTCCCGCGGCAAGGTGGGCAATGGATGCCTCAATTTTCGACCTGGAGAGCAACAGTTTGATTTCTTTGTCATCCGGATATTTTTCATGAAGGTCCTCGTAATGCATTACCGCTTCGTCCCAGTTTCCTGAACTGGTGTACTTTTTACCTTCTTTTATAAGGTCCTCATTTGAGGCACAGCCGGTGAATAAAAATGCCGGGGCAATTGTCAAGAATAATAGAAGGCATAAGTTGTTTATTGCAGTTTTCCGGCCCATAATATCTCCTGCCAGTGGTTTATTAAACCGATTAGTTATGTTCAAGTTCGCTCATATTAATCAACAAAGATCGGTCCGAGTGTTTTGATTTGATTGTAACCAGTTTGTTGTTTATCTTTTGCACCTTGAAGGTCCCATCTATGGTGTCACCTTCCCTCAATGCAAGGATATCCTTGCCCCTTTCCACAAAGATCACCCTGTCCTGTTCATTTTCATACATGCCGAACACCTTGAGATCGCTCAACCCGGAGCCGGTGTTCTCCGCACGGGAAATCTCCTTATTCTTTGAATTTTCCCCGCCGGCGGCCGTTGTATCTTGTTTCTTTTCGTCATGTATTGTTTTGCCTTCCTGCCCGGGAACCGATGGTTTGGGTGAAAATATATTTTTTACAACCCTTCCTGAATGATTCGTGGGGGCATCAATGAAATTGAGCATGATGCCTGACGAACTCCCCCGGTGGTCGCTGCCGGTTTCCCCGTATATACGTTTGAAATGTTGTTTTTTATTAAACGTCAATTCCTCCACCGTCTCCTGCTTAAAGGGATGCGTGACCCTGTATACCACCGATACGGCCAACGCCACCAGAACTACGGCAAGTATTTTTTGTTTATTGTTACCCGGCGGTTTCATTGTTTAACCTGCTGTACATAGTAATACCAAGGGTTAAATCCACTTTCCCCTCCGACGCCGACTTAGCCATTGACAGCTTGTCAATACAGAAAAGGTGGGGAGCGTTTTGTATTTCAGCCAATAATTTTCTGATGTTTTCATATCCGTCGGTTATGGTAATTTCCGTTGAATACCGCCACAACTCAAGCTGATCCACCTTTTTCGGATTGAACAGCAGTTTGTTGTTCGAGGATTCATACCGGCTTATTATCCTGATCAAATCTTTTATTCCTAAAGTTACCATTGTAACCGGGGGGAGTTTGCCTATAAACTCCTGCCATGATCTCCGGGCGGATTTCAATTCTGAAAAAGAATCCTTTGAGTTCAATCCCCGGGTGTTTAATTGACGAGTTTCGGTGTACTTTTGCTGAAGGTCGGCGATTGTCAATTTTTGTCGATTGATAACCGACGCATAAAATGCAAGGTTTGCAAAGAAACACACCCCGAATATAATCCAGAAGACTTTATATTTTAATATGTATGCTCTGTTAAACAAGGGGTTCACTAAACCTTTTCCGTTATGATCTTTTCCTCTGGCTTTTAGCTTCAGGTAAAGCCATCGTTTCTTTAATGGTTTGCCTGAAGGCTGTCTGTTCAAACAGGTTTTCTACAAGCAGATCACTTTTAACGCGAAAGCTGATATTGGTTCCCGCTTTTGTAAACCGGCCGCCGTCATCGGCGCCGATACTGAATTCAGTCAGCAGGCTGTCGTTCAGAAATTCAACTTCCTTAAGCCGGTTCATGAATAAAGCAATCATTCGCTCCGAGTCGGCTTTTCCTTCTATAATGAGCGTCCGGTAATCATTTGTAGGGTTGACGCTTTCAATCAATATTCCATTTGGAATATTTTTTTCCAACACTTCGAATAACCGGCTCCATGGAATTACGTTTTTAACTATTATCCGGTTTGCTGAAATAACGCGGCGCTGCATATGTTCCCACTCTTCAGCGCTGATATCCGTTTTACCGCTGTCTTTTTCCATGCTTTTTTCAATTCGGGCGGTTTTTTGTTCAAATTCGGCAATGCGACTTTTGTAGGCAAGATAAAGGCTTGTGTTTAGCGCCGTCATAATTGCAACGATAATTACAAGTGCAGATATGATGAAAACTATCTTTTTGTCAAGATACTCAAACGTTGCGATATTTATTCTGATAGGTTCCATTTGATAAACTTATTTTCATTGCAAAAGGCTTTGTGCGGCGCCTATTGCTGAAATGAAATAGGATAGTTTTTCCCTCTCGTTTTTTTCTTCTTTTCCTGATACCGCTTTTATATGGCGGCTTTCATCCATGATGACAATATTTATATCGCTCAGGTTTTGGAATACTTCCTCGATCTCCTTGTGGAAGGCAACCTGAGATCCGATGTATAAGTTTTCCACTTCCTTATCCGGATGGGCGTTCATAAAATGCTGCATCGTCATGTCGATATCCTTGAAAAAGTATAGGTCGGAAAACCCTTTTTTAAACCCATGAAAAAACTTGAGCTTAGCATCTTCAAAGACGAGAAACGTAAAATAATTTTCATACAGTCCGAGGAACGCGTGGGTGCCGGTCACGGGCATATCGCTGCTAAAGAAGTTAAACTGGTTTATTCCGGACGGTCGAACGACTTTCGGGAAAAGCTTCAATTCTTTCAGGCATACCTCGTATTCTCTTATGACGTCTTTTATGCCGATGGCCACCAGCATCCACTTTTCTTCGTCATCATTTTCGTCGATTAATTCATATGCAATTTTTGTACTTTTTTCAGGAAAGTGAAGTGATTTTTCCGTGCTCCAGGAAATCATCTTTTCTGTTTCTGAATCTGAATCGGGAAGCCCGTCATACTTTCTTATGGATACCTTTACAATGTCATTCGGCAAGGACAGCCCGATACTTGAAACGTTTCCCTCAGTATCCTTTAATGCCTCTTTTACGGTTTCACGAAAATGGTCCGGGTTGAGGATGTTGTTTGTCTTATAGGAAAGATTAACCGTGCCTTCCGGAAAAGGCACTGTTTTGCTTTGTAAAAGACGCCACCTGCTGCCGCCCCTTTCGATTTGCACCATGTTGACGGCGGTTTCGTTTATTTCAATGCCCGTCAGTATTTTTTGAAGTGTAAACTTCCACATATGCCTGGCTCACAAGGTGTCACATCTATATCATCTTACAAAACCAACACTATCATTCATCTTATTAAAAACGCAACCATAATATACTGATTTCGTTCGAAAGATAAAGCGCTATATCAACCATGTCTATATTGCAAAATAATGCAATATGTGTGCCATCCTATTTTTTTGGTGGCATTGGTGCATTGCCCGGTTCAACGAATGTTACCCGGTTCGCTTCGGCAATGGTTGTGTTGCCGCTGAAAACCTCCATAAGGGCAGCCTGCCTCAGAAAAACCGTTCCCGAGTCAACAGCCTTATCCTTGATAACCGATACCGGTGATCTGTTTATAAATAGTGTCTTAAAGTCATCATCCATTTCTAAAATTTCAAGGATGGCTTTTCTCCCCTTATAACCCGTACCTTTGCATTTAGGGCACCCTTTTTTATCAAAAAACACTTTGGATTCATACTGTTCGTGATCTAATCCGGAAGCGATTAATACTTCTTTTGAAAGGTTTACTTTTACTTTGCATTCGCAAAGAGTTCTTATCAGCCGCTGTGCAACGATGCAGTTTAGTGCGGACATTAGCTGGTAGGGTTCGATTCCCATGTGAATAAAACGGTTGATGACCTCAAAAGAATTGTTTGCATGCACGGTTGTAAAAACAAGGTGGCCCGTAAGGGCCGACTGGAGAGCGATTTGCGCTGTTTCCATGTCACGGATCTCCCCCACCAGTATTTTATCCGGATCATGCCGAAGTATGGAGCGGAGGCCCCTGGCAAATGTTAACCCTGTTTTTTCGTTTACCTGTATTTGGGTAATTCCTTCCACCTGATACTCAACCGGATCTTCGATTGTAATAATTTTAATATCTTTTTTGTTTACTTCCGCCAGGGCCATATAAAGTGTTGTCGTCTTTCCGCTGCCTGTAGGGCCGGTCATTAGAAACATACCATAGGGGACATGAATCATCCGCCTTATCCTGACAAGATCCTCGGCCGGCAGGCCTGTACTATCCAGATTAAAATTAGAGGCATCGGGCATCATTGTTTCACGATCCAGTATTCTGATCACCGCGTCTTCTCCAAAAACGGTGGGAAGGATCGAGATACGAAAGTCTACGTTCCGATCCCTCACTTTCAGTTTGAACCTGCCGTCCTGGGGGATCCGTTTTTCTGAAATATCGAGTTCGGACATTACTTTTATTCTGGAAATGACGGGGCTCTGATATTGGAGATCCAATGGGTCTGTTGCCTGGTGAAGCATCCCGTCGATTCGATACCTGATGATCATGCCCAGATCGGACGTCTCAAAATGGATATCACTGGCTTTTTTATTGATGGCATCAAGGATTGTCGAATCCACCAGCTTTACCACGGGGCTTTCTTCTGCCGATACCTTCTCATGACTTAAAATATCTTCGCCCTTGTCGGTTTCCCTGACAATGGAAAGCTTCATATCACCTGAAATGTCATCCAGGGCGCTGCGTGAAGCCTCTATCTTTTTCAAGAGCTGCATCACCTTTTTTTCACTGGCAACAACGATCGATATGTTCATGTCCGTTAGCATTTCCAGTTCGTCGATCGCCTTAAAGCAGCTCATGGGTTCCGCAACAGCGATAACCAGTTCATTTTTTTTTCTTTTATAGGGGATAAATGTATATTTCGTCATCAAATCAACGGGAACCAGCTTTAGTAATTCCGAATCGTCAATTCCTTTAAGTTCGATATACGGGAAGGAGTATTGTGCCGCCATGATCTTGGCCAACTGCTCGTGATCGATGAACCCTTCTTCAATGCACAAGTGACCCAGCATTTGGTTGGAAATATTTTTCTTGGACATGGCAAATTCAACCTGGTCCCGCGTCATAAACCCCAGTTTAATTGCCCAGTCACCAAATTTGAATTTTTTAAACACATTTATTACGGTCATTTCACAGCCACCCTTTTCTTTTTTAGTGTTATACGCGTCAGCCTATTGTCCCGGCGAGCTGAAAGATGGGCAGATACATGGCGAGTACGATGAAGCCGATCAGCAGCCCCATTATCACCATAAGTGCCGGTTCAATGGCCGAAGTCAAGACCGTCAGTTTCGTCTCTACACCGCTGTCGTAAAAATCGGCTGTATTATCCAGAACACGCTCCAGCGATCCGCTGCTTTCACCTGCTGTAATCATTTTTATTGCAAGGCGCGGAAAAATGGTTGTGGAAGAAAGTGATTCCGCAAAACTTTCACCCTGTTCTATCTTTTTTATCACCTCCTGAAGTTTCGTTTTAATAAAAAGATTGGTCATGGTATCAATAGAGAGCCTGAGGGAGTCAGGAATGGATGTTCCGCTGCTCAACAGTGTCGCCAATGTTCGGGTCAGGCGTGATGTCATGTACTGCATGTAAAGTTCACCGAAAAAAGGGCTTTTTACGATGAGGCGGTCGGTTTTAATTTTTATGAAATCTTTTTTGCTGTAATAGAAATAAAGAGCAGATAGTATGGCTATTGTTGCCAGCAGATACAGGACATTCGATCTCAGGGCGTTGCTGACGTTCACTAAAAGGTTGGTAATCCATGGCAGTTCGGTTCCGGATTCAAAAAATGATCCCGATATGGACGGCACGACATAGATGACAAGAAAAAAAAGGACGAAGATGGAGACAACCGTCAGAATTACCGGATATACGGAAGCGGACACCACTTTTTTTTTGATCTCCGCCACCTTCTTCAAGTATTCGATGTATCGTGATATCGCCGAAGGAATATCACCGCTTTTCTCGCCTGCTTTAAGGGTGGCTGCGTAAAGGTTGGTGAAGAGATGGGAGTACTTTCCAAACGCCTCTGAAAGAGACTCTCCACCGGCAATATCTTCCCGGATGTCTTTTAAAATATCATTAAGCTCCGACTGCGCGTCCTTTTCAATAATCGCATCAAGGGCGGCAACAACCGAAAAGCCGGATTCGATCAAAACAGAAAACTCCTGGTTAAAGGAAAAAAAGTCTTTCTCTTTAAAGCGTTTCCGTTTACTAAGCTGAAATGAAAGTAGGGAGCTTTTTTCAGCCGGGGTTATACTGAGAATATAAAACCCTTCTTTCGTTACTTGATCCTTTAAAGAGGCTTTGGAGTCGGCGATGACGGTTTTGTCTACAACTTTACCGTCAATGGTGGCAGCTTTATATCGAAAGGCCGGCATAATGTCATCCTGGAAAATTAATTTATTTTATATAATGAAACTAAAAAGTGCCTAAAAAATCAAGATCTTTTGTCTGTGTGTTTTTTGAACCTATGGCCACGATCTCTATGTTCTTATCTTTAACCTTGCGGAAATAGAGGCGGCCTTTATAAGCAAAGCGGACTTCAAGAATGGTTTCGTTTCCTTTTCGGCTGAACACTTTTCTTTTTATTGGAACTTTTGAAGGGTCGCTGTTAAGCAGATAAATCATTTCTTCTCCTTTGATTTTCATAGCGTCTGAAAGATCAAGAAAACCCGTGACCGCCCGCTTATGAATCGAGACATTCTTATATAGCGCCTTAAATCGCTTGTGGGCCGAATCCGTTCCCTTGTCACTATGCAGCGTTTGCTTTTGATTCTCTTTTTCCAACTCTGCAATACGCAAAGAAAACGCTTCTATTTCTTTTTGCTGTTGCTGCTGCAGGGCGAGATTCCTGTCAAGTTCTTTTTCAAGACTGACAATTTCATTTATCATTTCATCTTCGTTTCGACTTGCTTTTTGCTTCTCGTCTTTCAATTCACTTTTCGCGGCCTCGAACTTGATCTTAAGTGCCGTCCTTTTTCGATCAAGAAGATGCATTTTTTCTGAATAATCGCTGCTGAGAGTTTTTAATCGTTCAATTTCCTTATTGAAATACTGTTCGGCCTTATTCGCTTTAGCCAAACCGGAACGATAATAGAATACCATCACCGCAAGGGAGGTCAAAATATAGAAACCCAACACCGTGTTGGACAGCGGTGTGTTATGATCGATGCCAACATCCACATCAAGCATAAAACCCTCGCTCATCAGTTTAAAGTTTTCCGCTGCAATTTTTATGGGATCCCCGGGTAATGTCACGGCATCCCTTGTTTCTTCTAATCTTGCCGGATACAGAAGCGATCCGCTTTTTGTTTTTAGGGTAATGGTTATTTCGATCCCCCAGGACAACAAGCGGTTTCCATCAAGGTAACCGGTTATGTTTTTATTGATGGCATCTTTCAGCCGGTCATTTCCTGAAAGAAGAGCCTGGGAGTTGCCGAGGAAGCGTCCTTCCAATTCATCGGTATAACGATGCTGAAGGCGGTTTTCAATGACAAGAACGGTTACGATATAAAGAACCGGCGGTGCGAGAATGCACATAACAAGTATTTTTAATGAAAGATACTTCATTATTCATCAGTATTCAGGGCTTCCAACACCCGCTTGGCTTCATCAGAGCCGTTAAAGCCGTCATCCAGTTCAAGGGCCTTTTTCAGTTCTTTTTCGGCAAGTTCTTTTTCGCCTTTTTTATGATACGTCAAGCCCAGGTGAAAGTGGACCATTGCATTCTCCGGGAGTTTTTCCAAGCTTCCGGTAAATTCCCGGATCGCCTTATCGTACATTTGCTTTTTATAATATACCAACCCGATGGTATCCATCACGCCGGGGTCTTCCGGAAGCTTCTCTTTGGCACTCTGGGCATACCCCAGCGCGACATCGATATCTTTATCCCTGGAAGCCAAAAGATAGGCCAGGTTATTCTCAGCTGCGGCAAATCCCGGCTTGATTTTTAATGCTTCACGATAATGATGTTCGGAAAGCTCGTATTGTTTCTGCATTTCATAGATGGTTCCAAGCATCATATGAGGCAGTTCCTGTTCGGGTTGTTTCTCAATAAGCGTTTTGTACTGGGCGATTGCTTTTTCCTGCCTGCCTGTTTTTAGATATATTTTTGCAAGAGAATAGTATGGCCTGAGAAAGCCGGGGTTGAGAGTCAGGGCATGTTGAAATGATTCCTCGGCCCCCTTGGTGCTGTTTTGGGCAAGATGGACATTGCCTTTTAGATATTGGACAATGGCCTGAACTTCCGGAGAATGTTGGGATATGCTCATCTGCTTATTACATTTGGACAGCGCGGTATCAAATTCTTTTTTCACAATGTGAAGTGAAATGACACGGGCAAATACATCAATGAGTGACGGGTTAATGGAAAGCGCTTTTTGAAAGTTGGCCATTGCCGGCTCATACTGCTTCTGGGTGCCCTTTAATATGCCGAGGCGGTAATATCCTGTCGGGTTTTCCGGCTGAAGTTTGATCAGTGATGTGAATGCCCTTTCAGCCTCCTTGATATTGCCGTCATACATTTCAGCCTTGCCGGCAATGAGTATTGCTTTGTACTCATTCGGCTGAACGTCCAATACGTTTTTCGCCTCTTTCCGGGCCTCGTCAAAATTTTGCTCATTTAGATAGATATCGGCAAGGAGAATCCTTGCTTTTATCAGCTCCGGGTTTAGTTCAATGGCCTTGACAAGGGATGCTTTCGAATTGTTTATTTCACCTTTTGCCAGGGATGCAATTCCTTTGAAATAGTGAGCTGTGGAAGAATTCGGCTCCTCACTCACGAGCTGCCCGAAAATATCGGAGGCTTTTTTGGGGTTGTTTTTAAGGAGATAAAGTCGTCCCTCGAGCATGCGCCCGGGATAATACTTTGGTCTTTTTTCAAGAATATTTTTGATATATCGTTCCGCCTCTCCGTGGTTTTTCTCCTTAAGGTAAAATAATGCGATATTTTCTGCCAGGCGAACATCATCAGGTTTGATTTCAAGCGCATCTTTTAAAGTGGAAAGCGCTTTTTCCTTTTTGCCTGTTGCATAATAGAAGTTTGCTGTTGTGATATACAGACTCGTATTCCCGGGGTCGGTCTCAATGCTTTTAAGGTAGGCGGCTTCAGCCTTGTCGTTGTTCCCGGCTTTCATATGGAAGTTGCCGAGAATAATATGAAGCCCCGCATCGTTGGGGTGCTCCTCGATGGTTTGCTGAATATGGGCTTCTGCTTTGCCGTATTCCTTTTTTGCCAAATAGAGGGCGAAAAGAGCCAGGTGGGGTTTCAAGTTCGCCGGGTCTATGGCAATTGCCTGTTTCAGGACATTTTCGGCGTCCACGTATTTTTTTTCTTTGGCAAGAAGGCGGCTGATTCCAAGAAGGGCCTTGGACTCCTTGGCATCAATTGAAAGTATGTTTTCAAAGACCTTCTTTGCCTCTTCAATGTTGTCCTCCACGGTATATATTCCCGCCAGAATATAGAGAGCCTGAATGTTGTTGGGATTTTTATCCAGAATGAGGCGGACTCTTTCCTTGGCCTTGTCCAACTGTTTTCCCAAAAAGAGAAATGTGGCTATTTTCAAGTTGGCTTCCGTATTGTCGGGATCGAGCTCTGAAGCTTTCGAGAATGCGTTAAACGCATCCTTCGGGTTTCCTATTTCCAGGTTGGTCTTTCCCAAAAGATGGTGGGCATCAGCAAATTTGGGATCTATCTGAATGGCGTTTTTTAGTTCCAGGCGGGCGCTTTTATATTCCCGGTTGTCAAAATATGCCTTTGCTTTGTTGTAATGCTTTATTTTTTTCTCTTCATCAGAACTGCACCCATTGCAAAAAACCAGTGTAACATAAAGAATCAGACACAATTTCCAAAAACGAGCCATATTTGCCCCCATGTGATTAAGAAATAGCGGCTTAGGGTATCATACGGGCATTCTGCCGGGTACACCTGATTCCCTTTACCGCCTGTTTACTGTTTATAAGCTTGTTAGGTTTCACTTTGCTGAAATATAGTAAAAAGTCAAGATTCTACTTGAAATATCTCAACTTTACAGGCTGTTAAGAAGTTTTTCATGAATATTGTCAAACCCTCCATTTGACATGATGAGAATTAAATCTCCGGACCTTGCCTCGGACACGAGAAAGTCGATGATTTTAGGGGTGTCAGGAAAGTACACGGCGTTTTTCCCTTTTTTCTTCAGGTCACCCACAAGCTGCTCGGATGAAAACCGTTCGCCTTCCGGAATTTTGTCAAGGAGAGGCGGTTGCCGGATACATATCATATCCGCTGAATCAAAACTTTCAGAATAGGTGGCTTGAAAGGTGTTTCTCATGCTGGTGTTGGTACGGGGTTCAAATACGGCAATGATCCTCCCGGCCCGGAAAAAAGACCTGACACCTTTGAGTGTTTCCCTGACAGCCGTTGGGTGGTGGGCAAAGTCATCCATGACGGTAATACCTTTTTTGCGGCCGCGTATCTCCTGCCTGCGCTTGACGCCTGCAAAGGTTTCCAGAGCTTTTCCGATGGTGTCTTCCGGAATACGGAGGTCGTCGCAGGCGGCGATAACGGAGAGGGCATTCATTACATTGTGCTTCCCCATAAGTCGGGTTTTAAATCTTCCATATAGGTTGCCGCCCCTATAAACGTCAAACTTGCTCCATGGCGGATCAATATGAATATCGCCCATTCGCCAGAATGCATCTGTTTGCGCCCCGTAGGTAAATGTCCGGCATGTTGCCCGTTCCATGAGTTTCAGAACCCGGTCATTTTCATTGAACGCGATGAGGGCGCTGTCTTTGGAAAGGCCGGAAATGAGCATTTCGAAAACAGACTCTATCTGCATGATATCGTTAAATATATCCGCATGATCAAACTCAATGCCCGTGAGTATGGTCACGGTGGGCTTATAATGCAGAAATTTCGGTCCTTTATCAAAAAATGCGGTATCATACTCATCGCCTTCGATGACAACGTGAGGACCGCTTCCCACTCGATAGTTGCTGTTGAAGTTATTAAGAATACCGCCGATCATAAAGCCCGGATCAAGGCCGGCGCAGAAAAGAATCCAGGCCATGAGCGAGGAGGTGGTTGTCTTTCCGTGTGTCCCGGTAACCATGACAGGGTGTTTACTGCCAACCATGAATCGGTTCAGAGCCTGCGGCATGGAGCAGAAGTTAAGGCCCATGGACTCCACTGCCACTGCTTCCGGGTTATTTTTCGTCACCGCATTTCCAATGATGACAAGATCCGGTCTGTAAGACAGGTTGTCGCCATGGAAGTTTTCAATCACATGGATTCCCTTGTCAAAAAGAAAATCGCTGATGGGAGGATATACCTTATGATCTGAGCCGGTAATCGTATATCCCATGTCTTTCAGTATACAGGCAAGGGCGCCCATGCCCGTTCCACAGACTGCCGTCAAGTGGATGGTGTCGACGTTGTCGGGTATGATATTGTTATCAAGGTTCATGGTTATATCTGTCGTTTTCAGGTCTATGTCTTCTGTTCCCTGCCGCAAAGATAAGCAGCTATTTTGAACACACCCTAATCGTCATCTTATTCTTGACTCATGCCGTTCAATCAACCCATACCATGTTTCGCATCGTCTAACAATTATAGTCTTTATTGTTCAATGCGCATGCGTGATATTTATTAGCGTCTCGTCCCATAAAAATATTGACCGCCGGGTCTCCTTGCATTAATAATACGTCTACCTTATAAATAGTGAGTATGAATGCAATACGCGGGAGGCGTTTATGGCCGTTATAACCATAGCCCGGCAGCTTGGGGCGGGCGGGAAAACGATTGGAGAAAAAGTGGCAAAGGCGTTGGGCTACTCGTTTTTCGATAATGAAATTATTCAGATGGTGGCGGAAAAGGCAAATGTGTCTGATGAGGTGGTAAGGACGCTCGAGAAAGACACCAGTGGAAAATTTTTTAAATTTTTTGCGGGGCTGGTTCCTCGAACGTTTGCAGACAGGGTAACGGAAGCGGAGCCCGACGTGTTAACCGAACCCATTTATGTTGATCTGCTCCATAAAATTATCACCCAGATAGCAGAGACCGGAAATGTGGTCATTCTAGGCAGGGGAAGTCAGTATGTTCTAAAGGATCAAGAAGATGCCTTTCATGTGCTTTTAACCGCAAACAATAATCTCAGAATGAAGTTTTTAGGGAAGAAGTATAACCTGAGGCCGGATGAGGCTGCCAAAGCAATTAAAGTGGAAGACAGTCGCCGTGAGAAACTGTATAAAAGCTTCGGGCGTGATGATTATGATTCATATTACAACTACCATCTGACCTTCAACATGGTGAAAACGGATATTGATATGGCGGTGAGGCAGATTTGTGCAATGGTGTCGGTTTAGGGCTCACCCTACGCCATATCCGCCAATACCTCTTCTGCGGCCTTGATGGTGTTGTTAATATCCTCTTCGCTATGGGCCGCGGAAACAAAGAGTGCTTCAAACTGAGATGGCGCGAGATATATTCCCTTATCCCTCATTTTCTTATAGTATTCTGAAAACATGGCAGTGTCCGACGTCTTTGCTTGTTCAAAATCAGTTACCTTTTTGTCTGTGAAAAAGAAACCGAGCATGGACCCGACATTTGCCACTGAGGCCCTGATGCCGTTATCTTCTGCAGCCTGCAGAAGACCCTGTGCCAGTTTTTGAGACAGGGCTTCAAGGGCTTCATAGAAACCCGGTTGCTGAAGCTCTGTCAGTGTGGCAATGCCTGCTGCCATGGCAACAGGGTTTCCCGACAATGTTCCCGCCTGGTAGACAGAGCCCTGGGGTGCCACACACTCCATTATATCCTTTTTGCCGCCGTAGGCTCCCACGGGCAATCCGCCCCCGATTATTTTTCCAAGACATGTCAAGTCCGGCATGATGCCATATAGAGACTGGGCACCGCCATAAGCCACCCTGAACCCTGTCATGACTTCATCAAATATCAAAAGGCTGCCCGCGTTGTCGGTCAAATCACGAAGTGATTCAAGAAAGCCTTTCGCCGGCTTTACCATGCCCATATTGCCGGCCACGGGCTCCACGATCACGGCTGCTATGTCATCCCCCTTATCGTTGAAAACCCGGGTAATACTTTCCACATCATTGAATGGAAGGGAAAGGGTGTGCCGTGTCACGGAATCGGGGATTCCCGGGCTTCCGGGAATGCCTAACGTGGCGACACCGGAACCGGCTTCAACCAGAAGCGTGTCGCCGTGACCGTGGTAACAGCCGTCGAATTTGATGATGATATCCCGCTTTGTAAATCCCCTGGCAAGCCTTACGGCGCTCATGGTCGCTTCTGTTCCGGAGTTTACCATTCGAACCATCTCTATGGATGGGACGGCATTTATTACAATGGCCGCCAGCTCGAATTCGAGATCAGTGGGGGCGCCGAAACTGGTTCCCCTTGATAGTACGCTTTTGACAGCCGCAATCACCGCCGGATGCCTGTGGCCCAGGATCATAGGGCCCCATGAACCGACATAATCTATATATTCGTTGCCGTCCGCATCAATAATTTTGGAACCCTCGGCGCGGTCTACAAAGACCGGTTCTGCGCCAACGGATTTGCATGCTCTGACAGGGGAGTTGACACCTCCCGGTATCACCTGAATTGACTCTTTAAAAAAATGTCGGGATCTGTCATTATTCATAGTCGTTCCTTTCACACATTTGCTGAAGGGGTCTGGGTTTTCACGCATGGAATAACAAAGCATAAAACAGAGGTCAATAGGGATCTTGAGTCATCAACAGAGGGTATGGTGGGAACAAAAAAAACGCACAAACAGACAGAAGCTTTTCTGTCCTATGTCCTGGGCCGGAGGCCGGAGGAATTTGGACTGATCCCGGACGAAGAAGGCTTTGTACCGACCAAAGAGTTCCTCAAGGCGGTAAACGAGGAAGACGGCTGGCGGAACCTAAACACAGGTATGCTGAATGAGCTGAAGATGAGCACGGCGGACCCGTTTCTGGAAATAAAAGGCGGTCTGATCCGGGCCGTAAAAAGGGAAAATCTGCCGGAACGCGTTCCGGCACTCGACCCGCCGAAGGTGCTTTTTACCGGCATTACCAGAAAATCGCATCAAGTGGTACTTGAAAAAGGCATTCTGCCCACCCGGCATAAGTATGTCATACTTGCCGAAGACGAACACATGGCTGTCCGTATTGCAAAGCGGCGGGACCCTTCACCGGTGATCCTGGCAGTCAATACCGCCATGGCAATGGATAAGGACGCAATGTTTTATCAAAAAGGCGAGGGCATATACCTTGCACGGTATGTGGACCCCGGCTGTTTCACCGGCCCCCCCGTTCCAAAGGAGAAAAAACCGTCTGATCGATCAAAGAAAAAGGTTGAACAGATACAGGAAAACACCGCAGGGAGTTTTGTTGTAGATGTTCAAAATCTTGAGAGGCACAAGGGGTGGGGAAAAAATAAAAAGGGTCAATCGTGGAAGCGGGATAAAAAGAAGATCCGTCGGGAGCGAAAAAAGGAGTGGCCGGAATGACCATCAGGGAAAAAACAAATTGACATATACGGGCACGGGTGCTAAAAATGCCGCTTATTTTAAAACCACTCTCCCTGGGCCGTTAGCTCAACTAGGCAGAGCACCTGACTCTTAATCAGTAGGTTGAAGGTTCGATTCCTTCACGGCCCACCAGCTAAATATTCTATGATTCTGATTGGTTAGAAGTTTCCTTTTTGCTTCATCTTGAAAGGCTTTTTTGTACCCCGTGTGAGACTTT
>Ga0180435_10000610_pt1 | contig 37813 bp, 34 predicted proteins | sample SS_ome_3_FD_132467 | JGI IMG/M metagenome (GOLD analysis project Ga0180435, IMG submission 132467) | Hypersaline lake sediment archaeal communities from the Salton Sea, California, USA - SS_3_S_1 metaG | ecosystem: Environmental > Aquatic > Non-marine Saline and Alkaline > Hypersaline >... | reverse complement strand
ACTCAACCAGAAAACAATTACATCGGGCCCTGCCAGGAATTTTCATACCCGATGGGTATAACTTTCGGAAGATGTCTCGAAAATACTTTCTGATTTTGCCTGTCTATGCTTTTACGATTTTTTTTCGGCCGCGTTTCACTCCTGCGGTGGCATTACGTGTATCCACCACCAACAATGCATTTTGCACAATCCAGTTATAATCATAATCGCTATGGTCGGTAGAGATGATTACCACATCATAACGGCGCAACATTCCGGCGGTCAACGGTTTGCTTTTCATATGCAAATCATGTTCGCGTTGTTTGTGTGTTTTGCCGATATAAGGATCGTTATAATCGACCTTGGCGCCTTTTTCCCGTAAAAGTTCAATCAGTTCGATCGAAAGTGATTCTCGTACATCGTCGATATCTTTTTTATAAGCCAGCCCCAGAACCAGAACCCTGGATCCTTTCAGACTTTTTTCCCGGTCGTTAAGTGCGTCCATAGTTCGGGCAATCACGTAATGAGGCATATCGGTGTTGATCTCACCGGCCAACTCGATAAATCTGGTCGGCAATCCATACTGCCGGGCTTTCCACGTCAGATAAAAGGGATCGATCGGTATGCAGTGTCCGCCCAGTCCCGGCCCAGGGTAGAACGGCTGAAAACCGAATGGCTTGGTACTGGCCGCCCGGATAACTTCCCAGACATCGATATCCATCCGATCGAATAACATTTTTAATTCGTTCACCATTGCGATATTGACACAGCGGTAAGAATTTTCCAGAATTTTCGCCGCTTCGGCCACCTCACAGGAACCCACCGGAACAATCGTATGAATGGCGATCCGATAAATCTCCAGGGCTTTTTCTAATGATTCTTTATTATATCCGCCGACTACCTTGGCAATGGTTGACGTCTGAAAATCCTTGTTGCCCGGATCTTCCCGCTCGGGTGAATATGCCAGGTAAAAATCCCTGCCGGCTTTCAAACCGGATGTTTCCAGAATAGGAAGCATTAATTCACGCGTTGTTCCCGGATAGGTTGTACTTTCCAGCACTACCAGTTGCCCTTTGCGCATATAACGAGAAATGGTTTCACAGGTTTTCTCAACATATTGCATATCCGGCTCGCGATTTTCCGTCAATGGCGTCGGAACACATATCAACAGCGCGTCCGGCTTGGATAACTGATTCATGCTGTTGGTCGCGCGAAACCTCTTCGACCGAACCATGTCGCGTACCTGTTGATTGGGTATATGTTTTAACGGACTGATACCCTTGTTCAGGGTATCGACCATTTTTTTATTGATGTCAAATCCTAACACCTTAGCTCCACCCGCGCAAAATTCTCGGGCCAGGGGCAATCCGACATACCCTAAACCAACAATGCCGATCAGAGGTGTCTTGTTGTGAGTAACTTTTCTTTTTTTTGCCATGTTCTTACTCCAATTTAATTTTAATTTTCATCGCTATTACGCATTTCCCCCCGAAACCATTCTACAAACCGTTTCAATCCTGTTTGAATTTCCGTTCGCGGATCATACCCCAGTTCTTTTTGAGCTTTGCGGATATCGGCATAGGTCTGCTTCACGTCGCCGGGCTGTTCGGGAAGTTGATTAATGATAGCTTTTTTATCCAATGCTTTTTCAATTTCCCATATTAGTTGATCGAGCCGGACCGGCCGAGATTCTCCCAGATTATAAATTTTATATCCGTCGCAACTATGCAGACAACGAATCACTCCATTGATAATGTCATCGATATAAGTAAAATCCCGCCTCATGGAACCGTCCCCAAAAACAGGAATCGGTTGGCCCGCTTCGATCAACCGGCTGAATTTGTGAATAGCCAGATCCGGCCGCTGCCGAGGGCCATATACCGTAAAAAACCTTAAACAGGTTATGCCGATATCATACAAATGGCTGTAAGTGTGGCAGATTAACTCACCGGCTTTTTTTGTGGCGGCATAGGGTGAGATGGGATAATCCACATTATCGCTTTCCGAGAAAGGTACTTTGGTATTGTTGCCGTAAACGCTGGAGCTGGATGCGAATATAAATTTTTTAATGGCATACTCTCGAGCCGCTTCCAGCAGGTTCATAGTACCGTTAATGTTGACATCCTGATAAACCGCTGGATTTTGAATCGATGGCCTCACTCCCGCTTTGGCCGCCAGATGGATTATCATATCGATCTTGGCACCGCTCACGACCGAAGCCACACACTCACGGTCACGGATATCGCCTTCCACCAGAGAAAACTTGTCATTGGTAAGGCATAAGCTTAGATTGTCCCGTTTTGTGCGCGGGCTGTAAAATTCATCGAAATTATCAAGGCCGACAATCCTGTGTTCGTCGGCCAGAAGTTTTTCACATAAATGTGAACCAATAAACCCCGCCGCACCTGTTAACAGTATATTCATCAAAAACCCTGCTATTGCGATAATTCTTTGGCTAAATCAATAATATAGTTACGCATCGTTTCACTCATGTCCTCGCGTTGGAGAGAAAACTCGATATTCGTCTTGACAAACCCTTCTTTGTTGCCAATATCGCATCGCTTCCCTTGCAGTCGATGACCGTACATCGCCCGATCGAGTACCATCATCCGCATCGCGTCGGTAATCTGAATTTCATTACCTTTTCCCGGTTTGGTTCGACTGAGATATTCGAAAATTTCCGGCGTGAATACGTACCGGCTGGCTATGACAAGATTCGACGGCGCTTCTTCCACGCTGGGTTTCTCCACAAAATCATTTACCAGAAAAAGGCCCGGTTCGATTTCCCTGCCGTCAATTACCCCATAGCGACTTACTCGATCGCGTACCACTTCTTCCAGCAGGACCACCGGTTCCTGAAATCGTTCATAAACCTCCAGCAACTGCTGAATCGCTGGTTTGACAGCGTCCGTCACCGTGTCGCCTAACAAAACAACGAACGGTTCATCATTGACATGGTGTCGGCCACAATATATCGCATCTCCCAAACCTTTCATTTCCTTCTGCCATACGAAGTGGATGTCCGCTATTTCCGAGATTCGCTTCATCTTTGCCAATTGCGTTTCCCTGCCCTTCTCACGCAATTGGGCTTCCAGTTGGAAACTCCGGTCGAAGTGCTCTTCAATCGCTCTTTTACCGGCGCCGATTACCATCAGAATATCCGTAATACCGGCACGCACGGCTTCTTCCACCACATATTGAATAACCGGCGTATCGACTATAGGTAGCATTTCCTTGGGTTGTGATTTTGTGGCCGGAAGAAAACGGGTACCAAAACCCGCGGCGGGAATTATGGCTTTACGAATCATATTCAATCTCTTCTGGTATGAGTTACTAATCTGGGCTTAACCACTTTTATTTTCTTTTGGCCCAACTGTTTTCTGAGCTTGGTAAACATTTTCTCGTCCTCATACATCCCTACAATCGCGCCGCCGGAACCGGTAAACTTTGCGCTGGCCCCTACTGATCGAGCAACTTGCACCATTTGAAGGTTAGGTGGGCTAATATGATATATTTTCGCGCGGCGGTCAAAATTAGCGTTAATCAGTGAAAACATTTTGTCCGTTTGCGTTTTCACCAGACTGCTCTTAAATTTGTCGGCCAGTTGCGCCCAGAAACGCATGGCATTTACCACGGCTCGATCTCCCTGATCGAAACGCTCACGAATATTATTGTGAAAGATCTCCGACACTTCCGAAAAATCTTCCCGATATGCTATATATAGAGGAGGTAATAACCTGGTATCCATTTCCTCGTAACGACCATGTCCCTGCTTTTGCATGATGGCTTTGTTGAAATCCATATACACCAGACCTTCATAAACCTGAATCACGCGATCCTGCAGACCGGCCGATATGTTTAATTCGTCGCATTCAGCCGAAAGAATCAGGGAGGCTTGCGTAGGCTTGGGGATACTCACTCCATAAAAAGTCATTAATCCACGCAGGCAGGCGGTTATTATCGCACTGGAGCCGGCAAGACCGACACCGTGGGGAATGTTGGACTGATAGCGAATCGTAAAATTTTTATTGTTAAGCTCAATTTGATTATCCTGACAATAATCATAAAAACGCTTAATGGTCGCTTTCAAAAGACGAATCCCCCCGTAATAGCCATGCTGGACCACGTCATCTACCAACTCGCGAACTCCGCTGAATCGAGACTGATCTTTTTGGCAGGGCAGAATCTCCAGCTCCGGGCTTTCGTAAAGAATAACTTCCGCGTGAAAATTACAAAATGCCAATGATATCGTTTTGCCGAAATAACCGTCGGAAGGATTTCCGATCAAACCTACACGGGGAAATGATTTTGCTCTGATAATCATAATTATATACTCATCACGATTGAGTTTTCCCCTTTTTGCAATATGTATTTACTTATCAGGAAAACAATTACATCGGGCCCTGCCAGGAATTATCATACCCGATGGGTATATTTTCACGTCAGCCGGGCCGGCCGATACTGTAATATTCAAAACCCTGCTTTTTAACGTATTTGGCGTCGTAAAGATTACGGCCGTCAAAAATCACCGGCCGTTTCAGTTGGGCCGCGATCAAGTCGAAATCGGGAGTACGAAATTCCTGCCATTCCGTAAATATAACCAGCCCGTCGGCTCCTTTTAATATCTCGTAACTGCTCTTTGACGTTTCGATCCGACCGTTTAGCTTCTCCCGGGCGGCGGGCATGGCTTCGGGATCGTAGGCCTTAATATTGATACCCGCGGCAAGAAATTTCTCGATACAGTAAATAGCGGGTGATTCACGAACGTCATCGGTCCTCGCTTTAAAAGCCAATCCCCAAACCGCCAGGGTGATTTTATCGGCCCGGTCTCCGAAATAATCCAGAATCCGCCCGGCAAAACGATCCTGTTGATGATAATTGGCCTGCTGAACGGCTTTCGCTATCGTCATGGTACAGTCATGGTGATCTCCCATATAGATCAACGCTCGTACATCCTTGGGAAAACAACTGCCCCCGTAACCAACCCCGGGAAATAAAAACGAGTTACCAATTCTCGAGTCACTGCCTACCCCGCCCCGCACCTGTTCCACATCGGCGCCAAACCGGTCACACAAAGCGGAAATTTCATTCATAAAAGAAATCCGTGTCGCCAGCATGGCATTGGCTGTGTACTTGGTCATCTCCGCTGAAGCCGGATCCATAAACAGAATACGACTGTTCTTACGCATGAACGGATGATAAAGCTGTTTCATGATTTCCATGACCGCCGGATTGGTGGTGCCGATGATTACTCGATCCGGTTTCATAAAATCGTCCACGGCCGAACCTTCTTTGAGAAATTCGGGATTGCTTACATAGTCGAAAGGATGCTCGGTACAAGAGGCCATCAAATCAATTACTTTTTTATGCGTTCCCACCGGCACGGTGCTTTTGGTAACAATAATACGATAACTGTCCATCACTTGCGCGATTTTCTCCGCTACCGCCAGAATGGTTGATATGTCCGCGGAACCGTCACTGGCCGAAGGAGTACCCACCGCCAGAAAAATAACCAGAGAATTATCCACTCCCTGGTTTAAGTCGGTGGTGAACGTTAAACGTCCCGCCGCTATGTTATACTGGACAATTTCTGTCAGGCCCGGCTCATAGATGGGGATAATCCCCTGGTTTAGATCGTCAATTTTCTTTTTGTCGGTATCCACGCAGACAACATGATTGCCCCCGTCTGCCATACAAGCCGCCGCTACCAACCCCACATAACCAACACCAACAACCGATACTTTCATTTTATTCGCTCACTTGCTCAATCGTTTTTTTATACTCATCACGATTGAATTTTCCCGTTTTCATATTATGTGTTTTCTTATCATAAAAACAATTACATCTGGCCCTGCCGGGAATTCTCATACCCGATGGGTATATCTACTTTCCAGATATGGCCGACTTGTTTAAAAGTATATCGCTCGAGTATAAAGTCCGGGCAATAATGTTTGAATGGGCTCACTACATAAACAGGCCGCTCTTGAAAAAATTTGTCGAATGTATTTTCGTCGCATCGGTATAAATTATTTATCAAAGTATGATTGGAAATAATAACAACATCGGGACGTGTATTTTGCACTTCCTGGACATATAAAAGGGGATAGACGGTTGTGCCGTCCGCGTAAATCAGGGCGTTTTCTTCCAATACCTGTAACACTTCCCGGGCAAAGCGTTCCGCCCCTCTATATCCCCGTTGCCACGGTTGCAGAAAATATTTATATTTGTCTCGATAAGGAACTTCTCTTACGGGTTTTACTGTGGGATATAATTTCTGGGACCAACGAGGACTGTTGCGGGCCCACCGGGGAATTGCCATATACAAAGGCAATGGCACATAAATGAAAATTAAAATCAACAATATAGTTATTTTCCGATTCCATCGCATGATTACCGAACAGCCTGCCCCGACCATAATAGCTGCCAGACAGTAAAAGGGCAGAAAAAAAACATAACGATCCGGAACCTGATAACGAAAAGCAAATCCGAAAAACAAAATTAACAGAGCCAGGAGAATATTTACCAGCGATCGGCAGGAGGTATGGCTTTTCAGACAATAAAGGCCCACGAAAAATAACATAATATTGGGCGTCGGAAAATTCAGAATAAAGAACATAATGTTTTCTTTAACAATCTTACCGGATATATTCGTATTGAGAACATCTCCCTGCCAACTGTTGCCGAAGAACGCCGATGATATAGTCGCTCCGACCTCTCCACTTTGGACCATGCCTTTTACAATGAGATATTCATAAGGTAAATTACCGATTACCCAAAAAAGCAGAATAAAAGCCATATTTCCCCAGACAATTTCTTTTCTGACTTTGAGCCGAATAATAAACACTAGATAGCAGATAAAAGCAATTGCCCCCCACATGTGATTGGCGATGGATAAACCATTGAGCAAACCCAGCAAATATAAATATTCGATTCTTCTGCTTTTGATGAACTGAAATAATACCACCAGTTCGGTCAAAAACAAAGCGGTATATAACGTGTACACTTCCGCGATACAGGCTTGCTGCCAAAAGGTGTGAGAAATCCCCAGAGTGATTGCTCCCACCAGAGCCGGGATTGTTTCTCTCAGCCATAAACGCAGGAGTAAAAAAAGATTGGCCACCGTAATCGCCGCCGAAAATGCCGAAATCAAATTGATTTTAAAGGCCAATTCACCCCCGGGAATATACTTTACTGCCATTCCGATGAGAATATAAAGTGGATGGGCCAGCGCCAATCCCATTCGGCCTTCGATATCATTGTGCCAAATGCGATACTGAAACAAACCACTGTCCTGCCATAAAACCGTCGGCGCACAGGTGAACGCGTAGAACCCCCCGAATACTGACAACATAAAACAATATAAAATCAGCGTTTGATGTCTTTGTCGAAACTTGACAGACTGACCCTCTGCTCTATAATGATTCTCAAGTTGACGGGATGTTATACTCATCTCGATTGAGTTTTCCCATTTTCATATTATGCATTTACTTATCATAAAAACAATTATACTGCTTACGATTGAATTTTCCCGTTTTCGTATTGTGTATTTACTTGTCAGAAAAACAATTACATCGGGCCCTGCCAGGAATTCTCATAACCGATGGGTATAAATTGTTATGATTGGAGTCGATCATTATGCCTGAAAATAATAATTACAAAAATACCGATCTTCCTCAAACCAGCCGGGATAATGCTCCCCCTCCACCCTCGCCAAAAGCGTCTCGCCGCGGTTGGTTATTTATCCTGTTGGCCTTATTGTTTATCATAATCATTATCTTAACGGAAAGAAAAGCATCTATTCCCTGGCGCCATGATTATCAAGCCGCCCTGGACCAGGCCCGGGATCAAAATAAATTTGCCCTGATAGCTTTCCACAAAATAGATATTAATGCCTGTTTCAAAATGAAAAACAATACCTATGCGAACGACAATGTTATAAATTATGTCGAAAAACGATTTATCCCGGTATTGCTCGATGCCGACGAACATAAGAAACTTGTCCGACAACATAATATTACGTCGTTCCCCGGTTTTATTATCCTGAACCCTCGAAATAACAAAACTGATAGAAGGCAAGGATACCAGGATGCAGAACTGTTTATCGAAATGCTGGACAAATCCCTGAAAAAAATTCAATGATCTGCCCATCCGCTATCGGGGCGTTTTCCGCGGGGCGGCGTGTACTTCCGCCAGGGGCCGGAAATACTCGATTACATTCGGCAGACCTTCTTCCAGTTTGACTTTTGGTTGCCAATCCAGTTTCTGCCCGGCCAGAGAAATATCTGGCCGACGACGCTCCGGATCATCCTGGGGTAAGGGCTTATAAACAATCTTGGAGGAAGACCCGGTCAAATTTACGATCAACTGAGCAATCTCCTTGATTGATCGCTCATCGGGATTCCCCAGATTGACCGGACCGGTCGATTCATCCTGTTCCATAAGCCTGATCAGCCCCTCAACCATATCGCTGACATAACAAAAGGATCGGCTTTGCGAACCGTCTCCAAAAATGGTTATGTCTTCGCCCCGTAGTGACTGCAGTATAAAATTACTGATCACCCGCCCGTCGTCGGGACGCATTCGAGGGCCGTAGGTATTGAATATCCGGGCAACCCGAATATCAACTTCGTTTTCCCGATGATAGTCAAACATTAGCGTCTCCGCTACTCGCTTGCCCTCATCGTAACAGCTTCGGGGACCAATGGTATTGACATTACCCCAATAATCTTCCCTTTGCGGATGCTGTTCCGGATTACCGTAAATTTCCGACGTCGATGCCTGCAGAACCCGGGCACCAATTTCCTTGGCCAAATTCAACCCGTGAATCACTCCCATTACCGAGGTCAACACAGTTTTCACCGGACTACGCTGATAATGTATCGGGGAAGCCGGACACGCCAGATTATAAATATAATCCACTTCCAGCCGATACGGATCCGTTACATCATGACGAAATACTTCTAGATCCTCGTTGTGCAGTAAATGCCGAATGTTGTCACGAGAACCAGTGTGAAAATTATCCAGAATAATAACGGAATGCCCCTCTTGCAATAACCGCTCTGTTAAGTGGCTGCCTACAAATCCCGCTCCACCGGTGATTAAGACTCTCATAAAATTATGCTCCGGTAAGTTGTAATAATCATCAGGTTGAGGTTCCCGTTTTCGTATTTTTTAAAACTCAAACCGATCGTACCAATGTGCAAAAATGCTCAAAAACCAGAAAAAATGGATATTTTTGGAAAATTTCTCAAAAAAATACAGCTTTTTTAAAAACGACATAAACACTTGTCACATATGTATATAAAAGAATATTTCGCATAATACCCGTCCTTTTGAGGTATTTTCTTATTCAGAAAAATTACTTCGCGCCCAGACAATACACGCCGTTAAAAAACTCTCATCAGAAAAATCGCGCCCGGTGCCTGTTGCTCTGTCCGGCGTAAAAGTTCGTGCTGCCTACGCACAAAACTTGCCATTGTTGTTACTCGTATAGAATCTTTGAAATCGCCCCGTGGCGCACTCCGTCCCCGTCGGCACCAACGCCGTATTTTGATAAAATATTATGAATAATTTACTTACAAATACTTCGCCCGGTGCTCGGTTACAGTTGCTCCAGTAAATCCGCATCGATTTCCACCGCCGCGGCCTGGCCCAGCATCTCTACCTGCAATAGGATACGCGTTGACTTATTCCTGCGAACCACAAAGCCTTCCTGCCCCATCAATGGCCCACCGCTAACCCGGCAACGCATCCCTTTTGTCAAACTGGGATGCGGATCGATCGGCATCCCGCTGGCAATTGCGTGGTTAATAGCCGTGAGTTCATAAATCAATTGCTTCTGGTCAATTACCTTGATTATCTGTGCGATTCGGTTCGTCGTCAAAGCCTGATAACGTGCCTGTTCGTCACCACAAAAAAACAGATATCCCCCAAAAAGGGGTAGTAATGAACGATATTTCCTTCCTTTACGGTGCGATACTTTTTCTACCAAAGGCAGAAAATAAGCGATATCCCAACGCGAAAGGGTCGTGGCCAAAGCTTTTTCATTACGACTTTTCGTATGGGCAACCCACCATTGACCCTGGATTTCTTCCAGGGTTGCATTCTCGGGATAAACAATAGGGGGATTATCGGTAATTTTCAGCATCTCTGTATCCTAAGCGAGTTAATTCCGGCCTGGAAGCCGAAGTATTAAAAAAAACATAACTTCATTTCTAGCAACACCATAATATCGGCATTTGCGTGGATGAGATTGACTCCATATTTTCCTATATTAACACTTAATATGCAACTATTCTCTGCGATATTTTATGGGTGGTATATTTCCAAATTGCTAAAAAAAAGAATATAATCATCACAATTGCCGTCAATCTCCAAGATTGTGGCGAACCGGTCACTTCTTGCCGATAGAATTTATACTTAGCACATTTAATTTTTACCGTTTTATAGAGTTACCCTTATGTAGTTACTATAAAACCTTTGCTCCTTTTCTCTTGAATGTAATTGGCGATCTGGTCACAATAACAAAATGAGTAAAACGAACCCTAACCTGAAACGCTGCATGGATTTAATGGTAATCTTGCCACTTGGCCCGATAATCATCGCCTTTGTAGTACTTATAGCTATATTTGTTCGCATCTGTTGTGGTCGTGGAGTCATTTTTACCCAGGAGCGCGCCGGTTTGAATGGCGTGCCATTCACATTATACAAATTTCGCACCATGAAATCAGACTGTGATCCCTTTGGTCCATCTCCCAAAGGAAGCCATGATTCCCGCCTGACCGGCCTGGGACGGTACCTCCGAATGCTTTCGCTCGATGAATTGCCCCAGTTATTCAATGTTCTCAAAGGCAATATGTCCCTGGTCGGGCCCCGTCCTCTATATATGGAGCAGGTTAAAGAGTGGAATGATCGACAAAAGCTTCGTCTTTTAGTCAAACCAGGCCTGACCGGTTTGGCTCAGACCAGCGGCCGCGGCAGTCTCACCATTGAAGAAAAGCTCGAACTCGATGTCCGGTACGTGGAAAATCAAAACCTTCGGCTCGACCTTAAGATTATTATCAAAACCTTCTTCGGTATGTTGTGTCCCGCCGATATTTATGAAAAAAAATACTCCCAAACTCAGAACACCAGACAGTCGTAATAATCAACGCAATTCTCCCATGGCATCTGCAGGTGGGACAGGTATAATTTACAAATATCGCTTTAACCCTTAAGAATTAATCATTTATGTGTGGCATCGCCGGAATCGTCAATATAAACGTTACGGAACCGATAGAGCTCGAAGAATTGCAGCGGATGGCTGCCTGCCTGGCTCATCGGGGCCCTGACGCTTGTGGAACTTATCTTGATCCTCAAAGCCGATGCTGCGGATTGGCGCATCGACGGCTTTCTATCATTGACCTGGAAGGAGGCCGACAGCCCTTAGCCAATGAGGATGAGACGATATGGATCAGCTACAATGGCGAATGTTATAATTTTCCTCAACTCCGCCGCCAACTTCAGCATGCCGGCCATAAGTTCCGTACGCATTGTGACACTGAAGTCGTAGTCCACCTTTACCAAGAGTATGGTCCTGAATGTGTGGAACATATGCGCGGCATGTTTGCATTGGCCATTTGGGATCAGACCCAACGGCAATTATTTTTAGCTCGCGACCGAATGGGCCAAAAGCCGCTCTATTATGCCCTGTACAAAGGGCGTTTTATCTTCGCCTCTGAATGTAAGGCCATTTTACATACCAGAAAATTCCCCCGTCGCCCCGACCTAATGGCCCTCGGTCAATATTTACTGCTCCAGTATGTTCCATATCCTCATAGCGGTTTCGCCGATATTCGCCAGCTTCCCCCGGCCCATACTCTTACGATCACCGCCGGCAGTGATAATCATCCTCAGCCCCGACGTTACTGGTCCATTCCCACAGCGCCCGTCTTTAAGGGAACAGAATCAGAAGCGGTCGAGCATCTTCGCGCGGAATTGGCCGAGGCAACCCGAATACGGATGATAAGCGATGTGCCTTTAGGGTCCTTTTTATCGGGGGGTATTGATTCCACCATCATAGTAGGTTTAATGAGTCAGGCCCAAAGCCAATCGGTCAAAACCTGCGCCATCGGATTTGCCGAACAGAATTACAATGAACTGCCCTACGCGTCTATAGCCGCTAAATTTTTTCACACCAACCATTTTGAAAAAGTTGTTCGGGCGGATTGTCTGGATACCATCGAAAAACTCAGTTATTTCTATGACGAACCTTTTGCCGATTGCTCGGCGTTACCGACTTATCATTTATCGCATCTGGCGCGCTCACAGGTGACGGTTGCTCTAACCGGTGATGGCGGCGATGAGTGTTTCGGCGGCTATGACCGTTACCGGGCGCTGTATCTGGCCGAACGTATAAACCGTATATGTCTGCTCCGTTGGTTAGCGCGACGGCGTTTCTGGCAGAAACTTTCCAGCGGCGAATACCGTAGTCGAATTCGGAGTTGGAAGCGTTTTATCACAGCCGCGTCTCTGCCTGTTTCGCAAAGATATCTCAAATGGATGGCGGTCTTTAATCCTGACATGCTCGAAAAATTATGTCTGGATGACTTGACGGCAACTACACAATGGGATTATCTGGCCCGACACTTTCCTCCGGTGGATACTTTTGGTTCGGAACCGGAACGTCATATAGCTCAGGCCATGCTCTCGGACGGTAATAACTATCTGCCTAACGACTTGAACACTAAAATCGACCGGGCCAGTATGTCCATAGGTCTGGAGTTGCGTTGCCCCTTCCAGGACCATAAAGTCGTCGAGCTGGCCTATTCCCTGAAACCTTCGTGGAGGCATAACGGTAAAGATTCAAAGCGGATTCTGCGCCGGGCTTTCTTTGAATTCCTGCCGAAGACCATCAATCGCCGTCGTAAAATGGGTTTCGGTGTCCCCGTGGGCCGCTGGTTCCGTACGGAACTGCGCCCATTATTTATGGATACGGTACTATCATCCCGTGCTTTACAGCGGGGTTATTTTCACCGCCGGACCATTGAAACCCTTTTAGCCGAAAATGACCTGGAAAAGGAAGATCACGGCCATCGGCTCTGGTCGCTTTTGATGTTGGAATTATGGCATCGACGTTTCGTCGATGATATCCCAACGATCTAAGCAATCCACCCTCATCGTGATTATCCTTTGCCCGGAGAGATGTTTATGATAGTATGAAGATTCGTGTACACACAATCAGCGACAATGTGTTATCTATAAAATAGTGTTTTGTTTACTTTCTGCGGTAAAAAGAGAATGAAGAGAAAAATTGTTATTTTATTCACTTGCGTGGGCAGACGAGTTTCCCTGGTTCGTTCTTTTCGTCAGGCCTGCTCCCGGCTGGGTTGTCAAAGTGTTATTATCGGGACCGATACAACCAAATATTCACCCGCCCTGCTTTGCTGTGATCGTCAATATATCGTACGTCCTATCGCAGACAAAGGCTATTATCAGGATATCTCCAAAATCATCACCCAGGAAAAAGTTGATATTCTGATTCCAACCATTGATCTGGATTTGTCCCTTTGGGCGCAAAAAAGAAAATCACTGGCCCGGCGGGGATGCACGGCCCTGATTTCAAAACCCGAAGTTGTTGCAGTTACTCATGACAAACGTTTAACTCATCGCTTTTTGGTCGAACATGGCTTTGACTCTCCCGACACCCTTTCTGCCCGCCAGGCCCTTAAAAACCGAAAAAATCATTTTCCTTGTTTTCTCAAACCCTGGGACGGACACGCCAGCCTCGGCGCCCGTGTTGTCCGCAACCGGGAAGAATTAAAATTCTATTCTAAAAATGTCCCCAATTCTATTGTTCAGGAATTAATCGAAGGACAGGAACATACCGTCGATGTGCTGGTCGATTTTGCAGGCCAAGTCCGTTGTGTTGTCCCTCGCCGTCGGATCGCTGTGCGCGGTGGAGAGGTCAGTAAGGGTGTCACCGTAAAAAACTCTCTAATCATCGAGCAATGCAAGCAATTGGTTGAAACCTTGGCTGCCGGGCCCGGAGTGATTACTTTACAATGTTTCCTTACTCCCGAAAACAAAGTCAAATTCATCGAAATCAATCCCCGCTTCGGCGGTGGAGTACCCCTGGCCATCAAAGCCGGGGCCGCTTTTCCCCGCTGGATACTGCAGTTATGGATGGGCCAAAATCCCCGCATTTCCTTCGATCGCTGGCGAGACGGTTTGGTTATGTTGCGTTACGATGAAGCCGTCTGGTATGATAAATAATAATCTTGGCGATTATAAACGTTTTGGGGCTTAAAAAATGGTGGTCAAATCGCTGGAAAATCTAGTCGGGCAACAGAAAGCTGAGAGCGGCTCATCATCTTGTAATCTTATGTTCACGCCCGGCGGCCATGAACGCCTCGATATTCGCCAGCGGTGTCTCCTGAGGAAGATCACACCCCGTACTCAGGACAAAATGTGGATATGGATCCATCGCCTGCAGTAATGCCTTAACTTCACGATATACCGCCTCGGCGGTACCACTTAACATAGTCGTCGTGGGATTAATATTCCCTATCACAGCAACGTCCCGGCTGACCCGTTGTGCGATTTCCGGTAAATTTATTCCCACCTCGCTTGAATCCAGGCTGACCCCATCGACCTCCGCTTCTGTCATTTTGTCAATCAAATGCGTAGTATTGCCGCAAGTGTGATACACAAAATTTATCCCCGTAAACCGGCAACTGGTGCTGATGTGACGGATATATCGTGCCGAAAACTCTTTGAATTGATTCGGCCCCAGCATCACGGCGCTCGGCTCGAGAATACAGATGACCTGCGCTCCCGCACCGATTAACAGACGCACATATTCCTGAATCCGCTCCGTGCAGAACTCGCATAAACGATTCAATTTATCCGGTTCCGTCAAACTCAACATCGCGGCTTTACTTGCTCCCATTATCAATGCCGCCAGCGAATATGGACCTGCCACATAAGCGCCCCGCAGGACACCGTTCAATCCGATACTCATCAACTTCATCGTTTCCACATACCCCATGATCCGGTTGTCAAACGAAATGTTGATCGCCTCCCATGCCTCCAACTCCTCAATATGAAAAACATCCTGGACAACCGTTGCCGAGTCGTCTTTCGGAAAAAGGGTATAGCGACCCAGGGCATTGGCCTCTACCGACAAATCCATCAACGGGAAAATCATATCGGGTTCGAAACGCTTAGCCAGATACTTTATTACCCGGTAGTGCTCCCCATAATTCTGCTGCGCCAGTTTGATTGAAACCCCGGTCTCATTCAGCCCCGGAAATCCCATCAAAGGGACCGCCAACCGACGACCTTCTTCATAGGCGTGGCACGCAAGCTCCGCCAGTCCCTTCTTATTTATCAGTGATTGTCTTGTCTGAACCATTTTTTTATTCTTCTTCCCATTATGTGCGAAACCGCACTATAATACTTATCCGGAAAACATTTACATTGAGCCCTGCCGGGAATTCTCATACCCAGGGGGCAGACACAGTCACACTTCAATATCTCGGCCATTATAGAACATCGGGCCAATTATAACTTGTGATTTAAATCACAAGTATCGACCGCCAGCAAACCGGACCTCATGTATACTCATCGCGATGGAGTTTTCCTGATTTGCATTATGTATATAATTATCCAGAAAGCAATTACATTGATCCCTGCCCGGCAAATTGATACCCAATGGGGATATTATCCGAAATTTGGGTCGATAGCCAGGTGAGACTCACCGGCATTTTATCCCTTGACGATTGGCTGTTCTTATCACGAATCTCAAGCAGGAAATAAAGCTGATTTGACCATCCCCATCCGAGCCAGACGATATCTAATCGCCACCCCCAGACAACCGAAACCATATCGAAGACTACGCTCAAAATTAATCGAAGAAGCCTCCGTAAAATAACGCGTCGGACAACTCACCTCGGCTATTTGATATCCGAACCAGAGAACCTGGGCCAGCATCTGATTATCGAAAACAAAATCATCCGAATTTACCTCCAGAGGAATCCCTTCCAGCAGCTCCCGTGAAAATGCTCGGTAACCGGTATGATATTCCGACAGCTTCGCCCCGGTCATCACGTTTTCAAATAAAGTCAAAAAACGGTTGGGAACATACTTCCAGATCGGCATCCCTCCCCGCAAAGCATATCCACCCAGAATCCGCGATCCCAGCACACAATGGTAAAGCCCATTGCCAATCATCGACGCCATCGCCGGAATCAGTTTCGGTGTATATTGATAATCGGGATGCACCATGATAATGATGTCCGACCCCGCCTCCAGGGCCAAACGATAACAGGTCTTCTGGTTGGCGCCATAACCCCGATTCTCCTTATGGGTATGGATAATAGTCTGCGGCAGTGATCGGGCAATGGCGGTGGTTTCGTCGCTGCTGGCGTCATCTACAACAATAACCTCATCAACGATACCCTGAGCCAATACTTCTTGATGGGTTTGCTGCAATGTCTGAGCCGCGTTGTAAGCCGGCATAATCACAACAACTTTTTTATCTTTGTACATAGCGGTAATTATAACTGGCTTTGCATGGTATCAAACCATTTTTGATAAGCCGCCTGATAATCCGAAGCCTTATTCGCGTCGGGTTCGATGGTCTTTACCGTCTTCAATTCCGAAAAGGCTTCCGTAGCATCACGATAGAGGCCTGCCCCGATTCCCGCTCCTCGGGCCGCACCCTGTGAACCGTCCGTATTATACAATTCCACCCGAGCACCACTAACGGTGGCAAATGCCGAAGCAAACAAAGGACTGAGAAACATGTTGGCATGTCCGGCCCGTACCGTTTGTATTTCCACTCCCATCTCACCCATAATCGTCAATCCGTTATATAGGGCAAAAACAATTCCTTCCTGTGCCGCCCGCAGCATATGTGCCCGCTTGTGCGTATTGAAGTTCAAATTATGTACCGATGCTCCGATGTCGCGGTTCCCCAGCGTTCGTTCGGCACCGTTGCCATAGGGCAGGATCACCAATCCCTCCGACCCGATAGCAACCTGTGCCGCCTGGTCATTCATCTGTTCGTAATCCTGACCCGCGTTCATGACATTTTGCTTGAGCCAGCTGTTGAGAATACCCGTACCGTTCAGACAAAGCAAAACTCCATAACGAGGCTTGTCATCCTCGTGATTAACGTGGACAAACGTATTGACACGGGAAGCGGTATCGTAACGGGGTCGGTCACCAATTCCATATACCACACCGGATGTACCGGCCGTCGCGGCGATTTCTCCCGGTTCCAGCACCTTCAACGAAAGGGCGTTATTGGGCTGATCCCCGGCCCGGTACGCTATTTTCGTACCCGCCGCCAGATGCAGTTCCTCCGCGGCCGCCCGGCTCAATTCCCCCTGCACCGAAAAAGTAGGGACCGCTTCCGGGAACATCTCCGCCGGAATACCATAATGGTCCAGTACCAGGCGTGCCAATCCCTGATCCTGAAAATCCCACAGGATCCCCTCCGACAAACCCGAGGGCGTCGTTTTGATCTCGCCGCTCATCCGCAAAGCGATATAATCCCCCGGTAACATAGCCTTATGAACGCCGGCAAAAATATCCGGTTCATTATCCATAACCCATTTCAATTTAGAAGCGGTAAAATTTCCCGGCGAATTAAGCAGACGCTTCAGACAGGTTTCCGGGCCGATAGCCTCGTTGGCCTTTTCGCCAATTTCCACCGCCCGGCTGTCACACCAGATAATCGCGGGCCTCAACACCTTATGATTCTTATCGACCAGCACCAGGCCATGCATCTGATAGGAAATCCCTATCGCTTCCACTTCCTGCAGATTGACACCGGCGGCCGCTTCAATTTCGGCCGTAGCGGCTTTTATATTATCCCACCAGATATCGGGATGCTGTTCCGCCCAGCCGGGCTGAGCAGCTATAATCTCCAGTTCAGTACCGGGCGACGTAGCTGAAGCGATAACTTTCCCACTTTGCCCGTCCAGCAGGGTTGCTTTAATCGATGAACTTCCAACATCATACCCCAGTAAATACATAAATCACCTCAATTTATCTCGTTCTCAATAAGTTGGCTTTCGCGCTTTTACAGCCCCAGATGAATCGCTAATCCGCATGCAAAAATAGCGCCACCCGCCAAGGCGTGGGTATATCGTTCTAAACGGGCCATGGGAAGAAAACTCACTCCGAAAGTACCCACCAAAACCGCTCCCATCATCGTGGCTATGGTAACTGCTCCAAATACAGCGGTAACCAGAACCACCCCCAGAATACTGCTTTTCGCCGCCGGATACATCAAAATAGGAATCAAAGGTTCACAGGGCCCCAGCACGAAAATGATAAAAATGGCCCAGGGAGTCAGATTCGCGGCTTTTTTAACATCATGTACATGAGCATGATCGTGATGATGGTCGTGATGATGCGTATGGGTAACTTCTTCGCTATGACTGTGCGTATGGCTGTGAGGCCGATTTTTATAAGCCCGACGCAACCCCCAGATTAAATAAACCAGCCCGAAACCCGTCAACAGCCACGCCGCTATATCACCCCGTACCGATTCGACAAACGTCAGTTTTTTAACCATCAAGCCCAAACCAATACCCACAACCCCTAAAAGAATCGATCCGGCTATGTGACCCAGGCCGCATAAAAAAGTAATCCAGGCGGTTTTCCCCCGAGACCACTTACGGGACACAGACATCATTATAAAGGGTATATAGTGGTCCGGCCCCAATATGGTGTGGATAAAACCAACACCTCCTGCCGTTCCCATTAATGCCAGCAACTCTGATGTCATAACCTGTTCCCATCTGCTATAATGGTAAAAAATAAAACAATATATACTGGTGCTCCCCCCAGCCTGCGGCATACCAGAAGCTAATTATACCCATCGCAATTGCGTTTTGCCACGATATTCGCAGGAAAAAACATTCTGCAAATTTATCTTGTAAGTATTTCAGGCGATTAGTATAGTACCAATAAGAACAAAAATAAAGCCCTTTAAAATCATGGAAGGAACAGTTAATCGTGGCAGATCATTTTGCAGACCGTTTGACCCGCGCCATTCAAGCCAAAGGTACCTGCGTTACCGTGGGCATAGACCCGGTTTACTCCAAATTACCCAAACAGATCATCGAGCGCAAAGACCTCAACGATGAAATGGACCTGGAAGTGGCCATCGACGCCATCTTTGATTATTCCACCCGCCTGCTCCGTATCGTCGCTCCTCTGGTGCCCGCGGTTAAATTCAATGTCGGTTTCTTTGAAAAATATTACTGGGAGGGGATTGAATGTTATTATTCTCTTATCCAGGAAGCCACCGAACTGGACCTGGAGGTAATCGGAGATGTCAAACGTGGCGATATCGGCTCCACCGCACAGGCATACGCCTCGGCCCATGTGAAAAACCCCGAATTTATCGACATGGACGGTATTATTTCTCCCGACGCGGTTACAATTAATGGCTATGCGGGACTGGACGGAATTACTCCCTTTGCCGATGTGGCCTGCGAGGAAGGCAAAGGAGTTTTTGTCTGGGTACGGGCCAGCAATCCCTCCGCCGCCGTATTGCAGGATTTTGCCAATGCCGAGGGCAAACGCTTTTTCGAACTCCTGGCCGAACAGGTCGCCACCCTGGCCTGCGAGCCCGGGCGTCTGGGCAAGACAGGATATAGTAATCTCGGTATGGTTGTCGGGGGCACCGCCGCTGAGGAAGCCAAACAACTCCGGCAGCAGTATCCCCATATGATTTTCCTGGTACCAGGCTATGGCGCTCAGGGCGCCACCCCTGCCGATTGCCTCAGCTTCTGTAAAGACGACGGTACCGGCGCCTTAATCAGCGCCTCCCGCAGCATTATCTATGCTTACCAGGAACCTCGTTATACCGAACAGTTCGGTGACAACTGGGAAAAATGTATCGAACAGGCCTGTTTGGATATGAAACAGGAACTAGCCACAGCTATGTCAGCTATATATACTGCTTCCGATTGAATTTTCCCGTTTTCGCGTTATGTATATAATTATCCAGAAAACAATTACATCGGGCCCTGCCAGGAATTTTCATACCCGATGGGTATAAAAGGATTGCAACGGGTCTTGTCTCTATAACACATGTTTTCAGGTAAAAAAGCGGTAGTGATGGGACTGGGGCGGTTCGGAGGAGGTGTAGGAGTCAGCCGTTTTCTGGTCCTTCAGGGTGCTCAGGTCACCGTAACCGATGCCGCAGAGGCGGATACGCTCGCCGAGAGTATCGCCCAACTGCAGGACCTGCCAATTACCTGGCATCTGGGCGAACATCGCCGGCAGGATTTTACCCAGGCGGATTTAATCGTGGTCAATCCCGCTGTCCGCAAGGATTCTCCCTGGCTCGCTTTAGCCCGACAACACAATATCACCCTCACTTCCGAAATGAATCTCTTTTTCCAATACTGCCCCGCCCCTGTCGTCGGTATTACCGGCAGTAATGGCAAAAGCACCACCACCGCCATGATCGGCTCGGTCCTCCAGGCAACCACCCGAAAAATATGGATCGGGGGGAATATCGGTCAGGGCAGCCTGTTAACCCAGATAGATACAATAACTCCCGACGATATTGTAGTTTTGGAACTGAGCAGCTTTCAGCTATATGACCTGGCTTCTTTACGCCTTAGCCCCCATATTTCCGTCGTCACCAACATATCGCCCAACCACCTCGATTGGCATGGCACAATGACCGAATATGTCGAGGCCAAAAAGAATATCCTCCGCTTTCAAAAGAAAAACGATTATGCCCTTCTAAATCAGCTCGATCCGACCCTGCGGGATTGGCCCACCCTGACTCCGGGGCGGGTCGTTTGGTATCCAACCGCTCCTGACGGCCATGGTAATGGTAATTCCCCGCAGAAATCTTCTCATTATTTTGATCTGTCCGTACCAGGACAACATAATCAAATCAACGCCTCCGCGGCGATGGCCGTTGGAGAACTCTTCCAAATTGAACCATCCCGCATAAAGGAATCTCTGCGAGCCTTTAAAGGACTGGCGCATCGACTGGAATTCGTCGGAGAAATAAACCGCGTAAAATATTACAACGATTCCATCGCCACCACCCCTGAAAGCACCTGGGCCGCGGTGGACGCCTTCGCGGAAAAAAAAATCCTGATTCTGGGGGGCTACGATAAAAAAATTTCCCTGCGGTCATTGGTCGAAAAAATTACCGGAAACGTGCAAGTGGCGATCTTAATCGGGCAGGTGCGGGACACTCTCGCGCAACAGATATTACTCTGCCAACAGCAGCGAAAACAATCCCTTCCTGTTGTGGAAAAAGCCCATTCTCTCGACCAGGCCGTAACTTTGGCCCACCAACACGCTCAGCCGGGAATGATTGTGCTTTTATCTCCGGCCTGTGCCAGTTACGACATGTTTCAGAATTTTCAGCATCGAGGCGACCAATTTCGCAAACTTGTCCTGATTCAAGCTGATAACAATGGTGTCTCCAACAGATAATTGTTGCCGTTAAGCCGGACAGGAAAAAGCCATATCTTAGTAACCATAACCTCTTTCAGAAAAACCACTTATTCCATTGCCAGGCTGCGGGGCGGCCATTTCAGCTAAGCTCGAATCCACCACACCCTTCTAATCCGCACCATCCCTACAATTGCATTTTTTTCATAACATCATTTTTAACAAGCAAATACGAATATCATTATCGGCCCTTGCCCGTTTGGGCCTCTGGCACGCTTGTTGCGTATAACATCGCAGCGTTAGTTAGAAATATGATTATGGAAGTATAGCCCATAACGAAAAAATGATATTTTACCTTTAGAGGAGCAAATGATGAAATTTAGAAAAATGATTACTATGACAACGATCGTCTTGGCCGTAACCGCAGCCAGTACTATAGCCGCCCCTACATATGTGCGACTGGACGCAGGTAACAGTCCCGCCTATTTGGCTACTATAGTTCAAGTCGGGGGAGTGGGTGACCCTCTGCCCCAAAATCCCATTGGCTTTTCTTTTTATACCTACTGCATGGAACTGACCGAACAGTTCACACCGGGTAATACCTACGAAGTTACGGTCAGTACTTCCGCTAAATATAACAATCAGCCCGGAGTGGAAGACCCCCTCGACGGCAGAACCGCTTATCTCTATACCCGCTTTAGAAATGGTGATTTCGACAGCTACCTGGGAGACTGGCAGGATCGGCTCCAAAAAGCCATCCATTATATCGAAGAAGAAAGAAATGACCAGGCAAGCAACGAATTTGTTATCTTAGCCAATAATGCCATCGCCAATAACGAATGGGGCGCCAACCAGTTGGGTAATGTTCGGGTTATGAATGTCTGGAAACAAGGCCGTGTAGGACTTTGGGACGCACGCGTTCAGGACCACCTGATAATTGTCCCTATCCCCGCTCCGGGTGCCATGCTGCTCGGGTCTCTCGGGATAATGGTTGTAGGTTATCTGCGAAGACGGAAAACCTTATAAAAAAAGATAAAAACCTTCAAAATCATTGAAGTTAGGCCGGTGGAAATCTTTTCCATCGGCCTTTTTTTGGAAACTTATACTGCTTCCGATTGAATATTCCCGTTTTCGCATTATGTATATGCTTAACCAGAAAACAATCACATCGGGCCCTGCCAGGATTTTTCATACCCGATGGGTATATAAAACAATAATCTGCCATATCCCAGAGAATACTAGACAATCGAAATCCTAAAAGGTATTCTCCAGGTTCTTAAATATGAAATCCTATGTGGTACTCGGCCCTGCCGGGTTAGGATAGATAAGCCTCGTCAGGTAAAGGCGGCCAGAGAATAATTCACCAATAGCCCTCCGGTGGAAATTTGATTATGTCACAGTTTGAACGAAAAGAACTTCTCGATCGTATCGAACAACTTATCGAAACCAAGGCCTTTGAAGAGTTACGTCAGGTACTTTCCGAATCCCGATCGGCCGATGTCGCAGAGGTCGTTGAGGTACTTGATGAGATCGCTCGACAAATCCTCTTCGATCTGCTCGATCCTAAAGACGCTGGAGAAGTGCTGGAAAAAATCGATGAAGCCACCCGCAGCGAAGTGGTGGAAGACCTTACCAGCGATGAACTTACCGATATTGTTTCCACTCTCCCCCCTGACGAGGCCGCCGACGTCGTTGCCGACATACCTCCCCAGAAAACCGAAGAAATTCTCGATCATATCCCCAAAGAAGAATCCGACCAGATCGAGAAACTGCTCAAATATGACGAAGATACCGCCGGTGGGATCATGACCACCGAGGTAGTCACTGTCAAGATCAATCAAACGATCCACGATGCCATTCACCAGTTTCGCCAAGCCGACCCGGAGGAAGACTATTTCCATATCTTCGCCGTGGATGAAGGGAACACTTTGAAAGGCACCGTCTCTCTGCAAAATCTGCTTCTTTATCCTCGAACAACATCTATCGGAGAAATCATCGATCAGAATCTACCCACGGTCGGCGTCTATGCCGACCAGGAAGAAATCGCCAATATCTTCCGCAAAAATGACCTTATCGTCATGCCCGTCGTCGATGAAAACCAAAAACTACTGGGACGTATTACCGCTGACGATGTCATTGACGTCATGGACGAGGAAGCCGAGGAAGACGTCATGGTCATGGCCGGAACTCACCCGAACGAGTTCGATACCCACCGGATCTTCAAAGCGGCCACCGTCCGTTTACCATGGTTGTTAACCTGCATGGCTGGGGCCCTGGTATCTGCCATGTTTTTTTATGGGCTTTTCGAGCATTATTTCTCGGATTTCGGCTGGAATTGCATTGTCCTGTTTATCCCTGCGGTCATGGCCATGGGCGGTAACAGCGGCATGCAGACCTCTACCGTCGTCGTGCGGGGCCTGGCTACGGGTGATTTGGTCGCCCTGGATATATCTCAGGTCGTCTTCCGGGAATGCCGGGTCGCCTTGATTGTCGCCCTTATCTGCGCCCTCATTGCCGGTGGGGTGGCCACAGTCTGGCTCAGCTATTTCAGGGATAATTTTGACATAGTCAATGCCCCCATTATGGGGCTGTCCGTCGGCCTGGCCATGTTTTGCGCCATCATGATCTCTACCTTACTGGGACTGCTGCTGCCCTTTAGTTTCCGCAAAATCGGAATCGACCCCGCTATCAGTTCCGGCCCCCTGATAACAACCACCAATGACGTTTTAAGCTATATTGTCTATTTCACCATGGCTCTATGGCTGTTGAAATCATTCGGTTCCGGACAGTTAACCAATCCATAAACCAAGGTTTACACCTCACAATTGAGTTTTTCCTGTTGGTTTATTATGTATATACTTATCCAGAAGACATTTACATCGGCCCCTGCCAGGAATTCTTATACCCATGGGGCATACTTATCCGGCAAAAGACTTACGTCAAACCCAGCCGGGACACCTTCCCCATAAGGCTAAAAGCCGTGAAAAATCCGGTTTATACCCTTTCCCCAGAAAAAAATACCTGTGTTACCCTAAAAATGTTTGACAAGCCCGTTGTTTTATATATAATGTCCCGTTCCGCTCTTGATGTAGAGGGAGCGTTTTGACGTTATAATTAAGATGTAAAGAGATTTTCTCCATGCAAGCTAAGCAACAGAAAACCACGGTAGCGCAAAAAGATCACGTTGAAAAATCATGGTATCTCGTCAGTGCCGAGAACCAGATTTTGGGCCGTTTAGCTACCAAAATCGCTATGGTACTTATGGGTAAACATCGACCTGACTATACTCCCCACGTCGATACGGGTGATTTCGTCATCGTTACCGGTGCCGAAAAAATCCAACTCACCGGCAAAAAAGCCCAGGTAAAAACCTACGATTACTATACCAATTATGCCGGTGGTCACAAATACGTCAGCTTCGAAAAAATGATGGCTACCAAACCGGAAAAAGTCATTACCGAGGCAGTCCGGCGTATGCTGCCAAAAAATAAACTGGGCAAACATATGCTAACTAAATTGAAAGTCTATCGCGGCACCGAGCATCCCCATGCCGCTCAATGCCCCCAGGTTTTGGATTTGAACTGAGTTTTTAACCAATTTGAGGATTACTCGTGACAGAACAAGATCAACAAAATTCTCCTTTGATCGATCCGGCAGCGGTAAACATTGAAAGTATTTCAGCTGACAGTTCGGAAAAACCGCTTGATGTCCGGAAAAAAAGGCCCACCGCCGATCAATTAGGACCGAAAGAGTACTGCTGGGGTACCGGCAGAAGGAAAAAAGCCGTCGCTCGGGTGAGAATTAGACCCGGAAAAGGCAAAATTACCGTTAATAATCGTGAATTGGATCACTTTTTTCCTCGGGTTCAGGACCGTAATGACGTCTGCGCTCCCTTGATAGCCACCAAAAGCCAGGACAAATACGATGTTTTCATCAAACTGCACGGCGGCGGTATAACCGGACAGGCCGGTGCCGCTATGTTAGGCGTCGCCCGTGCTTTAAGTACCGCCGATCCGGAAGTGTTCCCGATACTTCGTGATGGCGGCTATCTGACCCGTGACAGCCGTGTGGTCGAACGTAAAAAATACGGTAAAAAGAAAGCACGCAAGAGCTTCCAGTTCTCCAAACGTTAATGCTGTCGGAAAAAACGAACTTATCAGGCTCCTGCTTCTTGGCAAACGGGAGCCTTTTTTATTGCTGTATTCTTTAGTTTATCACTGGAATCAGGAACGATTATGATAAAAGTCGCGATTATTGGTGCTACCGGGTATACCGCTGTCGAATCAATTAAAATTTTATTGAATCATCCGCAAGCGAAAATAACCTACCTCACCGCTCTGCCGGAAGAATGTGCCCCGGTCAATCAGGTTTTCCCTGCCTTGCGTGGTCGATTGGATCTCCCCATTGAACCGGTGGACCTGAAAAAACTCTCTCGGGTCGCTGATGTGGCCTTAGGATGCCTCCCTCATAAAGTATCCATGCAATTCGTGCCCCAGCTTCTTTCCACGGGGATCAAGGTCATTGATTTCAGTGCCGATTATCGGATCCATGATGCTACCCTTTACGAAACTGTATATCAGGTCGAGCACACCGATAAAGCCAACATTATCCGCGCCGCCTTTGGTTTACCCGAGCTGTTCCGCGAAAAAATTGTCGGCGCGCAATTGGTCGCTAATCCCGGCTGTTATCCCACCGCCGCCGCTTTGGCTCTGGCGCCACTGCTGAAAAACAATCTGGTAAATACAGATAATATCGTAGTCAATGCGGTTTCGGGTGTTTCCGGTGTGGGGCGAAAAGCGGCCCTGGCCTTTCATTATCCGGAAATGAATGAGAACCTCTTCGGCTATGCCGTGGGAACCCATCGTCATCAACCGGAAATCGAACAAATTCTCCATGACTTTACCGGCAGCAATACCCAGGTTCTCTTTCAACCCCATGTTGTCAGCATGGACCGGGGTATCGCGGAAACCATCTACTGTCACCCGGTCTCGGATATCACCACCGAATCTCTGGCGGATATATTTCGGGAATTCTACACTAACGAACCTTTTGTCAGGGTGCTGGATAAACCTCCCGCCACCAAAGATGTTTCCCATACGAACTTCTGCGATCTGTTTCCCGCCGTCGCCCGAGGCAGGATAGTCGTATTCTCGGCCATCGACAACCTTATCAAAGGGGCCGCCGGACAGGCCATCCAAAACTTGAATATCATCACCAGCCTGCCGGAAACCATGGGTCTTTTGTAAAAACCATCATAAATTGAAAAGATGAGGGTATAATTAATGGCCAACCAAACAATCACCGCACCCCTCGGTTTCCGGGTCGCCGCCGTTAAAGCCGGCATAAAAACCAGTGGCAACCTTGACCTCGGACTGATCGTCGCCGATCATCCCTGCGCCGCTGCCGCTACTTTTACCACCAACAAAATTTTCGGGGCGGCTGTGGGCGTAACTCGGGAACATATTCGGTCCGGCCAGGCTCGAGCGGTTTTTGTCAATGCCGGCAACGCCAACACCTGCACCGGGCCGCGGGGCGATCGTGACGCCCGGAAAATCTGCCAGGAAGTGGCCCGACTGGCTGACATCAAGCCCAAAGCGGTACTCATCTGTTCCACGGGTATAATCGGCCATTATCTTCCCATGACCAAAGTTCTTTGCGGTATCACTCAAGCCACCTCTCGGTTGTCCCGGTCGGTTAAATCCGGCAACAATTTTGCTCGCGCCATTATGACCACCGATACCAAACCGAAAATGGCTTACCGAAAAATAAAACTAAACGGCAAAACCGTACAAATCGCCGGCACTACCAAAGGTAGCGGCATGATCGCCCCTAATATGGCCACTATGCTTGCTTTTATCACCACCGATGCCTCCATCAGCACTCCCATGTTGAGACGGGCCCATAAACGCGCCGTTTATTCCACTTTCAATAAAGTCACCATCGACAACCACATGAGCACCAGCGACACCGCGATTGTCCTGGCTTCCGGCGCCGCCGACAATCATAAAATCACCACCGCCGATCCCAACTACGAAAAATTCTCTTCTGCTTTAACGCAGGTTTGTGACGATTTGGCCCTGCAGTTGGCCGCGGACGGAGAAGGGGCTCATTGTACCATCATCATCAGGGTCAAAGGAGCCGCCACTGCCCGCGACGCCCGCTTGGCCGTCAGAGCAATTTCTGACAGTCCCCTGGTAAAAACCGCTTTTTACGGTAACGATCCCAATTGGGGCCGCATTATCAGCGCTATTGGTTACAGTGGTGCAAAATTTCATAATCAAAAGCTCAAATGTACTATCGCCGGCACCTGTGTATTCCGGAACGGCCAACCTTGCCTTTTCGATCCTGCCAGTCTCAGTACCAAAATGAAAGCCAAAAAATGGAGCGTGGACGTCGATCTCGGCTGTGGCTCTCATCAGGATTTCTGTTATACCTGCGACCTCTCCAGGGAATATGTAACCATTAACGCCGATTATCATACATGAGTTGTTTTCCGAAAAAATTGGCCGATGGCAACAGCTCACTTTCACAGTTTTAGCGGGCCCGGCCAGGATTGCTCTTACCCACGGGTATAAATCGTATAGGAATTTGTAAATACTTATAAAATAAGGAAATAGATAGATTTTCCAACTCACCTCCGGCAGAGGAAGGTCCAGCGTTAGCTGGTATTCCGGTCCCACCTGAAAAGCCATGGGAGTAATTTCGTAACTCTATTTTCAGCAAGCGATTATAATCGTCCCGGCTCGGCAAAATGATACCCCATGGTTTATATTAATTGCCATGGCATCCTGTGTTATACCCATCGGGTATGAGAATTCCCGGCAGGGCCAGATGTAATTGTTTTTCCGGCAAGTAAATACATAATACGAAAACGGGAAAACTCAATCGCGATGAGTATAATAATCATTATTAACTCACAACCGCCACATCTTCCTTTGGCGCATTAATTTTCTTATGGAAAATTTTTTTCCTCTGTTAAGTTAAGTTTCCTTATTTTCGACACCGAAAGAACCGATTATTTTACTGTAGGCGTATTTATCTGGTGAGTTTCTATTACAGCATAACCTGATTGTGTTTTGCCAAAAGCAGCGAAGGATATTATCACACAATGTCACAAGAAACATCTGCTGATAATAATTCGGTCTTTACAAATGATGACCTGGATAAACTGTTAAAAAATGCCGTTATGCCCACATTGCCCATTGTGGTCCAGAAGCTGGTGGATTTGTGTAAAAATGAAAATGCCAACTTTTCGGAATTCGCCCGCGTCATCGAAAGCGACTCCGGCTTTGCCTCCCGGATCCTTAAGGTTGCCAACTCAGCTTATTATGGCTTACGAATCAAAGCCACTACCCTCGACCGTGCCATTTCCGCCCTGGGGCTTAAATACGTCAAATCAATTACCCTGGGCTATCATCTGGCCAATGTGCTGAACAGCTTTCAAACCGTAGGCTTTAATATGGATAATTATTGGCGCGAAAGCCTTTTACGCGCCGTAATGGCCCGGCAAATCGCTCATCGATACTGCCCGGACCATTCCGAAGAAGCTTTCCTGATCGGGCTGTTACAAAATTGCGGCATCCCTTTTTTGGTGCAGGCATTCGGCAAACCCTACGCCGAACTCTGGAGCAACATCCAAAAGTCACCCGGCACTCTTTATCAACTGGAACGAAAGCTTTTCCAATTTAATCATCTCAAAGCAGCTTCTCTTATCACCAAACAATGGGCTCTGCCCGAGTTATTGTCCGAACCCATCTGCATGCACCATTATCGCAGCCAATCCGAGCCCAGTATCGCCGATGAAGTCAAGCTCTGCCAGGTAGCTTATTTTGTCGGAACCCTGTCTCTGGCCAATATTGATTCCATCAGCGAAGATGATATTACCCTGGCTGATTTCTGCCAGAGTGCTTTTGGGCTCGACAAACCGGCTTTACGGGAAATACTCGAAAAGACCCGGCAGGAATTTTATAGTGTTGCCCAACTCTTTGCCGGCATCGTTCCCGATAAAGTAGATGTGGCAGAACTACTGTCCAACGCCAATGAAATGCTCTGTGAATTGGCGCACGATAGTTATTTAAAAACCTTTGATTTGGAAGCGGAACTGAAACAACTGGAAGACAAGTGTAAAAAACTCTCCGAGTCCGCCGAATTCTATCGTCATCAGGACGGCACCGATCCTCTCACCGGATTGGCGAAGCAGAGCGAATTGAAGGCTTATCTGAAAGAATCATCCGAAAAAGTAAGAAAGGGCGAATCAGAAATGGCCGTCCTTTTTATTGACATCGACGATTTCAGCAGCTTCAAAGACCAGTTTGGACACGTCCTGGCTGATAGTCTGCTCCAGGAAATCGGACAATTACTGCAGAATATATTCTCCGATAATGGCTGTGTCGCCCGATACGGCGGTGATGAAATCGTCATCGTTTTGATGGGACTGCTCCAAAAACAAGCCGTGGTATTGGCCGAGGCCCTCGTCCACAAAATCAGCCAAATTACCATTAAAACGGAAAAAACCACCTTAACAGCCACTTGCAGCATCGGGATGGTCTTCTGTGAATCAAAAGCCGATATTAAAGATACAGAACAAATCCTCGATCTAGCTGACCGACAAATGTACCTGGTAAAAAATAACGGCAAAAACAACTTTTCCTATCAGGTTATCCCTACCCAAAAAAAACCATCATAAACTTCCCCGTATTCACATCACTTTTTTTTCGATTTCTTCAAGTTACCAGCTTACGCTGGACCGGCTTCTGCCAGAGGCGAGATAGGAAGTTTATCTGTTCCCCTTATATTACCTGAAATTACAAATTCCTATACTATCGAGTTATACCTGTCCCACATGAAAATGCCCTGTGAGTCATTTCATAACTATACCCATCGGGTATGAGAATTCCTGGCAGGGCCCGATGTAATTGTTTTTTGATAAGTAAATACATATCGCAAAAACGGGAAAATTCAATCGTGATGAGTATATATTTTCGGCATACGCTTATAATCGGCCCTGCCAGGCAAAAGGATACCCGATGGGTATAACTTTCGCAGTTTTTACGGCACCGGATCATACCCTCCTCGGCAGAAAGGATGACACCTCAGTATTCTCTTGGCCGCTAGAAACAAACCCTTACCTAAACCATGTCGCTCCAACGCCTCTAACGCATAACAGCTGCAGGTAGGTACAAAACGACAGGCCGACGGCAAATAAGGCGATAGGGCCAATTGATAAAACCGAATAATCCCTTTGACCATCCCAACACAAAACCGGATAACCGCCCCTCTCTGATCATACTTTTTATTCATTACCATTTTAATTATACTCATCGCGATTGTATTTTCCCTTTTCGTATTATATATTTACATGGCAGAAAAACAATTACAACTGGCCCTGCCGGGAATTATCATACCCGATGGGTATAGCCAGAACATGATCGGAGGAACGGCCATGGACCGACGCAATCGAACCTATATTATCATAATAATCGTAGCTGGTTTATTGACCTTTTTAAATATACTCTTCTCCCGGGAAAAATCCAGCCATGTTCTTTTCGACCCTCTCATTGACGTAGCCGATCTCATGCAAAAATCCTACGTCACTCCCACCGATGACGCCATCCTCATCAAGGGCGCTATCGATGGCATGCTCTATCAGTACGATCCCTATAGCGAATATATCCCCGCTGACGATTTCGATAAATTTCTCAAACAAACCAACGGCAGCTACGAAGGTATCGGTATCGTCATCGATATCAAAGACAGTTACCTGACGGTCATTAGTCCTTTCGAAGATTCACCCGCCTATAGAGCCGGAGTTCTACCCGGCGACATCATTATCAAAGTCAATGGCCAATCCACCAAAGGCTGGTCCGCTGCCCGCGCCGTTAAAGAACTGACCGGACCAGCCGGCACCAGGGTCGAACTTACCCTGATTCATGAAAATGGCTCCGAAGAAACCGTTGCCATTACCCGACAGAAAATACATGTTCCAACCGTCCGCGGCTGGCGCCGAAAATCCTCCGACGGCAGCTGGGACTACCTGCTCGACTCCGAGACCGCTGTCGGTTATATCCGCATCACCCAGTTCACCCCCGACACCGTCTCCGAACTGGACCAGGCCATTCAACAACTGCGACAAATGGACATGAAAGCACTCATCCTCGATCTTCGTCGCAATCCCGGTGGAATCATGAACGCCGCTGTCGATCTGGTGGACCGCATGATCGATCACGGCGTGATAGTCTCCACCAAAGGAGCAAATTCCCCGGAAAATACTAAATTCGCCCAGGCCGAAGGAACCTTACCCCGTTTCCATCTGGTCATCCTCATCGACCAGGGATCCGCCAGCGCTTCGGAAATCGTCGCCGGCTCTCTTCAGGACCACCGCCGCGCCGTGATCGTCGGGAAACGATCCTGGGGTAAAGGCTCCGTACAACGCGTCTTCCAACTCTCCGACCGGGGCGATGCCGTTAAACTCACCACCGACTATTACTACCTGCCCAAGGGACGTTGCGTTCATCGCCGGGCCAACGCCGAAACCTGGGGTGTCGATCCCGACATCGAGGAAAATTTCAACCGGGATAAATACCCGCAACTTCAGAAACTTATGCAGGAACTGGTCATCAAACCGTTGACGGAATCCAAAACTCAACCCGAACCATCCTCCTCAACTTCTCCCGCATCCGAAAATAATAAACCTGTGCCCCAACAATTGGCCCAACGTCTCTTAAACCTCGACAATCAGCTTGCCCAGGCCCTGAAACAATGTAAAAACCTCATCCGCACCCGATCCGGGTTCCAGGAAAACACTGAAACCGGACCGGAAAAACCCTTAACTATCAATCCGAATCCTGAATCGACCTCTCCAAAAACTCATCCCTAACCAGCACCATATATACCGGTCCCACATGAAAAGGCCATGGGAGCGATTTCGTAACTCTATTTTTCGGCAAGCGCTTATATACTCATCGCGATTCAGCCTTCCTTTGTATGTTATGCATTTACTTACCCGAAAAATAATTACAGCGGGCTCGGCCAGGGATTCTCTTACCCACGGGGTATAAAAGTTCTGTTTCGTTCAGGAATGCCTTCTTGACAAGCATTGTGACTTTAACTATGATCAGGGATGTTTTGAACATTCCTGTAAGTGGTTTTTATTGACTTTCGGAATATATACCCAATGGGTATAAAGGGCCAGCGGTTGCTGGCCGAAAAGGCCAAAAATAGATTAAATTCACCAATAAGGCCCTGCCGATAGTCACACTAAAATATTACACAAGAAAAAGTGCGAAGTCGCACCTTACGTTATCATTTTTTTAGGAAGATATCTGAAATGGCTGATTTTAAGGGAAAAGATGTTTTAATTGTGGATGATGATCGGGATATTGTCGAAGCCATTGAGGCTGCTATGGAGGACCTGGGAGTAAAATTCCGCACCACCGGAAACGGTAACACCGCCGTCGACATGGTTCAGGAGCAAACTCCCGACCTGTTGATCCTGGACCAGATGCTGCCCGGCCGCAGCGGTTTTCTTGTCCTGGAAAAAATCAACACCCAGCGCAAGCAAACCGGCAAACCTCCTGTGATTATGATAACCGCCAATCCCGGCGCCCGTCATAAAGACTATGCTGAAACCCTGGGAGTTGACACCTACATCAACAAACCATTCCGCATGGAAAAACTGATTAACGCCGCCAGGGAACTGCTCACCCGGGAAGACGAATAATCTCTCCCGGCTTCGGTGAACATTCGGCAACAGAACCATACGTTCAGAAGAAACACCTTCCGGATATTATTAAGCCCCAAAAACTGGGAAAGTTATACTCATCACGATTGAATTTTCCCGTTTTCATATTATGTGTTTTCTTGTCATAAAAACAATTATACTCATCACGATTGAATTTCCCCGTTTTCGTATTATGTATTTACTTGCCGGAAAAACAATTACATCGGGCCCTGCCAGGAATCCTCATACCCGATGGGTATAACTAAAGATACCCTAAGATAAATTCATCGTCATTAGAAATTCCGCGTTCGAACCGACCTTACCCAGACGACTCTTAAGCAGTTCGATGCTCTCGACCGGATTCATATCGCTCAATACCCGCCTCAGCCGATATACTAAATCCAATTCTTTGGGATCCATCAGCAATTCTTCTTTACGCGTACCACTGCGACTGATATCAATCGCCGGCCACGTCCGCCGATCAACCAGCCGCCGATCCAGATGCAGCTCCATATTACCGGTACCTTTGAATTCCTCGAAAATAACTTCATCCATTTTCGAACCGGTCTCGATCAACGCCGTTGCCAAAATTGTCAGCGAACCACCTTCTTCGATATTACGAGCCGCCCCGAAAAACTTTTTCGGTTGCTGCAAAGCGTTGGAATCGACACCACCGGTCAGAATCTTACCCGAATGGGGGGCTTCCGTATTATAAGCCCGCGCCAGGCGGGTGATCGAATCCAGAAGAATAACCACATCGTGACCGTACTCGATCATTCGCTTGGCTTTTTCTATCACCATCTCCGCCACCTGAACATGTCGGCTGGAAGGCTCATCGAACGTCGAACTGATTACCTCCACGTCATCCGCTGTTTTACGTTCCATTTCCGTTACTTCTTCGGGGCGCTCGTCGATCAACAGAATAATCAGGTATGCCTCCGGGTGATTCGTACTGATGGCATTGGCGATCTTCTGCAGCAGAACTGTCTTACCCGTACGGGGCGGTGCGACAATCAAACCACGCTGGCCCATACCTACCGGCGTCACAATATCCACGATACGCATATTGATTTCTGAAGACACGGTCTCCAGAATCAAACGTTTCTCCGGATGCAGAGGCGTCAAATCTTCGAATACCACTTTCTCCGTCAGGTTCTCCGGATCTTCGTAATTCACCGCCTCTACCCGCAGCAAGGCAAAATATTTCTCCGATTCTTTCGGGGGCCGGATCTGACCGGCCACAATATTCCCGTTGCGTAAACCGAAACGACGAATCTGCGACGGAGAAACATATATATCATCCGGACAGGGCATATAATTATAATCAGGAGTCCGTAAAAAACCGAAGCCATCCGGCAACAATTCCAACACTCCTTCACCGTACATCATCCCGTTCTGACGGATGCGCTCCTTGACAATCTTGAAAATCAAATCCTGCTTCTTCAGGCCGGTATATTCCGTCAAACCCTCTTGTTTAGCTAAGGTGTGCAGCGTTTCTACCGACATCTTCTGCAGATCCGTTATATGCAACTCACCTTTTTTCACCTCCTCATATTTGGCATGGGTATCCACTTCTGTACCGCTTGCTTCCATATCAGGATCAGAGGCGCTGTCGTCCTTTCCCTTATCAACTGCCCCCTTTTTACCATCTGATTTCACTTTTTGAGAAGTTTTGGCCGATTCCCGTTCTTCCTCAACTTCATTTCCTTCTATCGATTCATCCAGAGATTCCGTTCGTTCGGAAACTTCCGCTTCAGTTTTTTTACGTGTTTTCCGCCGGATCTTTTTCGATTTGGTTGCGGCCTTGGCCATCTAGGATACTCCTATACTATAAAACATTGATAAATAAAGATTTAAAAATTCTCCGCAGACGTGATTCCATCGCTGGGATAAGTCCACCTTACGATTCACTGACTGTCCTTTGGCAACCAAATTGCGACGGCTGCTAAAAACCATCCCAACTAACCACCACCCCACACACACAAAGGCTAAAACACATAACCTATGTCAATCTCGCTCTTTGTCTTGATTGCCCAGAACAACAGATAGCAACACAGCAACCTGCTTAGCCAAATCGGGGATATCAGAGTTGTTGATAACGGTATATTCGGATATTTTGGCTTTCTTGTCCAGCATAAACTGAAAATTTTCTATTTTTTTTATTTTTTCCTCTCCCCAACCCCGTTTTTCACGCAGCCTTCTATGCCGGACCGCGTCATCCGCCTCCACAAATACCAGACAATCACATAGCTTATACTGATCCACTTCTATTAAAAGAGGTACATCCAGCACCACCGCCGGTACTGCCGGATCGCTAAGATATTTTTCCGTCAACTCCTCTTGTCTCTTTAATATTAACGGATGAACCAGACGGCAAAGCTTTTGTAACGATTCCTCCTCCTCAAACACAATCCCCCCTAATGTTCCCCGGTCCACTCGTCCCTGGCTGTCCAATACCGTCTGACCCCACCATTCCACAATCTGGGCCTTTACCTCAGGTTCACACAATATTTCATGATTAAGTGTATCAGCACTGATAACCGCACATCCCAGCTTGCCAAACTCCTCTGCCACCGTACTCTTGCCGGCACCTATACCTCCCACTATTCCAATTATAGGTTTCTTTTTCACCATCTTCCAGTTGACTTTCACGATTTTCCCCTGATGCCGGCCACGCCACCCCTTAGCTGATATGCCCCTGGATAGTACCTGTTAACTTTCGCAATTTTTACCGTTAGAATTTATTATCCACAGGGCCTTTTGGTTAACTAAATCGTGATGATTATACTATAAATCACTAGGCCTCAACTTCAACAACGGCGCCTCCAGGGCTTTGATGTAATTCGTCCAGTGGGAATGATTATTATCTTTTGCTATTTCCGTCAACGTCAATGCCACCTTCGAATCCAGATTATCCAGATAGTGTACTACATAGGCCTCTGGGGTGGATGGTAATACCGGACAGCCAAACTCCCTCGTCCCATGATGAGAAATAACGATATGTTCCAGACAATCGGCCAACAACGGTGGAAAAGGCTCCGCCAACGAAGACTTTATCTCCCGCATTTTCTCCTCGATCAACATCACCCCTTTCACCAGATGACCCAGTAACCTGCCCTGATCACTGTATTTGAAACTGATATCATAATCCAGTTCCGTCGTCTTGCCGATATCATGTAAAAAAAGCCCCGTTAATACCAAATCCATATCCAGTTTCGGATACAGTGGTAAAATTTGTCTGCCTAACTCCAGCAGATTCAGAGTGTGTTCGAGCAACCCGCCAATATAAGCATGATGTAGAACAATCGCCGCCGGTGCCTTCTTAAATAAATCCATTAACGAATCATCAGCCAGAAAAGCCCCTGTCAAACGCTCCAAAAAGGGGTTTTTGATCTGACCTAAAATTTCCCGTACTCGGCCGTACATCTCCTCGATATTTTTCTCCGTTACCGGCAGAAACTCTTCCAGCGGTACTTCGGATACTTCAATCGGCTTTATCGCGTCTATCACAATCTGCATCGAATTCTGATAAAGCTCCGTCCGACCCTTTACCCATACAAACCCCTCCTGGGGTAAAGATTGATATATCGATTCGGACGCCTGCCACATCCGGCCATTGACCCGCCCTGTCCGGTCACTCAAAAAAGCGGCGATATAATAATCACCACGGGTTGTGGTTCGCAACTGGGGCTGTGAAACCATAAACACCTGCCCAACAACTTCCGCGGAACCCAATTCAGCTATACTGCGACGGGGAAATTCTGACATTTTGTTCCTCCCAAAGATTATTAATTACTCCAACTTAACTTTCGCAGTTTATGGAGCCCAATATTTCATTGCTCAGGGCCTTTTGGTTAACTATACTCATCGCGATTGAGTTTTCCCGTTTTCGCGTTATGTATATACTTAACCAGAAAACAATTACATCGGGCCCTGCCAGGAATTCTCATACCCGATGGGTATATATACTTATCCAGAAAACATTTACACTTGGCCCTGTCAATACGTGGCGTAAAAATATTACGCGGGAAAAAGTGCGAATCCACACTCCAAACCTATAGAAATTAACGGAAACATGCAAGAAGAATTACCACCTCTTAACCTGCATTTTTTATAAACTTTGTCACGAAATTGTGTAGAGTGCGACAGATTAAGGTTTTATCGCCAAGAGCCGGGTGAAACAATATTGCCATATGTTCAAGTCGGTGAACAAGATAAAACCTGAAGGTGACCTGCTCTAAGCAATTGCAGTAGAAGGCTTATGAAAAATGCAGGTTAAAGACCTGAAATATAGTAAGATACAGCATTTGTGACACCCTGCTTTTCTGAGGTTCAATTTATTCAACCGGTTATTCTCGGCAAAAAATCATTTGGGTGGCGGGACAAATATGGCGCTCGGGGCGATAATTAGTATCTTACCAATAATATCTTGTGCAAAAAAGTAAAAAAATCCTGATAATGGAGCAAGACTCTATAAAACCCTATTTGGTTCCCGGCCCTGACAGGAATTTTCATACCCGATGGGTATAATTGGACCAACCAACCACTTCCCGTCATCGCGAGCGCAGCAAAGCAATCTCAACCGTCCCATCTCAAAAATCCGTCCCTATATCACATCCGCGCCCCATTGTCACCCCGGCCCAGGCCGGGGTCCATCTTCTCATTGTTACATTTCCTTTGCCGTCATTT